>Ga0209084_1000064_pt1 | contig 102967 bp, 101 predicted proteins | sample C_130820_MF_Meta_FD_187309 | JGI IMG/M metagenome (GOLD analysis project Ga0209084, IMG submission 187309) | Freshwater microbial communities from Lake Croche, Canada to study carbon cycling - C_130820_MF_MetaG (SPAdes) (version 2) | ecosystem: Environmental > Aquatic > Freshwater > Lake... | reverse complement strand
ATTCGCATGTGTGATTTTTATCGGCATTTTTTGGCACAATTTCATTAGGATTTGTTAGGAATTTATGTTTGCGTGTCAACAAATGAGAATTATAATTGCTTTCTTTGCAGCATTTAAAGTTACAAATATCACAAATAAATTTTGTGGCATTTTTTGGCACTTTTTCGTTAGGCATTATTCGGCTAATATACTAACAGAAAAAATACCTAAATCTTTTTCCCTAAAAAGTATTAAAATTTATCATAACAATTTATTTTATTTTTTTAAAACTTTTTACAGCATAATGCTAAGAAGGCGGAAATTTTGACCCCTTTTCCATAAAAGGTCGGCACTTTTGAAAATTGGACATTTTTTTTGTCCTTTTTTGGATTTTGGAAACACTTTTGACCCTCGAAATTTGGGAATTTTCTTTAAGTTCACTTTTTGAAATATATATTATTTACACCTTTGGACATTTAAAACGCCGATTTTTATAGGTATTCTTTCGGTTTTTGTTTTCGCGTTTTGTTGCAGCGCCGTTAATTTATAATCTTCGCTTTTATGAAAAGGTATTACCTTATATAAATTAATATAATAAAAATATTTATATATATTATATGAATTATCACAAAGTTTATCCTAATGGTGATATTTATGATGGTGAAGGAATAAACGGAAATGGATACGCTGTTTTGAAAAGAAAAACGGAAAAGGCATAATGAAATACGCAAATGGGGATATTTATGAAGGAAAATGGAAAGATGATAAAATAGTGGGTTTGGGTATAATGACATTTGCTGATGGTAATATTTTGAAAATAACAAAAAAAGCACAAAGACCATCGGAATTTGATTCCGGAATAATGATTTATACAAATGGAGATATTTTAGAAGGGAAATGGACAAATAATCATCCTATTGGAAAATTAAAACTTGTTTATAATAACGGTGATGTTTATGAAGGAAGTATAAATAATAATCAAAGATTTGGAATAGGAAAGCTTACTTATGATAATGGTGATGTTTATGAAGGCCGTTTCGAAAATAATATAAAAAACGGCAAGGGAACTCTTACTTTGAAAAACTCTATCATCAAATCAATATCAGGAATCTGGCGTAATGATATGATGCCCAATAATCCAACTTATATTTATGATGAAAAAAAATTAAATGACCATCTGCGCGTAAAAGAATTGTTACATATTTTAAAATATACACCAAAAGATGTCCCTAATAAATCTGCACCATTCATTGGAAGTAAATACAGAAAAACAAAGAAATCATATATTAAGAGAGAGAATACAAGAAAACGCTGTCCAAACGGAAGTCGTAAAAATTATAAAACCAAAGTTTGTGAGAAAAAGTCGGCGTTTTAAATGTCCAAAGGTGTAAAATAAAAGGTGACGAAAAAAAAACAGGCGGTCAAAAAAAAATTGATTCATTTTTTTTGGAAAACTTTTCCAGGTATAATGAACCAAAACTAAGTTGAAAACTATGGAGACCATTGCTTGCATCCCCTGCTCAAAGCCCGTGAAAATCGGAGAACGCAAGCCGCACCAAGGAAAGATTCACTTCATAGTTGAAGATGAGTGTGGCGACAAGAAATGCGAGTATTGTCCCAAAACCTTCAAGAATTCATCCACGCTGTCAATGCACATTTCAAGGAAACACGCCGCCGAGGCCGGTCGTCAGATTGAGCCATATGCTTGCGACCAGTGCGAGGAGCGGTTTACTTCAAGCTCGGCTCGTTTGCACCACATTGCAAACCACCACGAAATCTCTTACACAAAATGCCCTCACCCAACTTGCAAATATGAGGGCAAAAACAAGCAGTCCATCTTCACCCATTTTGTCAAGAAGCACATGGATCGCAACTCTATGCGCGTTGAGATCGTTGTCGGCGTTGACTCAAAGTGCTTGACGTGCGAGAAGGTAATGAAGGAAAGCGCAATTGCTTACCATTTGGCAACTTGCAACCGAGAATCTCCGTTTTGCAAGATGGTATAAGTAAAGAAAAAGATCATTTGTTTTAAAATGTAAATTAATGTATTTTTTTCCATGGTAGAACAGACTTTGAATATATAAACAATTTTTCTGTTTTATTGGTTTCCGACGACGATTTTTCATTTGGCAAATCCGGTTTAAAACGCGTTTTTTTACTCTGAGCCGCACTTCTGTATCGTTCAAAGTTCCATATCTCCACAAAATCTTCTGGTGCGTCCATCTCAGAGACAACAACAAGGTTATTTTCACTCCATTTGCGAACAGTTTTCCAAAACAGATCGTTGTCAAAAACGTCGTATTTCTTCACATCTCGTCTGTATTTAATCGGAAATTTTGAATATTTATAAGGTGGGTCGCAATAAATAAACATATTTACCGGATTTAAATCCAAGTAAGATTTATTTGTAAACTCAACATTTTTAATAAGAGGGGTTGCTCGTTTTAAACTGTGCATCATTTCCTTACAAAAATCTTCTTTTTTATCATTCATGTACTTGTGTGCATAAGCTCCAAAAAATCTTCCACCAAAACTCATACCAAACCCTATAAAAGCTTTCACAGCATTTGGTGATGTCAGTTTTTTTGCCGCCAAATATTCTTCTTCTGAAACGGATTCTGGATAAACAAAGGTTTCATTTTTCACTTCATTCCACATCTGAATCAAATCTGGATGATAGTCATTTGCTATAAAATTGTCAGTTGTTAAAGTAGTCATATTTCTAAACACTCCGAGAGAACCGCAAAAAGGTTCCATGTATCCATCAAGCGGGGTTTCACTTGCATTTAAAACATAATTCCAGAGTTCTTTGAGAACGGGACCTAAATGTTTTCCTAGACGTTGCTTTCCACCTAAATATTTCATATACTGTCTCTAGCAATTAAAATATAAACTTTTTCGCGATCAAAATACATTACAAAAAGATAATAAACACGTCAACACATTAGCATTATATGACCAGCGAAGTGGTAAAAAAACTATTTACTCATGAGGATCCGTATTTTATTCACAAGAGTCTTGGATTTTTGTGTTTATTAAATTATGTGGCCCAGTTTTATATGTATTTCGTGCACGGAACGTATTATTTAAATGTTTATACGATTGCTCCACATATTTTGCTCCATTGTTCTTCATTCATTTTTAAGGTATTGGCAAAACGTCCAACAGAGTCGTTGTTGAATATGTTTATTTGGGAAGAACTAAGAATCCACTCATTGTTGTTCGCCTGGAGGGCTTGTCTAGCAATTTTGTTACCAACTTGGGCGCCTGTTATCTGCTTTTTGACAATGATTGCCGCCGACGTTGCGACAAAGTATCACGGCAATTCGGAAGTTTCAACTGTGCGTGGTCAGCATAGCAAGGTAGGCAAGCGCAGTCTAGTAAAAGAAATTACAGGGGCATTTTTCAGCATCAGTCAAATGGGAGCAACGTATATATGCTTGCTAAGCGAATCACCAATTCTAATTTTTTCAACGCTTCCACCGATTCAGACATCGGCATTTGGTATGACATTAATAAGAAAAAATCTGATAAACAAAACAATTTGGAGCGTTGTTTATAGCGCAGAATTATTAATGACATATTATATCTGGTATAGGGAGTATAAAGATTTTAGAATTTTTTATATCTCGGCTTCATTGTATCTTTTTAGACGGTGTGGATTTTCAAAGTATTTTATTTGGCCTTCTTTGTATCTAGTAGTTTATATTATTTTCTTATTGGATTCTGAATAAATAAATTTTTTTCCAATATAAAAATTCACAATTTTTTCTTCCCATTCTTCACGCGGTGTTGGGATATATCTGTGCATAATTTGTTCCAATTTTATCCAACTATAAGGCAAGCCTAGAGCGATTGCGTCTTTATAGAAAAAATCAGATTTAATCAAATGGTCCAGTGCATTGTAAAAATCCTTTTTATCTTCAGGAATCATTTGTAAAATATGAAGCGCAATTAATAATGCATTTCTAGGCGGCTTTTCAATTTTAGTTTGTTCTATCATGATATATTATATTTATATTTCATGATACATTTAAATCGTTTTAATAAGAACGCCTTCTGTACAATTTAAGACGAAAAAACAAATGAGCCATTAGATAATGACCAAGCACTTGGCAATGCTTTTGGTTTGCCAATTATGCCACTGCCTCTAATTGGTAATAAATCAGCGTCAGTTAAATCAGCGTCAGTTAAATTTGCACCAGATAAATCAGCGCCAGTTAAATTGGCGCCAGTTAAATTAGCACCAGTTAAATTAGCACCAGGTCCAATTAAATAACCGTTGGTTAATGTCCAACCGATGGGCAGACGTGCATTACCTTTTACACGTCCGCTAATAATGCCAGTTAATTTAGCACCAGTTAAATCAGCGCCATTTAAACTAGCGCCAGTTAAATTAGCGCCAGTTAAATTAGCGCCAGTAAAAGTGGCACCAGTTAAATTAGTGCCACATAAATTAGCGCCAGTTAAATTAGCGCCAGTTAAATTAGCCCCTTTAAAATTAGCGTTACCTAAATCAGCGCCAGTTAAATTAGCCTCAAATAAAATAGCATCAGTTAATTTAGCCGTTACTAAAATAGCACCAGTTAAAGTAGCGCCAACTAAATAAGCACCACCTAAATTAGCGCCAGTTAATTTAGCCTCAGTTAAATCAGCTTTAGTTAATTTAGCGCCAGTTAAATTAGCACCAGTTAAATCAGCTTTAGTTAAAGTAGCGCCATTTAAATTAACGCCAGTAAAATCAAATCTTGATAAATTAGCACCAGTTAAATTAGCGTAAGATAAACCAGAGCCAGTTAAATTAACACCAGTTAAAATAGCGCCAGTTAAATTAACAGTATCTAAATTAGCCTTATTTAATTGAGCATCAGTTAAATCAGCACGAAATAAATTAGCGCGAAATAAATTAGCTTTAGTCAAGTAGGCGCGAGTTAAATTAGCGGCGGTTAAATTAGCACCACCTAATTCAGCCCCAGCCAAATCAGCCTGAGTTAAATTAGCACCAGATAATTCAGCTTTAGTTAAATCAGCCCGAATTAAATTAGCGCCAGTTAAATTAGCGCCAGGTCCAATTAAATAATTATTGATTAATATCCAACCGATGGGCAGACGTGCAGTACCTTTTACAAGTCCGCTAATAACGCCCTTTAAATTAGCGCCCGTTAAATTAGCGCCAGTTAAATTAGCTCCGCTAAAAGTGGCGTCATTTAAATTAGCTCCGCTAAAATTGGTACCAGTTAAATCAAATCCGGTAAAAATGGCGCCAGTTAAATTAGCGCCAGTTAAATTAGCTCCGGTAAAAATGGCGCCAGTTAAATCAAATCCTGATAAATTAGCTCCGGTAAAAGTGGCACCAGTTAAATTAGTTTTACGTAAATTAGCGCCAGTTAAAGTAGCGTCAGTTAAATTAGCTCCGGTAAAAGTGGCACCAGTTAAATTAGCATTAGTTAAATTAGCGCCAGTTAAAGTAGCGCCAGTTAAATTAGCTCCGCTAAAAGTGGCGTCATTTAAATTAGCTCCGCTAAAATTGGTACCAGTTAAATCAAATCCGGTAAAAATGGCGCCAGTTAAATTAGCGCCAGTTAAATTAGCTCCGGTAAAAATGGCGCCAGTTAAATCAAATCCTGATAAATTAGCTCCGGTAAAAGTGGCACCAGTTAAATTAGTTTTACGTAAATTAGCGCCAGTTAAAGTAGCGTCAGTTAAATTAGCTCCGGTAAAAGTGGCACCAGTTAAATTAGCATTAGTTAAATTAGCGCCAGTTAAAGTAGCGCCAGTTAAATTAGCTCCGGTAAAAGTGGCGCCAGTTAAATTAGCGCCAGTTAAATTAGCTCCGTTAAAAGTGGCACCAGTTAAAGTGGCGTCAGTTAAATTAGTGCCAGTTAAAGTAGCGTCAGTTAAATTAGCACCAGTTAAATTAGCATTAGTTAAATTAGCGCCAGTTAAAGTAGCTTTATGTAAATTAGCACCAGTTAAATTAGCGCCAGTTAAAGTAGCGTCAGTTAAATTAGCACCAGTTAAATTAGCACCAGGTCCAATTAAATAACCGTTGGTTAATGTCCAACCGTTGGGCAGACGTGCAGGGCCTTTTACATCTCCGCTAATAACGCCGGTTAACGTACAACTACTCAAATCAACCTTTGATATATCAGCTCCGGTAAAAGTGGCACCGGTAAAATTAGCGCCTGCTATATTTGTTTTAGTAAACTTGTAGTTGCTAAAATTGCCCCCACTTAAATTAGTTTTAGGAAAAAAGCCATACTTTTTGTTGTTAATACTTATTGTTGCAACAGCAGCAGGAAAAGGTTTCATTTTATTCATATTTTGCATTTCACCGTTAATGCTTTCAACCTGCGTTTTAATTTGATTCATATTTTGCATTTCACTATTAATGCTTTCAACCTGCGTTTTAATTTGATTCATATTTTGCATTTTATTATTAACGCTTTTAACCTGCATTTTAATTTGATTAATTAACAAACGCTGGTTAATAGCATTAACTGCATGTTTCTTAAGTTTTTTATTTACCAAAATATGATCGGCCATTATAATATTGTGCCATATAAAAATCTTTAACAAAATAATAAACTTTTTATATATTTTGAAACTTCTTAAAATCCTTCCAGGATACCTTCATTCCGCCATTTTTTTCTGGAACAAATTCAACCTTATTCTGCTCTTCCAATTTTCCGGCCTTTTTTAGCGCACTATCTACGTATAGCTCCTTTAACAGTTGTCCAACAAAATAAGAGCCTTCGTGTTGGTCAATATCACCATTCTCTATTCGCTGCAATACATTCAAAAACTTATTCAAAATCTTCAAGTCAATCTCGTCTTTTCTTATTTTATTGTAAATGTCAGTATAATAAGTAAACAAGAAAGAACACTCTTCCATTCCAAGTTCATGAACCTTTTCCTCATTATTCCTATTTTTAGCCTTTATCATAATAAGATTGTTAATGTCTTCTTGCAATAAATGACTGTGCTTTAGCTCGCGTATTAATTCGGTTTGATCTTCCACGTTGTTGGCTTTCACCATTTCTTGTAAATGAAGTCTAGCATTGGCGTCCATATATACAAAATATAATTAGATTTTTAAACCTAAATTTACGCAATAATTATTATATTGATATAATTTATATGCCAGTTTTACAACCACAACAAACCGGAATGATAGGGTCAAGCGTTAGAGATTCTGCGTATCAAACTCAGGTGCAACGAAATCAAGCGCTAGCTCAATTAGGGGCAAATAAAGGAGGCAATAGAAGACGCAGAAAATACGGCGGAGGCCAAATTTTAGTTCCTCAAGTTCCAAACTCAAATTTAATGAATGATCCTTCAAAAAGAACGGATCAAGGCGTTCTTGCTCAACAAAAAGGGATGACAGGTTTAACTGTAAATAATGACGCGCAAAAAGCTCTAGACAACAAAGTTGCATTAGTTTCCATTCCAAAAGGTTCTACTGGTGGGTCTAGAAGAACCAAAAGACGAGGAGGTTTGGTTTGGCCTTGCCTAAGCGGCGGAAAGACTAGAAAATCCAGGAAATCCAAGAAATCCAGGAAATCCAAGAAATCCAGGAAATCCAGGAAATCCAAAAAATAAAAAAAATAAAAAAATAAAACCCAGAAGAAAGTAATTTTAGGGTAATAATTATATATTAATAATATAAGTTATGCCAAAAGGATTAGACTGGATAAATTTTATATATGTCAATTTAGGTTTTGTCGCACAAATATTCGTCATGTATTATTTCAGCGCCGTTGCCGAAATAAAGAATAATTGGCCCAAATACAGATGCAATCCAATGTTTATGCCATTATCCGACAATATAGAAAAAGATTTTACTTTTTGTGTGCAGAGCATGCAAACCAATTTTATGGGCTATTTGTTGCAACCAATTAATTACATTATTAATTCATTATCTTCCATGGGAGGCGAATTTTCAGGTTCCATCAATTACATTAGAACAATGATAAGCAGCATCCGTTCTATGATTACTTCTATTATCCAAAATGTGTTTGGAGTATTTTTGAATTTAATTATTGAATTTCAAAAGATAACTATTGGTATTAAGGATTTAGTGGGAAAAATTATAGGTGTAATGGTTACCGTAATGTATTTGATAGACGGAAGCATTAAAACGATGCAAAGCACGTGGAACGGTCCTCCAGGCCAAATGGTGAGGGCGTTGGGTGGAAATTGTTTTCTTCCAGAAACAAAGATTAAATTAAAGAACGGAACAGTTGTTGCTATGAAAGATTTGAATTTAGGAGATATATTGGAAAATGGCAGCCGAGTAGACGTTTTAATGAAAATAGACAACAAATTTAACGAGAAGTATTATATTATCCATAAGAAGGGTGTAGATGAATCCGATATTTATGTTACAGGAACGCATATGATTTTTAGTGAATCCGTTAATAAATACGTTGAAGTTAAAGACCATCCAGATGCAATTCAAACCAAAGTGATAGATACTTGGTTCAGTTCAATAATAACGGACAACCACAAGATAAAGATAGGTGAGCACGTTTTCTGGGATTGGGAAGACGATATTTTAAAATAAAAATAAAAATAAAAATAAAACCAAATTGTAGTGCGTTAAATTATTATGTTTGTTAAAAATATAATAACTAGTAAAAATATAATGGGATTTTTAACAAAAGTTGCTACAGCCGTTGAAAAGGATCCAATGCCGGCTGCTGCTACAATAAGCGCGTCTTTGGGAGTTGTTTTAGGAATTGTTGTCAGCAAACTCGTTAACAAATGCGATTGCAGTGAAGGAATGATTCCTGCCAGGGGGGGGATGAGTCCAGGTGGTGGTGGTGGTGGTGGTGGTGGGTCCGGCGCCTCCTCGCTAACTGATGACGACGTTAAAAAAGAAGTTGATAAGGCAAAAAACAACAATGCCCAGGCTAAAGGAGAGATTATAAAAGCGAGAGAAAGTTTAAAAAATAAACAATACACAAACGCGGAGAACCAAGCTAATACAGTTTTAAACTGCATTACAAATGTTGGGGACGCCGCTTTTCGCATTAATACGGGTAATACTGCGCAGAGTAATAAAGACACGATTAACGCGTATGTTGGCGTTGCTGGAGGGTTACAACCAATAAAGCTTGAAGCTCAAGTTATTAACGCAAAAATTAGTCAAATTTACAAAAATTACGAGACGGCTAAAAAGCTTGCTAATGTAGTTATAGACTCCGTAAAAAAGTCTAATAATGAAATCCCTTCCCCAAAAAACCTTACCGAGCTTAAAAACCATGCAAATGATGCAATTGAATTAATAAATATAATTTCAGTACTTGAAGGTCTAGAGAGAGCTGCTGCTGCTGAAAAAGCTGCTGCTGAAAAAGCTGCCGCTGCTGCTGATGCTGAAAAAGCTGCTGCTGCTGCTGATGCTGAAAAAGCTGCTGCTGCTGCTGATGCTGAAAAAGCTCCTTCTGAAAAAGCTCCTTCTGAAAAAGCTGATGCTGAAAAAACTGATGCTGAAAAAACTGATGCCGCTACTAACGTTTCTTCTCCAGATGACGCAACTGTTGCTTTATACCGTTCTCGTTTGCGCACCGCTCGGTTTAAGCCATCGTGGCAGAGAAAACTGCGCAGTCTGTTTCGGCGATAGAAGCAAATTCATTGGCATCAGAAGAAATATTCTATAACAGGCGCATTGAGAAAAGAGTCAAAACAAAAATGACTTCATTTAAGCTCCCAAAAGATAAAACGTAAACTTTACACTTAATTTGCAAAAATAATAAGAAATATAATTCTGAATATTATCCGCTTACTATATATGGATAATATTCAACAAAGCGCAAAAACAATAAAACAAATGTATGAAAAATTAACATATTTTGACCAGTACGGTGGGTCGGTGTTTCTTTTTATTATACTAGTAGTGATTCTATTTGTAGCGGTTTCATATGTAACGGTTATGAGAAATATTCAACCTATTAAGGACGATTGGGTCAACCAAAGATGCAAACCACAAGTAATGCCTTTTGCTGGCTTAATAAACAAGCCCACCAACATGTCGGCCATTGATTTTACTGGACAAAACTTTACAAATTGCATGCAAAACATATTAATCGGAATTACTGGCGACGCAGTCCAACCAATAACATATATGACGCTCGCTATTAGAGAAGTTTTTTCGGCAATTGCAGAAGTTATCCAATATATTCGCACTATACTGTCGTCTATTAGATCAAATATGACAAGTATTGCGCAAGACATTTTAGGAAGAGTTGCAAATATTATGGTCCCAATTCAACAGATATTAATAGCATTTAAAGATGCAATGAACAAAGTAAAAGGAGTTCTTACAGCTGGTTTATACACTGCACTAGGATCATATTACGCTTTAAAAGCAATGTTGGGCGCAATCGTGCAAATGATTATTGTCATTTTAATTATTCTTGTGGCGTTAATTATTGCAATGTGGATTATACCATTCACTTGGCCAGTTGCGGCAACAATGACTGCTGTTTTTATTTCTGTTTCAATCCCATTGGCTATTATAGTTGGGTTTATGGTAGATGTGTTGCACGTTCAAACAGATTTTTCGCTTCCAAGCGTTCCATCCAAACCAAACGTTTGCTTTGATAAAAACGCAATCTTTAAAATGGCCGACGGAACTAATAAAAAAATATATGACATTGAAGTTGGAGACATATTGAAAAACAATGTGCGAGTCAATGCAAAAATGACACTGGACGCAAAGGGGCAAACCATGTATAATATTAACGGAACCATTGTTTCTTCGCATCATCAAGTAAAATACAATGATAAATGGATTCCAGTTTGTGAACATCCCGAGAGAAAAGAATTGGCCTGGTATTCGGAACCCTTCTTGTATTGCTTGAATACAAGCTCAAAAGAAATAGAAATTAACAATAATGTCTACATGGACTGGGATGAAATAGACGAAACAAGTATGAAAGAATTAATTAATTATGTTCCAAATATGCAAAATTTAGAAGAAATTCATGAACGATTTGATGGAGGGTTTTCATCTTTAACGCAAATAAAAAAACTGGATGGAACAACTGTAAATATAATGGATATAAAAGCTGGAGATGTTTTAGATAAAAATGTAAAAGTTTGCGGCGTAGTGGAGATAGATAATAGCGATCTCAAACATTCCTATATATATAATTTAGGAAATGGATGCGTTTTTGAAGGAGGCTATAACTTGCACATATGCGACAAAATTTTAGACGAAAAGTTTTATAAAAATAGGGCAACAACTAAAAATATAGAACCAAAATTATATCATTTAATAACCGAACAAAATATTTTTTATGTGAATGACGTAAAATTTTATCATTATGATTCAAACGTGGAGTTACTTTTAGACAAGTATCGTGGAAAATTATTATCTATGAAATATGTATAATATGGAAATTGTTTGTTTAAAAAACATGGAAGTTACATTATTTGGATATAAATTTAGACTTGAAATTATCATTTTAATTGTCTTGGCGTATTGGATTTTATGGGGTCACGTTCTTTGCTCATGCTCAAAAGTTGGCTTGCTTGAGGGCCTCAACATGATGAACTCTCAAATCAACAAGAAAAGTTTGAATTATGAAGTTCTTAAAAACCCTATTCCTACAATTGGCAAGGAAGGCTTCGTTGGCGCCAACACAAATTACGGTGAATCGTCTAAGTTCAGCCTTTCAAATGACAACCCGGTAAACACAAGCTCGTGGTTTACCCCTAATCTTACTTACACCAAGGGCACATCAGGCGGACCAGGTGTGCAAAATATTATGAACCGACCCGAGCAGCCCATTCCTTTACCCGAGGGTGAGATGTTAATGTTTGCCAACACAGCTTTTAAGCCTGAGTGCTGCCCCAACGCTTACAGTAACTCAACTGGCTGCGCTTGTATGACAACTGGGCAATATAACTATTTAATTTCGAGGGGTTCTAATAATGTTCCTTATTCTGAATATTAAATAGACGAGTAATAAGCCAACCGCTTTTGTCGCAACAATTCTTTGTCATCTTCTTTTTCGGTAGAATCTATTACAATTACAATATTTTCTTGTTTAAAATCTATAAATTTTAACCATGAAAAATGATCTATTTTGCGAAACGTTCCCAAGCAAATAGACCAATCTTTTTCCGTTTTCTTCCCAATGTGTCGGCAACCGTTTGTGTTAGTCATAGTAATATGCTTTAACCATGGACCAGTTTTAACAACAATTGCATAAAAAGTTGACAAAGACTTCCATGGAATGGTTTGAATCTTTTCTTGCGGCTTCCTATATTTGCATTGTATCGCGTAATAATTGTCTCCCTTTTTTGACAGTAAATCAATTCCATAATCATTCTTGGTTAAATCAAACTTATTTTTTAATTCCATAGGGAAATCCTTGTAAAACCATACTTGGTCATGCTTTAAAACGTGTTCAATATATAAAAAACAAAAGGCTTCAAACAAATCCCCCTTTTTCTTTTTATTATTGGCTTTTTCTTTTAGTTCAATCATATTGTGCGCCATTCCGCCTTCTATATAGTTTTCAAATTCTTGCATTAAACAATCAAATTTATTTTTATTTTTATCCTCGTCGTGAATATTTATGATTTTAGATACTAATTCTTTTGCAGTTTGCAGTGCCTGCTCGCTCATTGTATAATATAATATGGCAATAGTTGTTTAAACCTAATTGCTAGGAAATGTAGACCAACACTTGCTGCAATAACAAACGCGTTGAGAGCGTTCAACGTCCACATCAATATAATCTTCAACGTATTCGTGTCTGCACTCACCTTTAACCTTGACATCAATATTTTTGATCAAGTCCTCAATTTGTCCGAGTATTTCTTTGTAATTTGAATCCAATAAAAAATTTTTAGAACTTAGCAATGTATGACGTAATAAAACAAGCGAATCAATAGCATTTGAGTGCATTACTATTAGTATAATTGTAATGAACTGTTTATATGGGTTGCATTAAATACATATTTTGTTAAACCTTTTCACCGAAGGTGCCGTTGGCAAAGTTGTATATTTTGCTACACTTTTTCCAAAAGTGGATTAGACATACATTCCGCGAATAGCCATATCATCATTGCTCTCCCTTTTAATAAGCTTGTCCACAACATCCTTTGTCACCGTGAATGGGAATTCCACTTTGAGAGCCATTTCACCCTCAAACAAGTTGGAATCCGGGCGCATCAGTCTATACAAGTTGAGTTTGGTGTAAATGATCTCCAAACAACGCTTCAAATTGCGAACGCCATCCTCCTTGTCGCAGTCAGTGTCAATGATGTGGTGCAACGCCTCCTCAGGAATAATAATGTCTTCTGTGGAAAACTTGACCTGCTCACGAATCTTTGGCAACAAATAACTGTTGGAAATAACCGTCTTCTGCTTCTTGTCGTAACCCTTGGTCATAATTCTATACATACGATCGCGCAAGATGGGGTTCACCTTGCTTTCGTCGTTGTAACTGAAGATGAACAAGCACTTGCTCAAATCAAAATCAATCTCCGCGAAATACTTGTCGTGGAACTGGCTGTTCTGAGAAGTGTCCGTCAAGTGCGTCAAGATGCCGGCGATTTCCTCGCCCTTTGGCGTGTCGCTAATCTTGTCCAACTCATCAAAGTAAATGACAGGATTCATACACTTGCTGTCAATTAGAATCTGCACAATCTTGCCCCAAACACTTCCTTCATATGTGTAGGAGTGACCCTCCAAGAAACTGCTATCAGTTGCGCCTCCTAGAGCAATGAATGCAAAAGGCCTATTTAGAATCTTACTAATTCCCTCCTTGACGAGGGTGGTCTTGCCAGTTCCCATGGGACCCTTGATTGCAATAGCGGTTCCAAGAGCAGAAGGGTTGGTAACTAGTTGACCAAGCATCTGCATGATTTGCATTTTTGCGTCATTTAGACCATAAACTGCGTTGTCAAGAGTCTGTTGGGCGTTCGCCATGAACTCGTGACAAGCCTCAACTCCATCAGAAATGTTGATTGGCAACTTTTCATAGTTGTTGAATGGAATGCGCATAAACGTGTCAACCCAGTTCTTGATTTTGTAATATTCGCCACTTCCAGGCTCCATGTACTTCAAAGAGTTAATTTTCTTCATTGCAGAAGCCTTGAATGTTGCAGGAATGTTTGCCTCAAGAAGTGACATCCTGTAAGGCACTTCAACGCGAGTAATCTTGTTGATTTCGCGGACTTCCTTGATAATCTTAATTTGCTCACCTTGAGTCAGAGTTTCAAAGAACTTGAAATCGTTCATGGTGTTTTTGTCACGAACAATTCGCTTGAAGATGCGACCATTCTTTGCCTTTTGCTTCTTTGCCTTTTTATCGGCCTTCTTATTTTTTTCCTTAATTTTGTCTTCGCACACCTGGATGCTCTCTTCAATCGTTACGTTTTTATTTTTCTCGTAAAGTTCTTTCAACTGCTTGAGAGTTTCCTCGTCATTGTCTTCTTTTGTAGAATCGTCAATAACAAGGTCAACTTTACTAGAAGACTTGGAGACCTTTGCATTTTTTTTAGATGTGCGAGTAACAATCTTGACATTTTCCTCTTCATCATCTTCATCCTCTTCATCCTCTTCATCTTCGTCGCTGTCCTCGTCGCTTGACACACTCTCATCCTCATTTTCGGTAATATCATCTTCATCACAATCCTCCCAATCCTCTTCGTCTTCGTCTTCCCACTCATCCTCCTCGCCTGATTGCTGACCAATAGTGAAGATAATGTTAAATTTACCAGCACGTTCTTCATCAAGATCATCGCTTTCCTCCTCCTCGTCATCAGAATCTTCTTCTTCGTCATCAGATGATTCCTCCTTTACAACCTTCTTTGGCTTTTTAGCCTTAGAAACCTTCTTGGACTTCACTTGTTTCTTGAAAGATTTTTTGGATTTTTTTACAGGCTCTTGGTCTTCATCATCATCATCTTCCTCTTCATCACTAGGAAGAGTTTTCAAAAGCTTCTTAATTTTTTCTCCCATCTTCACTTTTTTATCCATATACTTTGACGGAAACATCTTCTTGAGAAACTTGCGGTATTCCTGAACATCCATTTCACCGTCCTCGTCGTCGCTGGTGATATAATCTCCACCATCGTCGTCGGATTGTTCATTGGACTTTCTCTTCTTTGCAAGCTCTTCTTGCTTCTTATTCTTTTTGGAAATTTCCTTCTTATTTGACTTACTTTGAGTATCACGTGCCATTTCTGTATATTGTAATTATTATTTTCTTTTTTAAATCAAAATCAATTTTTTATTTAAGTTTAAAAATAAAGAATGTCTTGCGATGACACATTGATGTAAATTTATTTAATAATTTTGCGTAACAAAGCTTTCAAATCATTTAAAAATAAACAAAAAAGGCTTTTTGATAACTTGACAATATTATAATTGTTTAAAACAAACAAAATAAAATTGATTATAAACAATCTAAATATTATTTTGTTAATATAAGGAAGATGTCTAAGAGTACGAAACCCACCAATATTAATCCCTCCAAAATTATTGGAATCCAATTTAGTATTTTATCGCCAGATGAAATCAGAAAGGGTTCAGTTGCGGAGATTACTAGCAGGGATACGTATATTAACAACAAACCAATTATTGGAGGCCTGTTTGACCCACGAATGGGCGTTTTGGAGCCCGGTCTAATTTGCCCAACAGACGGGTTGGATTACATGCAAACTCCCGGATATTTTGGACACATTGAGCTTGCTAAGCCGGTCTTTTACATCCAGTATTTAAGCACAGTTCTCAAGATTCTCCGATGCTGTTGTTTTAAGTGTAGCAAACTTTTGGTTAGCAAAGAAAAGTATAAGCAAGCGCTCAAACTTGCTGGTGACGCTAGATGGAAGTATGTGTTTTCGCTTGCAAGCAAAATGAAGCGATGTGGCGAAGACACTGATGATGGATGTGGTTGCATGCAGCCAAATAAAATCAGAAAGGAGGGACTCGCAACCATTTACGCTGAGTGGAAAAATGATGCAGCTGCATCGTCTGACCAGAGCCAAAACATTGTAATTAAACTAACACCGGAGATTGTCCTCAAGATATTTAAGAGAATTTCCGACGAAGATGTATCTTTCATGGGTTTCAGCCCTATTTGGTCTAGACCGGATTGGATGGTTTGCCAAGTGATGGCAGTCCCCCCCCCGGCAGTCCGCCCATCTGTTAAGCACGACGCTCAACAGCGGTCAGAAGATGACTTGAGCCACATCTTGGTTAATATTATCAAGACAAATAAGACTTTGCAAGAAAAAATTCAAAACAATGCAGCTGCCAACGTGATTGATGATTGGTCAACCGTTTTGCAATACTATGTTGCGACGCAAGTTGATAACAAAATTCCTGGCGTTGCATCTGTTGCTCAGCGATCTGGCCGCCCTCTCAAATCTATCAAGGACCGCTTAAACGGAAAAGGTGGGCGCATGAGAGGAAATCTGATGGCCAAGCGCGTGGATTTTAGTGCTCGTTCAGTTATTACTGCTGACCCCAACATTTCCATTCGTCAATTGGGTATTCCTATGAAGATTGCCAAGAACATTACCAAGCCTGTTATTGTGAATGACGTTAATCGCTCATTCTTGACAAAGCTCGTTCAAAACGGTCCAGACATCTGGCCTGGCGCAAAGATTCTTGAGAAGAAAAATGGAGATTCAATCACCTTGCGATATGTGGACAAGAAATCCATTGTTTTGGAAAATGGAGACACGGTTCATCGCCACATGATGGATGGTGACCCAATTCTCTTTAATCGTCAACCCACTCTTCACAGAATGAGTATGATGTGTCACATTGCCAAAGTCATGCGAATTGGTGACACGTTTCGCATGAACGTTGCGGACACCAAGCCTTACAATGCCGACTTCGATGGCGATGAGATGAATCTTCATATGCCTCAAGACGCCGAGTCTGATTCCGAGTTGAAGAACTTGGCTGCAGTGCCATATCAGATTATTAGTCCTGCCAACAATTCGTCTATCATTGGCATTTTCCAGGATTCTCTGCTAGGGTGCTATCGTTTTACAAGAGAAAATATTCGCTTCACTCCTCGCGAGGCAATGAATTTGCTTATGATGTTTCCTAGAGTAAACGAATCATTGTTTGCGGACAAGTCAGACGGCGATTTGATCAGCAACTTTGAGGTCATGTCGCAGATTCTTCCTCCCATTTCATTGAAGTATAAGACCAAGTTGTTTAATGATTCAGAAAAGCCTAACGAATCAAACAACGTCTTGGAGATTGTCAACGGCAAATATGTTCGCGGTCAAATGGAGAAGAGTGTCCTAGGTGCAGGAACCAAGGGCCTTATTCATCGCGTCTGCAATGATTATGGTAATATGGCTTCGGCCAATTTCATTGATGATTTGCAAAACATTATTACCGAGTATTTAAAGACCAGCTCTTTCAGTGTCGGTATTAGCGATTTGCTTTCGGATGAAAAAACAAACAAGGAAATTATTGCAGTCATTGACAAGAAGAAGAATGATGTGAAGAATCTCATTGATCAAACTCAGATTGGCGTTTTTGAGAACAATACTGGAAAGACGAACGAAGAGGAGTTTGAGACACAAGTCAACAATATTCTTAACCAAGCCACGTCGGAATCCGGAAAGATTGGTCTTAAGAGCTTGGACAAGGACAACCGCTTTGTTACCATGGTTAATGCTGGATCAAAGGGCAGTGACTTGAACATCTCGTTTATGATTTCCTGCTTGGGACAACAGAATGTAGATGGAAAGCGCATTCCTTATGGGTTTGACCATAGAACTTTGCCCCACTTTACCAAGTTTGACGACACCCCAAGCGCTCGCGGCTTTGTGGAGAGTTCTTACACCAATGGTCTTTCTCCTCAGGAATTATTCTTCCACGCTATGGGTGGTCGTGTTGGTCTTATTGATACTGCGGTTAAGACTTCAACTACTGGTTACATCCAGCGTCGTTTGATTAAAGGTTTGGAAGACTTGATGGTGTCATATGATATGACTGTGCGAACAAACAAGGGCAAGCTAGTGGAATTTTCGTATGGAGATGACGGTATTGATCCGATCAAGGTTGAAAATCAACCCATGCTACTGGTTTCCATGAGCGTTCAAGAGATTTATGCTCATTTCAACATTCCAAACGAAACTGGTGGAATAAAACTGTTGTCGCAATTCTTTTTGAAGAACGCAATGACACGTTTTAAGAAACAGATCCAAGAGACTCAAGAAAAATTCAAGAAATACACTGATATGATGATTGAGAACCGCGATTCAATTATTAAGAATGTATTTAAAAATAAGGGTGACAGTGTTGTCAATTGCCCAGTTGCATTTGCTTATATTGTGAATAATATTATTGGTCAGCAAAACATTAATGGAAACTCCATTGTTGACATTACTCCGTTGGAAGCATTTCAAATGATTGAGGAAAATTACGAGAACCTGGAAAAGATTCGCTGCGCTCCTCCCACCGAGTTGTTTAAGACCTTGTACTTCTTCAACTTGTCGCCCAAGGATTTGTTGATTGTGAAGCGTTTTAACAGAGCATCGCTCACTCTTCTTCTGGAGACAATTACTTTGATGTACAAGCGCGCAATTGTTGCGCCAGGTGAGATGGTTGGCATGATCGCGGCGCAGAGCATTGGTGAGCCTACTACGCAGATGACTCTCAATACTTTCCATTTTGCTGGTGTGGCGTCTAAGTCAAACGTTACTCGCGGTGTGCCAAGAATTGAGGAAATATTGTCCTTGTCTGCTGAACCCAAGAACCCTTCGCTCACTGTGTTTTTGAAGCCGGAGGATGAGAAAGATCGCGAGAAGGCGCAAGGCATTATGTATATGTTGGAGCACACCAAGCTTCAAGAGTTGGTCAGCTCTATTGAAATTTGCTTTGATCCAGATGATTTGAACACATTGATTGATTCTGATGAGTCAACTATGCAACAATATCGTGCATTTGAAAATATGATTGATGAGTGCATGGAGACGTCCATTTCTGACGACACAAATGAAAAATCAAAGTGGATTATCAGAATGGAGATGAATCCTGAGGTTATGTTGGAAAAGAACCTCACCATGGATGACGTGAACTTTGTTCTCAAGAACAGTTATGGTGACGACATTTCATGTGTATATTCTGATTATAATGCGGACAAGCTTGTATTCCGAATTCGCATGAATAATATTTTGAAGCAGGGTGCCGGAAAGGGTGCTGCTAAGAAAGCCAAGGTGAATCCTCTTGATCAATCTGACCAAATTTACTTGTTGAAGAATTTCCAAGAGCAGCTTTTGCAAAACATTGTTGTTCGCGGAATCAAGAATATTAACAAGGTGATTCTCAGAAAAATCAAGGACAATGTTGTGGAAACTCTCGGAGTTTATAAAAAGCAAGATATTTGGGTTTTGGATACAATCGGAACCAATATGTTGGACATTCTTGCGCTTGACTATATTGACTCTAAGAGAACATTTAGTAACAACATTATTGAGGTGTTTGATGTGTTTGGAATTGAAGCCGCCAGACAGACAATTTACAACGAGTTGGCAGAAGTGATAGAGTTTGACGGTACCTACATTAATTACCATCACTTGTGCATGTTGTGCGACAGAATGACGTTTACTAATAAGTTGATTTCCATCTTCAGACATGGAATTAACAACGACAACATTGGCCCAATTGCCAAGGCGTCTTTTGAGGAGACTCCTGAGATGTTCTTGAAGGCAGCCAGACATGCTGAACTGGATACCATGCGCGGCGTTTCTGCAAATGTTATGTGCGGCCAAGAGGGCATGTATGGAACAAACGCGTTCCAAGTGGTTCTAGATTTGGAAGAAATGAAGAAGCTGGAAGAGACTACTGTTTATGAGAAGACTGCTGACGCCGAGACAATTGAGAAGTTGATGGGTGGTCTAGAGGACCCGGATGATGCATGCAGCAACAATAAGTTAGTTATTCAGAACAATGTGTCAAGCATCAAGACAAGCGACTTGGGTGATGACAATGATTACAACCCTGGATTCTAAAGAAAAGCAAAAAACATAAAAGCAAAAAAAATAAAAACACTTTATTTAATATTTACAAAAAATATATATTAAATAAATGCCTGTAAATTTATGTAAGGCAAGTTTCAATGAATGCACTTCGTATAATTATTCAAAAATTTTTTAATCAAGACAAAATTTTTATGATTAATAAAAACAACCAATACGAGTTTTGTAGGTATATTTATTCAAACAATTACATAAATAATCCAATAAATAATCTGTTTTATTATTATTTTTTTAATTTGCATGAGGATGAGAGCGATTTTGATATGCACAATAATATAAGCAAAAAATTTAATTGCATAAACACGATTATTGAAAACATGTTTGTGTCAGAGTCTCAAAAGAATGAAATTTTGGAAATGTTTTCAAGGATCCAGAGGGTGTATTATTCTTTTGTAAAATTGGCGCAACTATATAAATTTAAAAAAGCCACAATACAAGTTACAACTGATTTATGCATGAATGATTTGAATCCAAAAAGTTCAAACGTATTCATAATGCATCAGAATAATTCAATTTACTATTTTTCTATAAAGGACCTGATAAATATTTTAAACAGAAATTTATCCAACTGCATAGACTTTGCCCCAGAGCCTATTATTACAAAAAATCCTTATAACAATTTAATGTTAACTAATGCCGAGTTGTATAATATTTATTTTTTTATGAGATGGAATAATTGCGCTGTCCCAGAGTTGTTTCATGGATATTTTGTGTCTAATTTCAACATGAAAACGTTTCGTTACAACTACGAGTTTAACATTATTAATACTTATATAAAAAACTATATTTATAATGCTCATCACGACACATTATATCCAATATTTAAAGACATGTTTTTAGACTGCAGACATATTACAAAAAAGTTGCGCATTGATGAGGAATTTCCAAAGGACAAATTAATGAATATAATGAAACCATATTTGCATTTATACTATACTTGGATTCATGCAACAAATGGAACATATAAACAATGTAATGCAGAATATACGCTGAAAAGAAAACTAAGACTATTTATTAGTTTTAATCAAAAGTTCGGAAGAAAGTATTGCATAATTAAAAGAGTTATGTTTAATAAGAGAAAAAATGAGCATCATTTTAACGATGCTCATATGAATTTTTATAAAGAATATAATCCAAGCATTTTAAATAAAAAATCTTCAAGACGAATTTATGTATACGAAGAAGACGGTGCAGGATTAGATGGAGAAAATATAGTTTATGGCGGATTCCAAAACTTTTTATATAATTATCATTATTACAATGAACCCGGGGAACGCCCTCGTTCTCCGTCTGTTGAAACTCCTGTATTAGATTCTGACGAAGAAGATGATGAAAATGAAGTACCAGATTTAGTTTATAACTTTGATTCAAATGTTAATGGCAATGTTGAATACAACGAAGATGAAGAAGAAAAGGAAGACGATGAATCTATTTCATAAAACATTATTTTATTTTAAATTCAATAATGTTTTACTCCTCTATAGCAAATTTGATGTTTTTCTTAGACCTTTGTTTTGGTTTTTCTACAACAACAGTGGTTCTTTGTTTTTTTGTTTGAGCTTTAACCTCAATATCAAGTTCATCTGGTTGAAGCACAAGTTTAACCGCCTGTTTTTTAACGGCCTTTTTGGGCAATGCTTTTTTTGTAAATGACTGCAAAAACTTTTCCACCGTTGGAATATTCTCAACAGATTCATTCACTTCTCTCAAAGTATCTTCGCTTTTAATAACGTCTAATGAGTGAAACAAAATGTGTTCCGGCAATGACAATATAAGACTATACTTTGGAATAATTTCCGCTCTCATTGCTGGACTGAAAATGAAGACAAATTTGCTCGCCAAGTCTCCGTAAAGCGCCAGAGCAGTTTTTTCTTTTTTTGTTAAAATAAATGGTTTAGATGAAATAATAATAGAAGGAATCTTATATTTGCTCATTATCATCCAAATGTCCAAGTTTGTAATGTAATAATCCTCTGAGTAAATAAAGTGTTGAAATGACAATGTTTTTTGTTTAACTCTTAAACCCTGTGTCTTCTTACCTTCCAAAATCAAAATGTCTATAATTTGATCCCCATATACAGCCAAATATTTATTGTATTCTTCCAATAGTTCGGCTTTAATTTCATTTATCTTCAAATTTTTTTTTGTGAATTCAAGCACAACGTCAATAAGTAAGTAAAACCCACAATTTGTGTCTTCGTAATACATCTCTTTAAAATCAGAAGGAAAGCTGTCTTTCCAAATTTTTGACGATATATGACTTTCTGATGGGAAACATTTTTTGCGTTCAACTTCTACATCCAATTTTGGCGTTTCATTAATGACAACTGTATTTTCGTACACTTGCGATTGCTTTGGTTCTGCGTTGTCGTATGTGTTGTAAGTAACGTATTTATTTTTTACCTCGGTAACAAGGCCGTCAAAATAATCTTTTGTCAAAAGCGATTGAATAACAATAATTTCATTCTCCCGCAAATTATATCCAATAGACCCAAACGATAAATAAGTTTGTGGCTGAAATATGAATGATTTTATTCTACTATATCTTATTAATTCATCCGCCATCTTTCCAAAATACAGTGTTTCATTGTCATATTTACTTGACAATAAATTATTTTTGGGTATAATTATTTTACATTTATTATTGCTTGTAACAGCACAAATGGGACGTTTTGCTTCGCATTTATCCTTTGGCAAAACAATGCAGGATGACACAGAGTTTATCAAACTATAATCATAACTATCATCAAAAACAACTGCATTTGCATCTGCCACTATTTTTTTCAAGAGAGAAACCATTTCGTGGAGCTTGGCTGAATATAATATGTATGGCTTATTTAAAACAGATTCAATAGTTTCTCTCATTTTGATGTTCTCGTAATCATTTAATAAAATTCTAATAGTGTTTCTGAATACATTGTAAAAGTTTGTTTCCAATTTAATTTTTTTAATGTATGTCGTTCTTTCTGAATCATTTTCTTCAGAGGTGGCAATTGCATAATCACTTGATACTAATGGACCTTTATCTGCTTTAACAACGTAATTATTGTCGTTCATTGTTGGTATGGAGTCTTTTACGTTAGATAATGGCATTGGTTCTGATAACTGAATGAATTGATTTGTCTCCGTTAATATGCCAACAACATGTTCATCTTCAACAATTTTAAATTCGGGTTTAATTGGAACCGCTCCTTTTGTATCTTTGTAAACTGTATTTAAAAATAACAATGTTTTTTCGTAGTTTGAGTAAAGACTTGCATCGTCCATAAAAACAATATTTGGATATGTTTGATCTAAAGAAGATGGATAACACGGTACATATCCAGAAATTCCGCTTTCCTTTTTAACGTAGAGACCAATAACTTTGCTCTGATAATTTAATATTTGTTTTTCAATCTCATACTTTTTCTTGTGCAACACGGCTATTAACTTTGACAACAAAATGGGTTCTTTATATTTATAAATGTTTGGCATACTTGGAAGTGGTACGCAAGTATCATGCAAAACGGGCTTAATAATTTTCTTAAATATAGCCCTAATATTTGCTTGCAAAGTCAAACTTAATTCGCTGAAAGTTTTCACTACCTTTGTTGATTTAACTTTGTTTTCATATGAATAAATGGGTTCATACAAGTCGTCCATCTTAACAATGAACAAAGACTGCTTTGAAGGATTGTAGAACTCATTGGAATAATGGTTTGTTGGACATATTAATTCAATATTATTAGTTGAATCATTGTTTACAATATCCATAATTATTAAATTAATTCCCTGTGAAAATAACGCAGGATTAGGTCTGCATATAATGTCCCATAAATATGTGTAATCTATAATTTGAGTATCGTCGTTTAAATATGCTATAAAATTCTCATATGATGCAACTGCACTCTTAAAATAGTTTTCTTCAGAAGGTTCTACTTTACCGTTTGATTTATTGTATATTTTTTTATATAATTCAGACCCATTGTATTTTGATAGATCGGTTATGTGAGAGAAATCGTCAACCATAAAGCTAGTAACATTGTTACCATTTTGATAAGTAATGTAATTATCAATGTTAAGTGAATTTATTATAATTTTTTTCATTTCTTTTATGCTAGGTATATTTGGAGTGTCTCCATAATATTTTGCATCAGCAAGACAAGCTATAAATGACTGTTTTTCGCTGAATTCTACACCGTGTCTTAATAAACACGTTTGATTTGGTTTAATATTTGTATTTGTTTTACTAATTTGACACGTTGAACTTGCTTCCTGGAAAAAATTCTGAATACTAAATTGCAAGTAACCCCACCTACCATTATCTAGAGGAAATTTTTCAGGACCTTTTACATAATTATCTTTCTCAACGACTTTTTCAGGCGCGCGAGGTTTTTCTGATTCGGAATTAACAACTGGTTTTTCTGGTTCTTTCTCTTTTTCTTCTTCTTTTTCTTCTTTTTCTTCTTTTTCTTCTTCTTTTTGCGCGCATTCTTTGCGTCTTCCAATCTGGCCAGGAGTATTCCATTTCGTAAAACAACAAGGAACACATAGACCATCCGGGTGTTTTTCTGATTTTAAAAAGCCAGGATAATGCTTTTTATATTTCTCTCTTGAACCGTGTTCTGCTGTGTCAAAAAATTCATACACATAATTTCCATCATTTTTGATTTCGTCTTGTCCATCTGGTATGATTCCACCACAGGTAGGATGTTTCTTAATCATTTTTCCAGTTTTTGGGTCTAATACATCAACCATTTCTTTTGGGTCAATTGGTTTATTAGTTTTTAAACACCAATATCTTGGGCAAACGTAATAATATTTGTTATCTGGATTTGACCCATATTTTATTACATCTTCTGGTCTTAAAAAACTTTCATCCTGCACAATTTTATCTTGTTTTTCCTTTGTAAAAGCCTCAAATTGTTCTTTTCCATATTTTTTAATAATTTTTTCATAGTCTTCATCTTTCAACTCTTGTATTTCTTTTTCAGTTACTAACACTGGTTGTTTTTTTGCTGACGAAGAACAACTGCGCGAGTATCTAGAAAACTTTCCCTTATCCTCTTTTAAAAATAATGTTGGTTCCAGTTCATACATTTTTGACGCAAATGGCGTAGGATTTTTTAAACGCATACCAACAATATCCCTCACTTGATCTTCAGCGTCGTCGTCGTCGTCGTCGTTTTCTTTTTCTTCTTCCAATCTTAAGACTTTTTTTGCCACGGGTTTGGGGTTTTCTGCTTTCTCTGTTTTTACTGGAGGAGTTGGCGAAGAAGATGGAAGTGATTCTCCGAAAGTGGAGAAAGAACCGATTTCAGAGTTTTTTGATGCGTTGCTTTGTAAATCATTTGCAATTACATCTCCTTCAGGAAAACTTGAACCACTACTTGATTGACCTCCTCTACTTAAAGGTTCTTCTTCCTCCTCATATTCTTCGTCTCCATCTCCGTAAATTAAATCTAAAGCATTTGCAAATTTTGGTTCTTTGAAATTCTCAACGCCTTCTATGTATTCTGCATAAGGTTCAAAATCCATGTCTTCGCCCTCAATAATTGGCACTTCTTGATTAGGAAAGGCTTGCTCAGCCGGTGCGACAATTTCATCCACTTGAAGTTCAACAGTTTCTTCTCCAGAACACAACGAATTAATTGTCTTTGTTGGAACTAGTGTGCTCTTTTTATCTTGCGTTAGACGAATAAAGGAATCTAAATAAATGGGGATCGTATTCAGATAATAGATGTCATTTATATTCTCAACTGTAATTGTTACGGTGCTTGTAATGCTGTTTAAAGTTATATTTGTTTTGAACCCAGGGTTCATTTTAATTTCAAGGTCAGTTTTTCTTACGCCTCGTTCTACTTGCACTTCGCTGGCCAGTTTCTGTATTAGATGTCTAGCATCAGTCTCGGTCATTCTATAATTTTCAATAAGTGCCAATACTATCTCTTGACCCTTTAAACCATCTTTATTATTTGCCTGTTCAATAACGAACGCTTCTTGGCTGGTAGTCTTGTTAAAGTTAGCAACGCGTTTGAATCGCATATTAATTCCTGTTTTAGCTTTCAAATTTTTAGACTCAACAATAAAAGCGCTTGTAATACAACCCATAAACTCGTTCATTTTAATTGGTTTTGTAATCTCAAACGCTGTTTGATAATCCAATTGTTTCACATCTACATTTTCATTGTATATGTTTGTGTAAAGACCAACCGTATAACCACTTTGCTCTAAAAAATCCTTCACCTCTTGTATAATTGGGTTTGCGTGCTTTTTAACAATATTTTCTATTGTTTCAAGGGACATAATTTTTTCACAATCACATGTAATACTGATGGTTCCATTGTCTTCAAAATCGCACGTTAAGAGAGAAACCCCTTCCACGTTATCTACATACACGCTAACCGATTTTGTCTTGCCAATATCTCTCATCAATTTGAAAATATTAGATTTTGCAAGCATTGGGATCTTTCTACCGTCTGTTGACGTTTTATTTGTGAAAAGACGATATACATTTTCTTGTTTTGTTGATGGATTGAATTTAATTAACGGGTTGCCATCAGTTGCGTGAATAATTTTAAATATTACGTCCAACGGAATCTTAACAATAAATTCTGGTTTAATAGAAAGTTTAATAAATTTAATGCCATTGCTCTTATATTTGTATTTAGTCGTTTCAGTCCTATATTTATAAACGTCATAAAACATGTTAACACTCTCAAACGTATTTAATATTGCTGGCTTCAATATTGATTTATTCTTTTCAATAAGCTCATATTTTTGTTTCTCCAACTCTTCATATGAATGTATGTTGCTTTTTGAGAGAAACGGATAATATATATTGATTGTGTTTTCTTCTGAAAGACCAGAGTTTTTCGCTCTCAACAACACGTCTTCAGCAAGACACAAAAAAATATTATTATTGTTAATGTCTCCAGTGTTTAATAACAGATGACTGTTTAGAGTTGATAGAGATTTTCTAGCAGCTCTCTCAATAAATGGATCGTATTCTGTAACATCAAACGGATTGCAAATAAAAGGGTATTCATTGGAAACAATAAAAAACTTTTGACCAAGAACCTTTGCAATTAAAAAGGAATTGCCGTTTAAGTTCATATCCAAAATGTCGTCATAATTGTATACTTGTTTGTCGGGAATATTGAAAGAAACTGGTGCTCCATTAGCTTGTTTGTAAATATTCATGATAAATTGATTCAGACGCACTTTTGTAAGTTCTAAACGGTTGTTTTGCGTAAGAGTTTGATAAATATTTGTTGAATTTAGTTTCTCTTCTTTCAAGCAAAATAAATATATCTGTTCTAATGAAAAAGCATTTGGAAATTCGGCTAAAAATTTTAATTTAATGGTTCCAATTGAATCGTCAAAATGTATTTGTTGTTTTAAAAACAGGACTTCAATTGGTTTAGATTTATCTAAAATTTTTGCAAGCTCTTCATCGTCAAATATAGGTTGTCCTGAAACTTTATCAACAAAAGCGGCATTTTTTGGGTCCTGCTTAAATAATTCAGTAGGTTTCTTAACATCTAAATTGTTTCCAAAAAATACATATATAGTTTTAATAGTGTCCTTGTCAATTAGATGATTTACTTTATATATAGAATTGTGTTTTGTTGTCATTATATATATACTCTTAGTATTATTTTATATATAATTTTTTCATTATTATCATTTTCGCGTAGACTGAAATAATTAAAATGCTAAACATGGGCGTTTTAATTATATTAACATTTTTGTCGTTTTGATTTTTTATTGCGTTTAAGACTACGCCTCTTTATTGTCTTGCACTTTTTACCACCGGCTGGACCACCTCCAGGGCCGGCATTGGGACCTTTTCCAGGAGGATAAAGCCTTTCATATCGTGCAAATCCTTCAGGATCGCGTATTTCATCTGGAACATACCTATGACCCGGACTAACTCCTGCTATTCGTTCACCAACTGCAAAGGGAACCGCCTCGGCTTTTGGAATTTGCATTTTTTCTTGCAAATTAGGAGCAACTAATGTTGCTTTTAAAGTGGTTGCTACAGCTTCTATTGTCTTATGTGATTCATCACAATAATTATTCAAGTTAATTCCTTTTTGAAGAAGTGGTCTATCTAATGCTGGTCTTAAATCGTCTTTATCATTGCAAATTATTTCCATAACTCTAGCAAAAACTCCATCACTTAGATCTCCGTCAGAGTATATTTTTAGATATTTAACACATAAATTTCTATACATTTTATCGCGCAAAAGTTCTTTTTTTTCGTTTTCATTATTAAATTCAATCAATAAATCAAGCCCACTATAACCATCATCGTCTAATTGAAATCCTAAATTAGGGTCCCTATCTAATAACATTGATGCAATTTTAATATCAGGATTTGTTTTATAATTACAACAACGCATTAATGCCGTTCGTCCAGTTGAATATTTTGCATCTGGTTTGCAATCGCCTTTTAATAATTCTTCTGCAACTATAGCAGACATTTCATCCTCATTACCAGTGCATAATATTAATGGAGTTCGTCCATTTTTATTTTTTTGACCTAAAACTACATCGCCTGATTTAATTAAACTTAGAGCTGTATTAAATTTGTCGTTTTCGCAAGCATATCCTAAAGAAAATTCTTTTCCGTAGTCAAAAATAAAATTGTTTAAAAAATTTCCTTTTAGGTTATCTAAAAATAAATTAATTTCTGTAATATTATCTCTATCTATTATTTCTTTAAAAAATTTATTAATATTTACATTTGGTGGGCAAATTCCATTATATGCATTCATTGAGATATATATTATAATTGGTTATTAAAATATATAAATTATAAATTATAAATTATAAATTATAAATTATAAATTATAAATCATAATATGGACTGTCTGTAATGGTCATGCCGCAATAATTTTGAGGTTTTTTCTTGTAATCAACTGGTACATAAATATTTGCAGCTTTTGCATTTTCTAATAAGAATTTGAAGTTTTGCCAGAACTCTTGTTTATGTCCAACCGATTTTGTCATCACGTGAGATAGTTCGTGTATAGCAACAAATGTCAACGTGTTAACGTCTACAAGCGTTGTGCTTTCTTTTGTCTTGCTCAAGCAAAATGCAATTTTCTCCCCTTTGTTTTCACTGTAAGCAGTTAATTCACTGTTTGGAAGCGTTTCGCTAATTTTTTGAGGGTTAAAATTCTTTACTAATCGTTCTACGTCAGGATCATTTGGATATTTATCGCCGACGTATTTTACAAGTTCTTTGCATTTGTTTGTAACAGTCGCCAATAAATTTGCTGCTTTTTTAATGTTTTGTCTATCTCTCACACAATATTTATTTCCGTCAATGGTTGATATTACGCATTTCAAACTAAATAATTCTGACTCTGTATATATTTTAATGCAAATAACAACAATAAATCCAATAATAATATAAGTAAAAAAATCGCTCTTCCATAAACTGTTTGTCATATATTATCCTAGTATTATAAATTACAAAAATAAAAGAAGTAGATCGTGTTATAAGATGTTCGTATTTTGGAACATTTTATATTGCTGTTAATTTGTCATTGTAAAAAATATATTTAAGAATTCAAAAAATTTGTTACTGATTATGCTTATTGAGTGCCGGCACCCAACTCAAGAGGAGGCCTCATGAAATCTGGCTCAATGGTGGAAAGATTCCAGGGACCCACGTAAAGCTGAGGGTTAGGGGGCTCGGAGCGGATTTGCAAGTTGGCGTTTCTCAAGGTTTGGCCTATGGTGTCAATACCAATGTGGTAACCAGCCTTTAACAAGTTGATGTTGGCAAGATCGCCCTTTCCAGAGGGATTCAATTGAGCCCATTGACTGTTGGAGTCCTTAGGCAATAAATCAGAAGGGTTCTGAATGTTGGGCTTTGAGCATGAAGTGGGAACGCCAATATTGGGCGTAGCAATACCATTTACTGAGGCAAATACCTCGTTTCGGTCTAAACCTTCAGATGGTTGAGGACCAGAAGAACCCTTTGGGGCGCCGGTTCCAGAAGCTTTGTATGACGCAGAAGAAGATTCCATGCGTTCTGACCCATACATGCCCTTTGATGTTAAATATTTTGCAAAGACACTAACGCCATATGCAACTATCAATAAGACGACAATTGCGCCAATACCATAATCCGACCATAGCTTTTTTAAGGTGCTGCTCATTATATAAAATTAGGCTATAAAATATTTTTTTGAATACAGTTTAATTGTTTTATTATTCCACTAAACATTTGGATATCTTTGAAATAAAAACTATTGTTCTTTTTCTAAATCATTTTCAGAAATTTCTGATAAATCGTCAAAATCCATATCACTATCTTCACTATCGTCTAAATCTTCCAACATATAAGTTTTCTTAATATTCTTGGCTTCCAAAAAAGCAACGATTGCCTGTTTCTTTGCCTCTTTTGCTTTATTTCTTGCAGCTTTATAAATTTCATAATAAACTTGATTTGGTTTTTTAAGTGTGATTGTTTCTAAATCAAAAGCACTGGTTGTTAAATTTACTTCAGTTAAATCATTTGATGTATCCACCAACTCTTCAATATCACTTAATGTTTCTATCGCAGTATCTATCTTAATTTCTTCTTTTTCTTTTTCTTTTTCGCCCCCTTTATTTGCATTATTACTAAAGACATTCATTCCGTTTATTTTTTCGGTAAAATCTTCAACCGTTTCATTTTGAACGTTAGAATCGTTCATATTTTTTTGTTCACCATTCTCTAAATCAAATACGTGATCGCTCATTTTATATTCTTCTAAACTTTCTACACTTTGCTCCAGTTGTTGCTTGATTACTAAATTTGCACCATCCATCAATTCTTGAGAATTTTTGGGTTGTTTAGGCGCCACACTTTTAATGAGACAGTTCTCAAATATTTTTTCAGAGTTTAACACCATAGATTGTTTCAATTCAAGTTCTATTTGGAAATTTCTACTCGTAAACTTAATACCTTGAACTTCAATGATAGATATAATACTATTTTCTGGCGTGACGTCTTCCATAGTGACTGGGGTTTCATTTTCATTGTATATTTTTACTAGAGGCACATTTGTGCTATAATTCACCTTAACATTTACTCTTACTAAATAATATTTGCCGGATTTGTAAATGCGCATTGGAGACGCAAATGCCGATTCAATGTCATTCAATTCCAACTTATTCTCAAACCATGTGTCGGCTTTTTTGTAAATGAGATCCTGACATTTTGTTTCAAGACTTTCCAACCAATGTATTAATTCTTCATCGTTGTTGTCAAACATTAAATCGCAATAAATTTTTTTACCATTTTTAACAAAACCTTGACGCGTCAACGATTTAGGCGTTTCAATGTATAATGGTTTGTTATGCATTTGTATTTTTGTAAAATATGCACCTCCCTGAATTCCAGTGGGATGCGCTAAAGACAATTGAGAAAAATCAAACTGGTCATTCGGTAAAAATATGTTGTCCATTATTTTTTCTTCAGAAAATTTAAACTATATTAACACGCAAAAAATTAAGAAACAATATATTTAGTATATTTATTATATTTATTATGTTTATTGTTTAATAATGAAGGATTCGCTCATTCAACAATGTTTGGATATACTTAAAAGGGATGATATTAAAGGAGAATTAAAATCATTTTGTAGTCCAGTAATTGAATTAATATTTAACATTATTAATCCGTATATTTACATAACGCTTTTTCTTGTTTTTTTAATATTTATTATGATTTTAGCAATATTAATTCTTTTAATTTTGGTTTTGCGTAATAAAAATTTAATAACAAAAAATTTTTAATATTTTCTCATTTATTATTATAATGAGCACAACAACGAATAGCACAAGTTCAGTGGCGAATCCTTTAACATCATCTAGCCAAATGGGTGGTCGCGGAAGAAGAAGCCGAAGAATGGCGAAAGGCTCAATGAGAGCGTCTAGATCCGCGTCTCGTTCTATGGCTTTGGCTGGTGGCAGAAGACGCAAGAGACGTGGTGGTCAAGCTTACGACAGTGGCAATACATACGGTACATATGTAAATGGTTCCGTTGATTCCCAATTAATGAGATCAAATGCGCCATCTAATCCTGGTTTTGCCAGTGTTGGTGTGCAAGGCCAACAGTCTGTTAGACCAGTGCAAAGTCAACAAGGAGGCAAGAGACGTACTAAGCGCGGCGGATACTGGGGCCAAGTTCTCAGCACCGCTTTAGTGCCTTTTGGTTTATGGGCTGCTCAAAACCGTTTCTCCAAGCGCAGAGGCGTTAAGCACGGCGGCAAGACTCGCAGACATCGTTAAAAATACCAATTTTTAATTTATTATTGTTATTTTTATTAAACTTCAATTAATGAAGGAGTTGGGTTCCACTCATTTGTTTTCAATTAATGAAGGAGTTGGGTTCCACTCATTTGTTATTAAAAATGTTCTTATGTTATTTACAGTGTTGTCTTTGCCAGCTATTTTAGGATTATTTTCTACAAAATCTTCTAACAATGGTTTAATGTGGTCTAACACAATTTTGTGTTGCTTAAATTGTTTATTATAAACTTCTTTACTAAAACTACTTTCAGTAACCTTTTTTGTTGTAGCATCTGTTGGTTGTCTAGGATAAAGCGTTGGGCCAAACCAAGCATTATAAGCACCGCAATCTTCGTGATCAATTATGTGAATTTCTGTTATATCGTGTAAAATAACTGCTAATTTTATGTGAGTTTCAAAGGCATTTCTCCAAGTCCTTAAATAGTCCGTTTTTTCAGCAGATCTTCTTGTTGTATAATCTTTCCAAGGAGAATCAGGTAAAGCAGGCCAAGCAGTAGAAGTTTTGGGATTAATTTGTGTTCCGTCAGATGTGTATCCCAAACTGGTTAAATAACCTAATCCGGCTCCAGCAAATACAAATATATCAAAATAGTTAGCAAACGCACCACCGTCCAATGAATTTTCTCCTACATACACAGGCGTTACAAATCTATAATCAATGCAAGTTAAAACCAAAATTTTTCCCTTACTTCCAGCAATTACTGCGCTGGTGACGCCGTCTCCGGCCGCATTTGGTATCATTTCGCTATCTACATTTTCAGAAATAAGGCTATGGTATTGTTCAAAAGCCTTTTGGTATGGATTTACAGATGAAGGAGTGGAACCGCCGCAGCACGTGCAGGGAGAAATTTGCAAAGCTGACATAGCCTTTCCGTGATTAATTCCTTTGCAATAAGCATTATTTAACGCAGAAGAAACTGCTGCTTTGTTTATTTTCTTATTATCTTCCACCATTTTAACGGCACAAGTAATAAGTTGTTCTTGAACGTGAGAACTTACCGCAGGGGGCGCAGGGGGTTTAACAACGTGAAACTGCATGTTATAATATATTATAATATAAAATATTTTACAAAAAAAAAAAGTTTAATTAGTGCTTAATTTTCTCCAACAACCATTTTACTCCAGTTGCATATTTATTTTTAACTAATTCATTTTCAGTTGAATTGTGTTTTTCGTGAATATTATCTTCTATTTTTCTATATAAATTATTATCGTCTCTCGGCAAATTTATTTTGCGTTTTATATAAGATTCTTCTGATTGATAGGCGTAATGAGCTATAAATGCTGGACATTTATTATATTCAATTGGCCATTCATTAAACGACCGTGAATTGCTCATGGAGACCATGTTTATTGAAATCATTCTACTTGGATTTACAATGACAAAATAATGAGGCGTAACAGCGTCTACGACCTGAGATGGTCTAACAAAAGTCTTGACGTGTTTATCAATACGCTCGTCGGATTTGGTATAGTTTTCAATAATTAGACCATCTTCAGGATCTTTTATATAATTATTTGTTCCAAACAGTAACCAGTTAATTGCTAGTGAATCCGCCATTAAATAATATTTTAACATTTGTTTCACGTGTTGAAAAGCATTTAAAACTAAAAACTCATCGGCGTCTAAATATAACATCCAATCAGCACCTGCGGACGTTGCAATTTTAGAAGCCTTCAACATTAAATGCATTTTTATTGGACCATCCATTTCACACCGCTCAACAATAACGCCTTTCTTAAAGTTTGTTATATCGCGCGATATAGGAATTATAGATTTGTGATCAAAAATGTAAATTAGATCAAACCCTAAAATTAAATGATGAGCAACCCATTCTTTTATGTTTTTTTCATCTCTAGCATTTGTAAATAAAATAGTTTTTCCAACTAATTTTCTTCTTGGGTCATTTAAGGGGATTAGCTGATTTTTTTTGTGTGTTAGAAAAACATTGTTATTACTGTACATTTCTATAATTTGCTATAAAATATTATTTGTTCTTACTAATTTTTTATAGGTTCAATATATAAATTGCAATAATATGAGTTTTGAACAGAATATACAACAGTGGGTGTCAATTGACAATCAAATTAGACTTTTGAATGATAAGATTCATGAGCTGCGAGAGAAAAAAACCCGACTGGGTGAAAATATAACAAATCATGTTGAAGAAAATAATTTAAGAAATGCTACAGTTCAAATTAGTGATGGAAAATTGAGATTTGTTAATACAAAAGTTTCTTCTCCTTTGACGTTTAAGTACGTTGAAAAATCTTTAGGAGAAGTCATTAAAAACCAAACGCAAGTAAAGCAGCTGGTTGAATATTTAAAAGAGAAACGTGAGGTTAAGGTGGTTCCAGAAATAAAGCGGATTTCTAACAATTAATTTATATACCTATAATGTATATGGCCGAAGAACATATTATTCAAGATCACGATTTAGTTTTTAACAAGTCAGGCGGAAAAATCCAGAGCGCAGGTTTTACAGTTGAATCAATTTTATTACAGAAGGGGGAACCTGCATTAATTACGAGAAATCTTGGACTACAACGCGGAGGTGGAAGTGTTGCTGATTTATTCAAGGATTTAGCTGTTCCTGCCGGACTAGTTAGCTTTACTAGAAAACAGTTTGGTGGTGAATCCAGAATCCAAAACGATGACACTGTTATCGGAGACGACGTTTATGAAAAGTTATTGAAAATGGTTGAGGTGGAAGGAGGTGCTAAAAAACAAAGAAAAACAAGACGTGCTAATGGAAAAACAAATGGAAAAACAAAGAAACAAAAGTTAACTGTATAAATTTATTATTATTTTTAAAAAAAATTGATTACTTTTTGTAAAAAATAATCAATTAAAAAACCAAACATGCCGATCTATTTTGGATTTCCTGTTACATGCCAAGAGGCGTTTCGCCTATTCAGTTTAGATTTTGAACAAGCAAAATGTGACATAATGCAAAAATATAAGTTGATAGAAAATAGATACATGGAGTGCCATTTTCTAGAATATATGAATAACTTCTTCCAAGGAAAAAACGTGGAAATGAGACTATTTTATACGGATAAGGGACAATGTATTATTGGGCACAAAATAGAAAACGCGTCTGTTTTTACAAGAAAATTCTTAAAAGTTAGCGAGTTTACAGATATGCTTGAGAAGTTGACAACTGGTTTTTGGTGTGAAATCAAGATTCTAAATTGTCAGGAAAAATTTAATAAAATTGTATTAGAACACATGGAAGATGAACCTGAAATTGTTGAAGGCGCTGAACCCTATATTATTGAGTTTCATGATTAATCGGCGTTTGAAATGTAAAAAGGTGTAAGATAAATTTATACACGGCTCCAACTATTGTAGTTAAATGGAGACACTAATATATCATTTAATTTAGTCTTCCAGAAATCTACGCGTTTTTCAAATAAAATGTCTTTTTCAGTCTTAGGATAAGGAGTTGTATTTTGCATCATTTCTTCCTCTTCGCTTGTAATCTTTGGTTTGTAACCAAAACAATTTACACCGTATTGAATGTGTGGATTTGCCATGTAACCACCATTTACACCAGGTCTTCCACAATCGTGTTCATGTCCAGGAATTTTTTGCAGGTTATCAAATGTAGTTTTTTGAGTAGGAAACAACGCCATTTGACCATCTGACCATCCGTAATTGCACCATTCTCCGCCTTTGTTATACGAATCCTCCACTTCGTTGTATGTTGCTAAACGCGAACCATACGCTTGACACAATGTTTTTGCGTCTTCATAGCCATAATAATTGCCAGGAATATTAAATACTTGCTGTATTGTTGAAATTTCTGGGATAGGTTCTGATGAGTCTGCGCCTTTACCAGTATTTTCATTTACAGTGATGTCTAGTTGAGGATTTGTGGGGTTGAATAAATTTTTTATAGATGCCATAATATCAATGCTAAAAAAGTATTGCAACACGTTGAATAATAATAATATTACAAATATACCAGCAATAATGGCAATAATTGTTCCCGACATTTTATCCAATCCAGATGATCCATTTGTTGAAAATGAACTGGTTGTGTTTGAAGAATCTCCTAAAGAAACAAAAACAATTAAATATATTAATACAATTATGACTAGTATTATTAAAGCTGTCGGATTCATTAATAAATTGTTAATATAACCATACATACTTTCTGGTTCTATTGTTGAACTTGTGCTGGCCTCCATATATATATTATTGAATTGTTTTTTTTCTGTAAAATAGGCAATATGCTTTTGTCGTTATTAATTCTTGCAGGTTTGTAATTTCTGTAACATTTGTGTCATTAAAATGATACCACTTTCCATTTGCATTTTTAATAAAAGCCGTATAATGTCCACCATAAGCACTTCCGCTATGGTTACATATTCCATATAAATCGTAAATATATGTTTCCTTTTTATAACCAACAACGTAACTAGATACGTCAAAATTTTCTAATGGAAATGTTAATAAAATCTGATTTTTTTGATTTCTGTAATTAAAACGTTTAATATCAATAACCATGATTAATGGCATACTCCAATATACAATTTTCTTTTGCACGCTTTGCTTTTTATTTGTGGTTTCATTAAACCACGCATTTTCTCCATCCAACGTCTCCCCATTAATATATAAATCAAAACAGTCTTTTAAACTAGGATTCTTATTATCGCTTGGTAAAGATAAATTAATCATAAAATAGGGTTCAGGCGACGTGCTTAAAACTTCGCCAGTTTCTAATGAAATAATTTGCGACACGTGAATTCCATAAAATAAATTCCATATTTCTGAATATTCCTTTGCAAACATTTTTTTTGTCATCTCAAAACATTGAACTGCCATCTTATCTGTTTCATTTGTAACATCACCATTTATGCTCATATTTACTTCACGAGCCAAACTGGAATGAAAACAGTCTATTAAAAAAAGTAAAAATTCTGGCAAGTCATTTTGAGCGAATCCAGTAAATAAATCCATGTTTTTTATATGAGCAATTTTTTGAACGGTTTTAATAAATTTTCCCGGAGATATAATGCAGTTTTCACTCCACATTAACGTTCTTAAATTGTCCCATTCAATTAATAATACGGATTCGTGTTTATTTTTTAGCTTTCTTTTATACGCCCCTCCATTAAGAAAATTGTTTAGTTCGTATGTATGAGATAGAACCTGAATGCAAGAATTAACAAAACAAGTGTTGCCCAAATTGGCCAACCCAGTTAAACCCATATCTTTGTAATTGTCAAAGTTCATAATTTTTGTCTTAGTAGTTATGATAATTTATATTTAAACATATTTTTATAACAATATATATTATGTCTCAAAATTTTGAATTATCGTACGATCAACGATTGCTTTTAGATTTGTATATAGATTTTTACAACCACACAACGCGTCAAATGGATTCCTTGCGTGAATTACAAAATGAAATTAGAGGAAATATAAATCAAATTGTTGGCTTGAACCAACCGCGAAATAATTCAACCTCAACTCAAAATTCAACCTCAACTCAAAATTCAAATACCCCTAGACACAGTTTTAGACAAAATAGTCACACTCAGAGCTATAACTCTAGAATTTTACAAGAACAAAGGAGACGTCGCAATAATGCAGAAACTACTACAAATAGAAGATATATGTATTATGGAAGAAGCATTCCACATCTAGTTCCATCAGCTGATTTGCAAGGGCGCCCTCCAAGAGAAAATGAACAAGATAATACTTTTTTTAGCAATCTTTTAAGAACCTTTTACGACCACATTCAAGTTGCTCCAACTAGACAACAAATTGAAGCAGCGACAAGAATTGTTAATTTTTCCGAAATTGAAAACCCGCTTAACAATTCTTGTCCAGTAACATTGGATAGATTTGAAAATAATAGTGTCGTTACTCAAATAATTCCATGCGGTCATATTTTCTCTCCAAATGGCATTGATAATTGGCTTCAAACAAATGTAAGATGTCCTGTTTGCAGATATGATATACGAGATTATAATGCAAATTCGTCAACAACAAATGAACCCAATGTTGAAGAAGAAAGACGAGGTAATGAAGAAACAAAAGAGGAAGACGTGTTAGAAGAACCAAGTCAAGAGAGAAATAGCAATTCAAACCAAAGTAATAATAGCAATCGCACAACCTTTACCAGTTCAGATATTCAAAATACATTATCAACTATTACCGAAAATATATTGGGACAAATTTTAAACCCACAGTCTAACTTATCCGGAACAAATTCTCCTAGAAGAAATTTTATTTTTGACACCTCATTTAATTCTATCGCGTATGACGCATCTAATAATCAATTTATATTTGAAGGGTATCTGAGATAAAACTTTTGTGAATTATTAATTTAAAAGAATGAATATATTTAATGTAAATGAGCCGCGAACATTTATATCCCAGCGCAACTGCCAATAGTGTGACAATCACTAAAGAAGGTGTCTTGACGCGCGTGTCAAATGAATTTATAAAGAGTGTACAATCGTACACAATACCAAATACTGTGAAAAAAATAGGAAAAAACGCATTTGCTCGTTGTGGTAACTTAAAATCAATTACTTTTTCCGAAGGCCTTCAATACATTGATGAAAAAGCATTTTATCTTTGTAAGAGTTTAATTACCGTAAACCTTCCCAAATCGTTGGTATTAATTGGAGACTACGCGTTTGCTTTGTGTGTAAAGTTACAAACTGTTAAAATTGGCAAGAATGTAAAAGAGATAGGATTAAATGCATTTGCGATGTGTTCTAGTTTACAGTCATTTAACGTTAGTACAAAAAATGAGAACTTTGTCAACGACGCGTATGGATGTTTAATAGACAATGTCAAAAAAACTTTGCTTCAGTATCCAATTAAACGTGAACCGGTTGATACATCATACACTATTCCCAAAAACATAACAACTATTGGCTCCAATGCATTTAGAAGCTGTAAAACACTGAAATTGGTAAATTTGGAAAACGTTACAATCATTCAAGACAACGCATTTGCGTATTGCACAAATTTAGTGAAAGTGAATAAATTTGACAAAGTTATAAAAATTGGAGATAGTTCATTTTACAAGTGCATGTTTCTTGAAGGAATGGTAAATATTGCGTTGGTGAAAAGTATTGGAGACCAAGCTTTTTACGACTGTGCAAAAATAAATTCAGACGGACCTCTTGTTGTTCCTGCGACTATGAATAAAATTGGAAAGTCTGCATTTTTTAATTGTCGTTCAATTAATAGAGTTCTAATATATGGTGGGGAAATAGGAGACAATGCATTTGCATGTGATTCCAAAATTAGTTTTAATAAACAAAAGCACGGAAAGACTTTGCAGAGGGTTTTAATAGGAACACATGTTTCTTTGGGAAACCGTGTCTTTGAAAAACAAACAAAATTAGTGAGTATATTTTTTTATAGCATTCCTACACAGGCCGGCAGCGTTGACCAAATAAACATTAACAATTTAACTAGCGCATTTGATAACCCATCTTATAAACGTTTATTAAAAATTTATGGCCCATCTCCAATAATAAATGATTTAATATTTAATCACGTGTTTAAGTCATCTTCTGCGGAGTACGAAAATCAACAAATAAAAAACATTAGATTTTATGTGGCTTATTAATTTCATTTCAAAAAAAAATTGAAAATACTTATAACAAAAAAATAATCACAACCAATGAAACGCGTGAGAATGGACAATTCTGTCAGGTTGATTAACAATGTGCGCCCATATTTAGAATTTATTAATGCCGCGGTAGGGTTGTACTTTTTGTGGGTTGTCATCCACTTTGTTGCAGGACAACTATATGTGTATTATTGCGTTCCGCTAACCTTCATGGGATTTATTATGTCACCTCTAATGGTTGCATCGCCTCATTGTTGTGCGCTTAGATGGTGCATTATAAACGGAGCAAATAATATTTCAACAATGTGGGTTGTCTTTGGAACGTGGCTTGCGTCAAAGTTTGCACTGCTTGTTACCAATAGACCGACAGCTCATGTGGTCCAATAAAATATTTATAAAATTGTATTAAAGGGAATGCAAGATTATAACATATACCATGACAATGACTGCTAGCAGACACCGACTTCCTTGGTCAATGAACGAAACCAACCGATTACATAGTGAATATGAATTGAAGCAACTTCCAATTTCAAACATCGCGCAACTTCACTCGCGAACCGAATATGCCATCTTGCATAAGTTGGCTCAAGAATTTTTAATTAGTGCGTCTTGGAATGACGTTAAGGGCTGGAATGCTCCCAAGGAAATGGTCCAGAGCAAGGCGGTCTATGATTATAAGAGTGAGTGTGAGAGTGAGTATGATGACGACAGCGATTATGATGACGACAGTGATTATGATGAGAATGAGTATAAGAAGGAATATGAGAAGAAGTCTGTTGTTTTGGACGATGAGTCCCTAGAAGATTGCGATGATCCCAATGACAGTGACTATGTTCCGGAGGAGGATGACGATGACGATGACGATGATAGCAGTGATTACGAAGATGAGGAAGAGGAAGAGTTTGATGCTTACAGCATCCCACAAAAGGGTTCTTCTTTTAGGAAGCTTGTTGATGCAGCCAAATTTTTTATTTATGCTGTATAAGAATAATTGATATAAATATAATATTTGTTATAAATATAATATTTGTTATAAATATAATATTTATTATATGAAAGACATTCCTAGATTAATTTGGAGTTATTGGCACGATGAACAACATCCAGAGCTTATTGACTTATGTTTAAGTTCTTGGAAAACTAATTTAACCGATTATATTATAAATTTATTAAATGCAAAAAATATATATAACTATATTGACGTTTCTGATGAAAATAAAATTAAATTATCAAAATTGGGCTTATCTAAACAGTCGGATTATTTTAGGCTTTGTCTTTTATATAAGTATGGTGGGATTTGGGTTGATGTTTCTACTTTTATAAATAAAAATTTTGAATTTGTCCACGATTCATTCAATAAAGATTCCGAATTAGACGTTTTTTTTTCAATAAAAAAATTAAAATTCATTAACTATGGATTTCATATGTGGGAAAATTTTTTTATTGCTTCGCCAAAAGATAGTCATTTTATTGAACTTTTAAAAAAAAAATTTGAAAATGTATATTTTTATGACGAAACTTATTTTAAACCGTCCGTAATTGACCGCATTAAAACTGGATTTAGAAAAGATTATCACGCAGTTTATTGGTTTTATTATGAACTTGCTAAAAATAATGATTATTTTAGAAACCAATGTTCTAAACAATGGTTTTTTAGTTATAATATGATAGATTACAATTTATTAAAATCATATAATATTGTTAAGAATCATATTAATTATTATAAAAATAACACTCAATCAAGAGATTTACAAAAATACAGATTGTATAAAATTGTTAGTGATGTTAGAAAGTTGAAAGAATTAAAAATAGTTAAAATTTTAGAAAATATAAACAACATTAATTAAAAATAAAATTGAACTTTAAATAACCAAATTACACGTTAATTAGTAGTTTAATGAATTTGTCTCAAGAACAAAAAATAGCATTTGATAAATATATTCAGCGACAGAATATATTTATTACCGGACCAGGAGGGACTGGAAAATCAACCCTTATAAAACAACTACATTTGGACGCAAAACGCAAAAACTTAAATATTCAAATCTGCGCGCTTACTGGTTGCGCCGCCGTTTTGATTGGATGTAAAGCAAAAACTATACATTCATGGTCTGGAATTGGACTAGGAAATGGAACTATTGGAATGCATGTTAAAAGGGTAACACTTAATAAATATAAAGTAAAATCGTGGAAGAGCGTTGATATATTGGTTATAGATGAAGTTAGCATGATGTCTCAAAAAATATTTGAGATGTTGGATGCTATTGGAAAGGTGACGCGCCAGAATGGAAGACCATTTGGAGGAATACAAATAATCTTTTTGGGAGACTTTTATCAGCTTCCTCCTGTTGGAAATAAAGAAGATCCAGAAACAATGCGATATTGTTTTGAAAGTTCGCTCTGGAAAGAAACGTTTGAAAAGGAAAATATTGTAAAACTTGCAAAAATATTCAGACAAACCGACGAAGTTTATACAAAAATATTAAATCAGATTCGCGAAGGTAGATTGAAAAAGAGTAGCAACGAACTTTTGTTGAGTCTTGTTGGCAGACAAATTGAAGAGGGATCATTAATTCAACCCACAAAACTGTTTCCTATTAGAAGCAGAGTTGATGCTATTAATGAAAGAAAAATGGCAGAACTTCACGCGTCTGAATACGAGTTTAAGTTGAAATATTCAAAAACTATTCCATCTGTTGGAAAAGATAAAATTCCTTTGCCAAAAATAACATCAGAACAAATAGATGTTGAATTGTTGAACATTCACAATAGCATTCTTTGCAATGATATTATAAAATTAAAGGTTGGTGCTCAAGTAATGTGTGTAGTAAATATAGAAATGCCAACTGGAGAAATGATCTGCAATGGCAGTCAAGGGATTGTTACTAAATTTACGGAGCAAGGATTGCCAGTTGTTAAGTATAGAAATGGACATGAAATGACAATGAACTATCATTTGTGGGAAAGTGAAAATATTCCAGGGATTGGAGTTTCTCAGATTCCTCTTATATTAGCTTGGGCGATTACTATTCACAAATCGCAAGGCGCGACAATGGATGCTGCGGAAATAGATGTTGGTAGTGGGGTGTTTGAATGCGGACAAACATATGTAGCTTTGTCACGAGTAAAAAGTTTGGAAGGATTATATCTGACTTCCTTTGATGCCTCCAAGATTCTCATCAATAAAAAAGTCAGAGAATTTTATGATAGTTTGAATTAAAAATAATATAACTTTTAATGAAAATTTATATTATTTTATCTATTTTGTTTTTATTTTTTATGCCTTGATAAACACATACGTTACTTCCTCTGTCTTCTTTGGACCAGATGCTTCATTTGTTTCTGAAGATCCAGATGCACCAGGTCGCTTGCTATTTGACATGGTGAATTTTACGTCCATCATTTTCCAACCATTCTCCTCGTGAATTCGCGTAACATCCGCCAACAAATCATACTTTTTGTCCGTCTTAAAATTCTTTACACTCCAGCAACTGTAAGTGACACGATTCAAAACATTCTTAATGACCGGCTCTAAGAATTTTTCAACCCACGTCTTATAATTGGGATAATTATTTGTTGATTGAGTGTCCTCGTCTGAATAAAGTTCCAAATTGTAATAAGGTGGGCTTGTCAAGGCTACGTCAAACTTCATGCTTGCAGGAAGCTCGTTTAAGAACTTTTCAGCCGGTTCATTGACAAGCATGATATTATCAATCTCCAAATCGTTGCACATTGTGCACAAGTGCTTAAAAGTCTTTTCACAAGGCTCAATTCCAGTATAAGAAACGTATTGGCTAATACTCTTTGTTCCCAACATTCTTCCACCCCAACCAGCACACACGTCCAGAACACTCTTTGCCTTGAAATATGATACAATATTGCGCGCTATAAGCGGACGATACATGGTAACCTTTCCAAGTCCATTTGTAAAAGATAATGATCTGACAATTTCAGACGCATATGGAGTAGAATGATTCTTGCGGTTGAATCGCAAAGCTTTTTCCAAGTGCGCCTTCTTCCACAAAGAAGAAACGGATACACCCTTATAATTCGTCACTTCGTGAAAATGCTTCATATATTTTTTCATAATCTTCATACCAACAACATTTGTAGCTGAAATGTTTGTAACATCATCATTCAATGGTTTCTTGCAAAGAGTTTGCCAATCTTTAACAATTTCCTCATCTGTATAGGTTTCGCATAGAATGCCATGAGCCTCCAATTCGGTTGCTAAAGTTGGTAGCAAGACCTCAAACTGTTCGTCTGTTAAATCCTTGAGAGCGTTTTTCTTATTAATAATCCCTTGCATCATTGTTATAATAATACCAAATTGTTTTTAAATCTTTTGATCAATTTTTTATTTAATTGTTTGCCCAGTACGCAAAATATCAAACTTACCATTTCAGTTTGGCTATTTTAATTAGATCTTCAGGAATAACGCCTATAGCTTGATTTTTCTGAAGTTTCTTTTTATGCCATTTTGCAAACTCTTCTAAAAATATTTTTCGCGTAGGAAAAACAAGAAGCACGTCGCGTCTTACTTTTTTCCATAAAGCAACAACTCGTTTTGAACCATTAAATTGCTGAAAAGTGCGCACCAAACCAATCGCCTCATCGCGCGTCTCCTTAATGTCTTGCAAATATATTGCTTCATAAAATTCGTTCACCTCTTCTTTCATCCATTCATATTGAAATACTTTATTTCCATCAACCGCTAGCGCTTTTTTTTCATTATTCATGGTTCTATAATTTACAACAGTGACCCAATCTGGTATTTGAATTTCCATTATATATTAGAAGTTTATTTTATATACCAAGAGATAAAACTAAAACATATTATTTCTAACCTACTTAAATACTTTACTCATATTTTATTTTATTTTATTTTATTTCTAAGATAATTATCATAATAAAACTTTCCAAATAAACCAATTATACCCACACCATAAGATGCAAAAAATATGACAATGTAATAATTAAACCACGATTCTATTGGTGGTCTGTAAAAATAAAAGTTTGAGTATAACAAAAAAAACTGGCACAACTGCAAAGTTGTTATATATTTCCTAATAAAACGAACCTGGTTAATTTTTAACAGACAACCCAAATAATAAGAATACATAATTGTGTGAACAAACGAGTTTAACAATGTCGCCATCCACACCATTTCAACTTTATATGAATACATCAAATGCCAACTTAAAACGGCTCCTATATGATGATATTTTTGAAGAAAAATGGGTGTTTTGCCGTTTAAATAAAGTAAAAATGTGTCAAAAAACTCATAGTATTTGGATAAGTAAAAATAATAAATTACCGCGGCAAATGTGGGATTCTGAAAATAATAATTTGATTGAAATACAATTCCATCATTATACAAAATCTGCGATAACGACAAGAACGTCCAACCACTGAACAAAATCAAAACCCCATTATGCGCCACAGATAAAAAATGCAACAATGATTGATTAATTTTTAATTCTTTTGGATAACAAAAATACCCAGAAATAGCTATAAAAGGTAAAACGTGACACGATAATTGCGTTAAGTTATTCATACTAGTTAATATTGTTAAGCGATGTTTATATTAGTTTCAATGTGATTTACCTAAATTAATATATTTCTAACCTACTTAAAGAACTTCATAAGCGACTGATTTCCTTCTTTTTGATTATTTGTTTCCCTCAGAAACTCGTCAAATAACAACGCTTTTACCTCTTTATTCTTCATTGACTCCAACTTGTCTTCAAATTTTTCTGGATCCGTTGTCCTTTGCAAAGTCTCAACGTCCCTTCTGAATTTTGCAATCTTTGATTTTTTATTCTGCATCTCCCACATTTTCTCTAGGACTAGCGCAAACACCTGCTGCACCGGCTTCATAATTTGATTTGTAATATAAAACGAATAGTCAATCTTCAAATTGTTTTCCTTGATATAAGCCGGAGTCTCAATTTTATCGCCTTGAAGCGCCTTTTTATTTGGATGATGGACGTAGACAAACGGAATTCTGTCTCCTGAACTTGGCTTATTTCCTGGATCTCTAGCCGTAATTCTATCCGCTAAGACCTTGTGAGCAATTTGCTTCGGGTTTTTGTAACCAGACCTCAGAGATTTGGTAATTACCAATTTATCCATCGGATAATTCTCCTCTACAATGTTTTTCAGACATGACTTCAAGAACTCGGTTGCTTGTTTAATATCTTTTTGTTTCATCAAGATGTCAATAATTCCTCCATAAATATCCTTTACAATTGGTGCATTATCTCTGCGCTTAAGAACAATTCCCATTTCCTTACGCTTACACTTATCAGGGTCGTGTTCATAAAGCATTCCCACATAACGCTTCTTGGAAAGCAGGCAAAACGGCATAAATGTTTTCTCGTATTCAAGATCGTGTGGATTTTTCAAGAAACTAGACGCTAAATGCCCTGCTTCTTGCGCTAATTCAATCGTAATTTCCAGAGCATCTTTACCGCGGATTGGAACGCCTTCTGGTGTCTGCAGATTAAATGTGAAGAATATCGAGTCCGTATCTCCATATATGTATTCAGCTTTTGTTAAGACTTTTCCAAATTTAGACGTATCACAAATTCGGTTTCCATAGGTATTCTCAATAATCTTTTTTGCATACGTTAGCAACAAACGACCAGTGGCAGTCGTTGACGCTGCAATATCTTTCTCATAGAATGTGCTTGTTCTTGCACCACATTGTCCGTAAAGAGAATTTGCAGTTAACTTGTATGCAATTTGTCTCTTATCAAAGACATTTTTCATAAAGTCATCCGTTTGTTGTGGAATCAACTTCCTGGTAGTCTTTCTTGCAAGAAGGAGCTCTTCCAAAATAGCAGGCATAATTGCTCTAGCATTATCAGGGAACTGAGCAAATCGGCAAATCTTATATCCTGACTTGATTTTTTCCGCTGCAGCCGAAGGCGTCTTTCGCACATACTTGAACGTGTCATATGTAATGTCAACATATTCATGGTTTGGCAAATTGTCGTAAAGGAAGTTTCCTTTATCGTCTGTTTCTCCAGTTGTTGTGGTTAACTCATTCTTCAAATTATACTCCTTAGTCCAAACCTTGCTATCGTGTGACAAATTTTCGCTAATCATTGAGGATGGATACAGCGAAGCATAATCCACGCAAGCAACCGGATTGTCCAGATACAAGTCGCACTTTGGGTCAAGCACAATTGCCCCCTCGTACCCATCATCGCTGTCCAACTTTTCAAGCACGGGCATCAATGTTCGCTTTTCTCTGCATTTCTTTGCAACATAACTTGTCAGTTTAATTCCTTGACCTCTTAGGACCAGAAAGCTAATAGGAACACTACAAATCTTAGCCATCTCAACAAATCCGGTTAACACGTCAGACTTATTTAACAAATAATGAACTAGGTTACAATCCTGTATACAGTATTTCGCGATAACCGCTCGGTCATCATCTGTACCATTTGTCATTCTGAAGATGTCTTTTGGCGTAACGTCGTCCTTTGCCAAACACCATCTCACTTTTTTGGTCATGTCTGGCGAAATTATTCCCGACACAATAAATGTTTTTTCTGCCTTATTTACGGATACAACTGAAAATTTGGCACCATCGCTATAATAGTCAACCGAATGTCCAATCTCTTCAAAATGAACATAACTTCCAACCAATAAACCAGTTAGATTTCCACTATAGACTGTAGTCGTTTTTGTAACCGAGGATTCAAGTGATTTCACATAATCGCCGATAAAATGACCAGCAACATAATCCAATTTGTAAGATGTCAAATTCTCTTCTCGTCGAAAGTAGTTGTATAAATCAATCTGAACGCGACCATTCATCTTAATATATTGTAAATCATGCTGACCGCTAGCAATCTTAAGACTTGTTTCCTCCAACTTATAAGTGTTTGGATTAAATGGGTCCTCGCCACAAATCTCGTTTTTATTTTTAGACAGCCTTAAGAATTCTCGGACACAACCATTTTCTTGCGCGCGATTAAACATGAATGCATAATCAAACCCAAATATATTATATCCAATGACAATGTCTGGATCTTCTCGTTGAATTAGCCGCGTCCATGCTAGCAAAACTTCTCTTTCTGTTTTATAGGATTCAATTTCACAATTATCAACAGGAACCTTTCCACACGTGTTAAGAACAATGCAATGATTCAAGTAAGGTTCCTTTTCGCCAGCTCTTAGAAACGTTGAACCAATAAACGTCACCTTGTCGCCCTCCAATTCTGGAAACGGATGCATACGAGAATTTCTATCCGACAAAGACGCGTTTATTTGATTGAGTTTCTCTTCTCTTGTTAGCGTTTTATCGCACAGAACGTCTGCCACCATATGTTTTTTAGATTCAGATTTTTTGGTCTTGCCTTTTGTTGGAAATGATGCAGCGGCATCTTCTTCCTCGTCATTATTTATATTTTCAAACATTGACTCAATCTTCAATTGATTGCTGAGAACATCGTTTGTTTTCTTTTCTAAAGGAGTTTTCAGCCAAGAATTAATTATTTCCATGACGTCATTCTCCGAGTTTGGCACATGTTTCTTTTTGGGAAACACAAGATCTATCAAGTTCATCGCCTTGTCTTCTGTATTAAAACCAAATGCCCTTCTAACTATGCGCCTTAAGTCAATTTCGCATATTTCAGGTGTTAAATCTGAAAACTTTTCAAAGTGTTCAATGATATTTGTAGACAACTTTTTGTAAAATTTAACGGGGATAGGAAAATCGCCATGACTACTACTGGCCTCAATATCAAAACTACAGATCTTATAAGGAACCGGAGTCTCCTTTTCATTCAATGGCAAAATATTTTTATAGTCAATCGTAAACTCATATTTACACGTAGTTTCTTTGTTCGTTTTCACTTCAACGGTTTTCTTTTTTGGAAGAGCAACCCAGCCAGAAGGGCTAATCTCTTTGATGTGAAAGAAACGCAACAAAGGTGGGATATTTGCCTCATACAAATAAGTTGGTGTGTTGGCGTAAATCAAACCGGATTCAAGAAGTTTACGATCTGCATTATACCACAAATTCTTGGCCTTATTAAACGCTTGCAAATTGGTGAATTGGAACATGATAAACTTGTGCTCCTTTCCACAGTCAAAACCATAAAGCTTCTTTCGTTTAATAATCTTACAATCACTAATAGATTTTTCATAATATTTGCCTAGTTTTTTGGTTATGTGTTCCAAGAACGACGACTTTGTGAATTGCGTCCACTTGTCACTTACTTTCACATAAAAGAACGGTTTGAAATTTTCAGCGAGGATTGAGCAAGAATCGCCTTTTTCGTTAATTCCAAACATTTGAATAACAAAATTGTTTGTGTCAGATTTAGCAGCAGAATCCTCATCACTTCCAGATTCCTCTTTGGTTTCTCCTTTTTTATTATAAACGTTAAAATCGTAAAGTCTGAAAACATGTTCCATCTTGTTTAGTTACTTGTGCAACAACATATCGCGAAATTTTTAAGTTCAATTTTTAATGAAAAAATAACAAAATAACAAAATAACAAAATAACAAAAAATAATATAACTTTATTATATAAGCATTATGGCAAGTGAACCACTCATATTAGTATTTGACACAGAAACAACAGGTCTTGGCACAGGAGGCGAAAACAGTGTCACCGAGGCATCCAATTTAAATAATTGGCCTATTATTGTTCAACTAGCGTTTATTTTATATAATCCTGTAACTATGCAAATTGTTGCACAAAGTGAAGAAGGCAATGATATAGTTAGGCTTAAAGAAAGTCAATACCCTATTCCACAAGGATCTGTTGATGTTCATGGGGTAACCGATGAGAGATCTCGCACAGAAGGACGACCCATTGATGTTGCTATGGACCAATTTATTGCGGCTTATAACAGAACCAGTGCACTTGTAGCTCACAATACTCCTTATGATGTAAATGTTGTATGCGCCGAATTATTGCGCTTAATTGGTGACGCAGAAATAAGTGAAGCAAAAAAGGAAATGTATCGCGACGCTTACCGAAAATTAAGAGGTCTTGACACAGAATCTGCGCCTGAAGTTGTTGACACTCAATATTTAGCAAAGGCTCAGGCTAGAGTGTGGCCATATAAATACGTGAGAGATGCTGAGAAAAACGTTGTTATTGATAAAGTTGCGGCAGAAGATGGAAAAATGTATGACGTAAAAAGAAAAGAATATTACGCAAAGGCTTACTCTCCAAAGAATCCTAATCTAGAAGAAGGCCACATCGCTTTATTTGGTCAGCAAATAAATGGTCGCACGCACAGCGCTCTTGTTGACGTTGCTGGTTGTTTGCGAGTTTATATGGAAACGGCGCCTCAATACAGTGTGGATATATGCGCTCCAGAAAATAGCACGCCAAGCAACGTGGAATTGTGTAGAATTATAAATCCTGGACCACCATTCGCTCATAAAGTTCCCAGAATGATGCCGTTGGCAAAAGGAAAAAAAGGCGGCAGAAAAAATAGAAGAACCAGAAAAACTAGAAGAAGAAAGACCCAAAGAACAAATAAAAGAAGAGCATTTACAAAGAAACGTTAGATTGCGGAATAAAATAAATATTAATTTATATAAAAATATATAAATGAATAAAGATAAGCCAATTAAAGCAATTGCTGTTTTTGATGGGAAAAAAATAAAAGGAACTGTTGTTTTTACAGAGGATTTAAAAAATGGAAACGTGAACCTTGACATTAACATTGTAGGTCTTAAGAAAAATGCGTTGCATGGATTCCATGTTCACGAATCAGGAGATTTAACAAATCATTGTGAAAGTATGTGTGCACACTTTAATCCATATGGAAAGAATCATGGTTGTCCTGGTGTAAAAGAGCGACACGTTGGAGATTTAGGTAATTTGCAAACAGATTCAACTGGATGCGCCAAATATAAAATGTCGGATGATTTTATTAAATTGCGCGGTTCAAAGGCAAATATTATAGGAAGAGGATTAATTATTCATGCAGACGAAGACGATTGTGGGTTAGGTGGGGATGAAGCTAGTCTAAAAAATGGGAATGCCGGAAAAAGAATTGCCTGCGCTATAATAGGTTATTCTCAAGATAATTTTAATTAATGATGCTTTTTTGTTTTTCTCCCGTATTTGCAGTGTTGTCGTTGAGAAAAACCCTTGGGTCTTCTACAGTTGATGCTTTTTTTATATTTTAATGACCATTTTCCACCTCTGCGTTTTGTTGTCCTTTTAACACCACCTTTTTGTTTATTACTTTTGTGTTTTCCTTCTTTCAATTTTGATTCAACCCACGCAGCAAATGATTCAGAACTTCTATCTTTTTCAGGAATACTAGAATCCTCATATTCTTCTACAGTTGGCGATTTAACATAACGCAAACAAGGATATCCCATTGGCTCTGAACCAACTCCATTTAAACCACTAAAAAGTTTTTGATTTATTTGAGCTATTATCACATCGTTCTTATGTAAGTGTTCCTTTTTCAAATACTTTTTAATGTTGTTCCATTTTGGCTTAGTATCATTGCATGGTCCACATCCGTCCATAAACAAGAACAAAAATACATGCTTTCCGGATTTAACGTCATTATTAAAATCTCCTACTAAATTTTCATGGTTTGACAGCAACGGATCTATGTATATGAATGGTTTTTTAAACTGCATTATAAAATAAAAACAGAAAATAAAAGTTTCAGTATTTTTATTTATTTAATTTTATCGCATTCTAATATATATATAATGAATACTCCGTTATACATATTAATTATTGTTAGTTTTTTAGCAGGAATCTATTATTGTGTAGCTACAAGACCATCTAAATTTATGGAAGGTTTAACCAATATTAGCAATTCTAGATGTCCTGATATTTTAGTTCAAAAAGGCAGCAGCTATTTTTTATACAACTCTAAAGTTGCACAAGTCCCTGGCGTAAATCCAGTTGAGTTTGAAAATTTAGAAGATTATGTAGAGTTTATGGATTGGCAGCGCAGCCAAGGAATTCGTTGCCCAGTTTTATATTTACAAAGCACGTTTGACGCGCAAGGAAGTTCTGTATATAAAATTCGCCCCAGTCCAACTGATTTGCAAGGCGGTTTGCCTCCAACCATTCCAAGGCCACCAAATCCTACATTATTGATTGATGCGACGCGCAACGATATGCCGTATAATAAAAATTCTTACCCCGCTTACGACCAAACAGATTTTTACCAAGGCAAAACTACACCACTTGATCAAATGAACGCCGAACAAGAGAATTTATTATTTAGCCCCGATCCCATGGACGCTAATTGGGGTGGTCAAGATTATACTCAACATCTCGTTGATACTGGATATTATGCCGGTAACGAAGTTAGCATATCCATTGCTTAATAAGATATTTTTCTTTTATTATTTGCTTTTCATAATATAAAATATAATTAATGATAAATTTCTCGTTAATTACATTATGCTTTTTTAATTTTCTTTCATTTTTTTCACAGTCATATCGTACAAAGGTGTTTAGTTCAGCCGTTGTTTCTTTTTTGCCTGATTTAAAACTTCACAATAGTGTAACTGTTAAAAAAGAAACAAAGAAATGCAATGACTTTGCCAATATTTATGTATTTGATTATACTCCAAAACAAAAACCTGGTGCGATTGGATATATTAAGATGTTTTTTGGATACAAGTTACCCGGAATTGTCCGTGTAATTCATATTAAAAAATCTACCGAAGAAAACTTTATAGAAGATTGGCATAAACTCGCAATGGAAAATCCAGATTACAAAAAATGCTTGACAAAATTTGGAGATAAACGAGTTAATAATATTGTAGAAAAATGGGACACATCATTTAATATTTATTCTCATAATTGCAGACATTTTAGTAACTATTTTTCTACGGAAATTGGTAAAATCAACGATCTTTAATTTTATTTTTAACTAGAATCAACATATTTCAAAACGCTGTTTAAAGACGCTTTGGCAGTATTCAATTCATTCAACGTCTTCATTGCACTAATATTTTTATCAGCATTATCGGCAGTAACGTCCATATTTAACACCGTTTTTAACATAAGAGCATTAATGTAATCGTCCATTGAGAGAATAATGTTTCCATACTCTTTGACATAATCTTTGTTGTTTAAAAGCAAAGTGTCGTTGTGCAATTGAGTTACTTGATTTTTTAATGTTGTTGCATAATTTGAAGCAGACGCACCGACTCCGTTTGCGTTTGATGAACTGGTTGGATTTGTTAAACCTTCCATAACATTCATGTGCAATCTCATAGATTTTGCCGCTAAATATACTAAAAATCCGATGATGACAACAATTCCTATAAGTTTTATCAAATCTTCGTTCATTTATATAATAAATATACTATATTATAGTATATTTATTTTATTAAATATATCACGTCTTTCATGCAAAGAATCCCACTTATCTTTCAAAAAAAGATAAATGAGATTTGTCGGCTTACTCCCGGGAGGGTCTCGAACCCCCAACCATCAGATACAACTCTGCTGCTCTATCCCATTGAGCTACCCTTTTCGGCCCATTTATTTTTACTAAAAGATAAATGGGTCGCACACATATTATTCAAAGAAAAAAATTTTTAAATAATTCTTAAATTAAAACCTTCCTTAATTTTATTCTTTTCCTTAATATTTTCCCCAATTCAACCCTTTAAAAATTTTATAATATTGGCAATCACAGTTTTATTAATTCTGCGTGATTGTCCCTTGGCATTTGTGTAGCTAATGTCTTTTAAACAAGTTTCCGATTCGTTAATTTTTGCAAGTAAATTTTGAATAGTTTTAAATTCCTTCATAACCGCAATCGCACTTGTAGAGCTAATTCCCGGAATTTGACACAACATAATTTCGCCAATATTTTCAGGAGTAATATTCTCCTTCTTCACCTTTTTAATAACATTGCAATAAGAGTCGTCTTTCTCCGGTTGTTCTTCATTTGCGAGAGAAAAAGCATTGGTATTTGCATTTGAATAATATCCTTGTTTATCGTCGGATTTATTCAATTTATAAGCCATATTGCAAATCATTAATGCCGACTCTTCTGTATTCATGCTTCTCAAAACCGAAAAGCCCTTGTAATAGTTGAGCGAAAACATGGCAGAATATAAAGTAGTTTTATCTACACGGTCTTTAAATGAATTAAACGAGTTAGCGCTACTTCTCGTGAGATCTCCCTCAATTAAATACATAATATTATGGTTGTGATGAGGAAGACCATTTAATCTATAACTTTGCTCTTCATAACGCCCATCTTTTATGCTAGATGATAAATCTCCTAAACTTTTTCTCTCAATAATAATATTCTCCGAACCATCTTTGCATAAGATGACATCGCCAAGAGGAAGTGCTTCAACTACAATTTCCAATTCTTTGTAAATGGGACCAGTCTCTATAAAATGTTTGCATAAACGCAGCAGCTCGTGTTCGCGATTATCAATCTTAATAATCATTTAATAACTAAAGCGTTAAGTTATTAAATGATTTTATTACAATATATATTTTTATTACATCATAGGATTGGTGTAATACCCATTTCTTTTGTATTGCACGGGGTTTCTCGTTGTGTTGGTTAACGAGAATAATAACGTGGGCTGCGTTTGAGGGATTCTGTAAGTGTAATGGTTACCGATGTTAAAAACGCTCATATAAGGTGAACCTGTCCATAAACCGGCTTTTTTGTTACCACCGCATGAACCGCCACTTTCACACGTTCTGGCGGCTGTAGTTTGAGCTTGTGGGCGAAACTGTGTTTGCATTCCTACCATTTATATATACCCTAAATATTTTATTTTTTTATTTGATCGGGGAAAAATAATATTTATCTAAATGGTTTAAATATATCGCAACATTTATCAATTATGGAAGACAAAACCGTTGAAAAGAACATTCTTCATGATGATGATATTGTAAGTGGAGAAGATGGGCTAATTTTTAACCCATATAATCCCCTAAATGTGGAGATTACATTGAATGACGTTCAATCTATTCTCACTAAATATGGCGTTCCCGGAATGGTAAACAATGTTGAATTGTATAAAAGAGCATTTGTTCACCGATCGTACACCAAACGCCCTCATTTGGAAAATCTAGCACAGAATATTACTATTGTTGAGCGCCCATCTGACTGCATGACATTGAAAACAAAGTCCAATGAACGGCTAGAATTTTTGGGTGATGGTGTTCTTGAGCTTATTACAAAATATTATTTGTATAGAAGATTTCCTAAAGAAAATGAAGGATTTATGACTGAAAAGAAAATTGCTATTGTAAAAAACGAGGCCATTGGAAAAATTGCCATGGAAATGCATCTAAATAAATGGCTAATTTTGTCAAAACATGCAGAGGAAAAGAAAATTAGAACTAATTTAAAGAAACTCGGTTGTCTTTTTGAGTCGTTTTTAGGTGCTTTGTTTCTAGATTTCAATAAAATTTCAGTAAAGGATGAAGAAGGGTGGTTTCAAGACGTTTTTGTTACTGGACCTGGTTTTCAAATTGCGCAAAAGTTTGTAGAAAACATTTTTGAAAAGCACATAGATTGGATTGCACTTATTCAAAATGACGACAACTATAAAAATATACTACAAGTCAAAATTCAAAAGGAATTCAAGGTGACTCCGCATTATTTAGAGATTGATCACGATGTTGAAAATGGCTACAAGATGGGTGTATATTTGTGCATTGGTCAGCCTATACACGCCGTAAGCATACACAATGCAACTCACCTTGACCACGTAAAAACGTTTAAAGAAATTCAAGAATGGATTGTCAAACTAGGAAAGGTTTTAATTTTTCTAGGTGAAGGGCAACATAAAATCAAGCGAAAGGCAGAACAAATTGCTTGCAGTGAAGCACTGGAAAAAATTAACGCTTATTCTGCATAAAGTTTTATATATTTACTTTATATAAGCAATGAATCCTTTAGAATCATTAAAAGTAAAATTAAGAATAAAACCAGTTGTGGAAGAGCATGAAAAAATTGCCGTTGTTGTTCCTGTTCCAACTTCTCCAGAAAAAGTTGAATTAAGCAAGGTAACTATTATTGATGAGCGCGGAACTGACACTGGTTTTAACAGAGAAACGCTGTTTACCAAATTACAAGAACGCAAATTAAATAAAACCGTTGTAAAACCAAATGTGAAGCTAAGCTCTCTTCAGGAAGAGCAAGAAAAAGAAGAACCTCAAAAGAAAAAGGCGAAAAAAATTGCTAAAAAGATCTTATTTCAGTTGCAAGAAGAGGGTGTTCCAATTGTTCAAGACAAGGAAGGAGAAGAAAAAGAAGAAGGAGAGAAAAAAGAATTCCAAGGCGAAGCAAAGGAAGAACTTGTAGAAACTGAACCAGGACCAAAAAAACGTCGCACCAAGCGCCCTACAAAAGGAGTTATTCTTGTGCCCCCTGAAGAGTGGGTTGATATTGACAAAGTTGAAACCATATCTCGTCTGCCTCCCAAAAAACCTCACGTGAACATTAAGGTTTCCAGTTATTTTATGAATAATAGGGAGAAATTTGTTAACTTTATTAACTCCATGTTTAGCACATATCGCGATGAAGTGATGGACGAAACCTCTGACATATCCTGTGATAATATTGGCCAAAGTTCTGCTGGCGATTTTTCTCTCTTGACTCACCAAAAATTAGTTAGAGATTACTTGAATTTATATACACCTTATCGTGGGCTTTTGCTATTTCATGGATTGGGTAGCGGCAAAACGAATAGTTCAATAGCCATTGCAGAGGGGTTCAAGAGTAATAAAAAAGTTATTGTAATGACCCCTGCGTCTTTAAGAAGGAATTATATAGAAGAAATTAAACGTTACGGCGAGCCAATTTATAAGAAGAATCAATTTTGGCAGTGGATTTCAACGAGAGACCATCCTGAAGCCATTGACACATTATCAAGTGTGCTCAACTTGTCGGTTGAATATATTAACCGAAAAAAGGGAGCGTGGTTAATAAATACTACAAAACCCAGCAACTATGACTCTTTGGAACCAGCAGAAATTAAAAGTTTAGACGATCAACTTGATGAAATGATTCAGTATAAATACAAGTTTATTAATTACAATGGTTTGCGCCGAGACAAATTAAAAGACATGACAAACAATTTTGAAACAAATATATTTGACGACTCGGTTATTATCATTGATGAAGCACACAACTTTATTAGTAGAATTGTAAATAAGATTGCAAAGGAAAAGGAAATTCCTATAGATAGAACTGGCAAAAAAGAACGAGTTCCTTACTCATTGGCACTCATTTTATACGAGTTATTGTTAAGCGCTAAAAATGCAAGAGTTGTTTTGTTATCTGGAACGCCAATTATTAACTATCCAAATGAAATTGGAATACTTTTCAATATCTTGCGCGGCTACATAAAGACTTGGGAGATTCCACTTGACGTTCGTTCAGGACAATCTGTTGGTAAAGAGAAGTTACAGGAAATATTCGCGAGAGAAAAAGTATTAGATTATTTGGACTATTCCAAAGATAAAGTGTTGACCATTACAAGAAATCCTTTTGGATTTGAAAATAAAGTAAAAGAAGATACTGGTTATCAAGGAGTTACTAACAAAAAGAAGGAGTATAAAGACGATAAAGGAAAGGTGCACATTGAAGAACGTGGAACTATTAGCGACGCCGATTTTGAACGCAGAGTTATTAGTATTTTGGAAAACGCTGGAGTCAGCGCAAATACTGCAGGAATTAAAATTAATTACCAAAAAGCTCTTCCGGATAAATTTGACGATTTTGTTGATATGTTTATTAAAGCCGATTCTGGAGAAACAAAAAATATGGAATTGTTCAAGCGTCGCATTATTGGTTTAACGTCTTATTTCAGAAGTGCTCAAGAATCACTCATGCCTAGATATGAGAAGCTGACAGATTTTCATGTTATTAAAATACCAATGAGCGATTATCAATTCACTGTTTATGAAGCAGCTCGCGCTCAAGAAAGAAAACAAGAAAAAAATTCTAAGAAAAAGAAAGGAGCGATGGATGAAAATGGAATTTATAAAGATCCCACTTCAACATACCGTATTTTCTCTCGTTTATACTGTAACTTTGTTATGCCAAAACCTCCGGGGCGCCCTCTTCCAAAAGAAGAACGCGAAGAGGCCACTCAAATGGAAAATGTCTATGAAGAAGCTTTAAAAGAAACTTCCAAGAAAGGAACTAATGATTTGGAGGGAGATGCATGGGATGGCGAAATTGAAGGCGATGAAGCAATTGAAAATTTGGCCGACGCAACTTATCCGGTACGCATTAAACGCGCGATTGAATTTTTAAAAGAACATGAAGACACGGTGTTATCACCAGAAGGACTACAAAAATACAGTCCAAAATATTTGAACATACTAGAGAATATTCAAGATCCTGAGCATCGTGGTTTACATTTGGTTTACAGTCAGTTTAGAACTCTTGAAGGCATTGGAATCTTTAAAATGGTTCTAGAAGCCAATGGTTTTGCTCAGTTTAAAATCAAAAAGGATGCAGGCGGCGTTTGGAATTTTGACATTAGCGAAGAAGACAGAGGAAAACCAATGTTTGCTTTATATACTGGAACGGAGTCAGCTGAGGAAAAAGAAATTATTCGTAATATTTATAATAGCGACTGGGACGTAAAATCGCCCATTACAGCCGAGCTAAAAGAGATTGCTCACAATAATCACATGGGTGAAATTATTAAAGTTTTAATGATTACTGCGTCTGGTTCAGAAGGTATTAACTTGAGAAGCACGCGCTACGTGCATATTATGGAACCATATTGGCATCCTACTCGTGTTGACCAAGTTGTAGGCAGAGCACGTCGCATTTGCAGTCATAAAAATTTACCTGACGCACTTCAAACTGTAGAAGTGTTTTTATATTTGATGACGTTTACAAAAAAGCAAATTGATAGCGGCGAATCCATAGAGTTGAAAAGAATGGATAAGAGCAAACGAGCGTATAAGATTCAAGTAGAGGGAAAAGAAGATAAAGAGGAACAGATACCATTAACTAGTGATGAAGCCTTGTTTGAAATTTCAACTATAAAAGAGGATGTGAGCTCTAAGATAATAACTGCCATAAAAGAGGCGTCTATTGATTGTGCTGTATATTCAAAGCGCGGTTCAAAGGAGCAACTAAATTGCTTGCAATTTGGTGAACCGTCTTCTAGTGCATTTTCATATGTTCCTAGTTATAAAAAGGAAGAACCGGACACTGTGTCAAAAATAAATAAAAAACAAATTGAATGGCGCGGAAAACCATACGAGTTCCGTGGAAAAAAATATATTTATCGTAAAATAGATAAAACTCGTGGAAATTTATATGACTGGGATAGCTATCACAGAGCGTTGGAGAATGCCCAAGTGGACCCAATTTTAATTGCCACAGCAGAACAAACTCCCGCAGGCGTTGTTATTAGAAAGATTTAATTTTTTTATAGATTGCTTATTATTTTTAGTTTCATTTCATAAATTGAAACTAAAATGCTCAATAATTTATCCAACAGGTAAAACATTTTTTGTTGTTAAACATGATAAAACAATAATTATAGCCATGCTTATTCTTTTCATTTTTGCATATTTTATGTGATAATCTTCAAGTTCAGTTAATATATACAATTTTTCTAGTCTGTCTTTTTCAGTTTCGTTTGTTTTATTGTAAGCAATTGCCAAACCTGTTAACATGGATATTATAACAAATTCTGTAGGAATAATCAAGTAATGGTTTGAAATTTTGCTATCCAATTCTGATATAATGGTGTTTATATTAAATGTCTCCTTGTAAGTTGTTCTAACAAATGCAGATATTGACGCTATTTTTGTTTGATCCATTTCAATTGCTTCATAAAGAGGTGTAGATTTATATACAGGGAGTAATTTTATTAATGGTCTTTTTTTAACAATGTATGTTTGATTTATATCGTGATATTCTTGCATATTTTCCCACGCCACTTCTCCATCGTCCCATGTTATTTCTTTTATTTCGGTTAACTCTTTTGTTTTGTCTATTTTTATTGGACTTTCATTTTTATGTTTAAATGGTGACCAAAAACCAGTTACACTCCATTCGCGTGTATTTATTAATAAATATATCAATGAAGCTCTTAGAATTATCATTCTCACAGTTGTTATTATTTGTCTTTATAATTATTTATACAAATTTAATCAATTTTTATTTTATTTTATTTTATTTTATTCATCTCCCAATCGGTTCCCATTCTCTTGTTTGATTTAAATGATTTAAATTCCATTCTTTAAGCATTTTTATCCAACCTAAAGTAAGGATTCTTCTGCCTGATTCTATGTAGTATAAATTAGGAAACTTTATTTCTCCAAGTTTTTTTGTTAAATCAGAATCCTCTGCTACATTTTTTGTTTCATCAAACCCACCAACCTTGTTAAAAATTTGTTTTTTTGTAATAATACATTCTCCTCTCCCATATTTGTAAACGCGCATGCGAAGGTTTACAAGTTTGCAAAAAAATTTGTTTTTTAACTTATCAACCGCATTTTTTGATACATCTTTTGGTAAAGACATTTTCAAAATAATGCATCCACAAGTATTAATGTGTTTATTAATATATTCTAGAGTTTTTGGTATGTCTTCAATAACAACGTCTGCGTCTAAAAAAATAACAATATCATTGGACGCATGTTTTGCTCCAATATTTCTACCGGCGGATATGTTTTTTTTTGTACTGTAAACAATTGAAACGTTTTCTTTCTTAAAATCTGTTTTTTCTGGTATTTTTTTTAAAGACGAATCTGATATAATAACTTCTATGTTGTCATAGTTTATAAATTGATCTACCGTTTTTATTAAGGTTTCAATTGGTTCTTCGTAACTAGGAATTATAATTGATATCGGAAGCATATTATATAATAAATATAAATATAAAAATTCAAATATAAAAAAGCGTAAAATAAACAGTTATAAATTTTTATTGGGAGTTGCCAATTTTTATTTTAGTTATAATAGATAATATTTCGCTTAGCTTTTCATCCAAGTTATTTATGCGTTCATGTATATTTTTTAATTCTTCCTTTACGTCTGGTTGCAAATCTTTTGCAGTCTTCAATTTTAAAAATATGTCATTCTGAATGGGTTTATTTTTGTTGACTGGTTCAATTTCATGAATATTCAAATTAATTCCATTGAAATCCGCAGAAGAAGATTCGTATTCGGAATTTGGTCCCCACGTTACAGTTTTTTCTGATTTATCCAAAGGCGGACCAATTTGTATTAGCTTTGGCGTTTGTTGATGAACGTATTGATACTGCGTTTGTTTTTGTTCCATTTTAAGTTTAGAATTTTCATTTTCCTCTATTTTTTCACTTTTAACAGACGTTTTTGCGGGTTTTAACCATTTCTCAACTTCATTTTTATTTGCGCTTTTATGAATATTTTCTATTTCAAAGTTTCTCTGAGCCAGAGTTCGCGCAATTAATTCATCCATAGCGCTTCCAATCGGTTTATCCAAATCAGAATCACTGAAATTTGGCGTTTCTGGAACAGGAACCGACATTGCGTTCATAAAGTTGTTTTTCTTTTCTTGGAGGGACTTTTCAAACGCAGTAAGTCTCTCGCTGTGCAAATCTTCTATAGTAAAATTGGTAGGTTCTTTATTAGAAATGTTTATTTTTTGTGGTTGTTGTTTAAAGCTTGTCATTATGTGCCCTATAAATTTTTTATTCATTTGCATTAAATTTTGTTTCACAATTTTCTCCCTTTCAAAAAACGTTTTCGCTTGGTTTATAAAAAAACCCCTCGCATTAGAAACCTGTTCTTGAGATTTTAGTCTATCCTTAACATCATCTAAAATTATTTCCCAAAGCATTTCAATATTTTCCGTTGTAATAAAATCTATGTTAACTTGCGCATTGGCCATAGAATTTTGATATATATAACTAATAATTGTGTATTATTTATATACTTTTATCCGCTTATTACAGTTCCTTATTAAAATAAACCTTTCTGAATTGTTCCATATACTTGTCGTCTAATATATGTGTTTTAAAATATTTGCTGTCATGGCGATCCTCTAACATATGAGCAATAAAATACAACGAATAAATCCCACATTCTGTGTCGCCATATTGATGTTCAATAGGATAATTCTGATCAAATTTAAAATTAATTGGAATTTTTAACTGCTTTCCTTGTTTAATAATGCGATTCACCAATTTCATAACTTGTTTGGGCGCCTTATCACCCGCGCTGTCAAAGAAAAATATCTCACCTTTTTTAATATTAACAAACATGGACACCCAGTGAGAACCACCCTTATAGTGGGGATCCAAGTTAAATATCATTCCTATTTTGAATCGTTTATTTTTAATTTCATCTTCAATATTAAAATGACACAATTCTTCCCAAACACATTCTCCGTATAGTTTATGCGTGTCAAAATCAATCGGTGACGGGCCAATAAAATCAAAGCACTTGTATTTAATTTCATACTGTTTCATAACCTCTAATATATCAGTACTTGACAACCATTCATTTGGATTTTTACTCCACTCTTTCGGCGAGACTGGCGCAAAAGATGAATGCAATTCCTTGTCTAATTTTCCTTCAACAAACTTTTGTTTTAACCAACACGATTCTTTATTGCAAACACCTCTTAGCTTTCCATTTAACTGTGTCCAAATATCCTTTGCGTCATTTGATTCAATTTTAGAATCTGTATGACGAGCATTCCACAAATCTTTTAATTTATACAAAGTATCATCCTCTAAACAAGTGTATTTTTTGTCAGCCGTTTTAGGGCTGCATCTTAATTTTACCGTTTTTAGCTGTTTTATCATTTTTTCTCTAAATAAATTATTTCTTCTAGTAGTTTGCTTCTTTGATGAAGTTTTATTCTTTTGCGTTTTATTATGATGTTTATTTTGTCTTGTCTGTTTCGTCGGTTTCTTTTTTCTCTGAGGATTCCTCATATTTATTATTGATATTATTCTTTTTACGAATACCTTTATTCTTTAATACTGGATCTTTTAAATTAATATCCTTTTGCATCGGAATAATTGGAGCTTTTTGGCATATTTTTGTTGTTGTTCGTTTTACAAGTTTTTCTAGAGCGTTTGGTTCTGTTATTTTAATTGAACGCATTAATAATTTATTAAGTTCAGCTTGTTCGCTTTCTGATAAAGCGCCGATTCCCGTCCCCAATTCATCAATAAATCCATCGTAATCCGACTGAATTATGTCAGTTTTATCTAAAGCTTTAAAATACTCAATACATACTTTGACATATGAATCAAATGCAGAAGAAACATCTGGAAACATCATTTTGGGTTTTTCATTATTTAATAATTGCTTTGTTAAATCAAATATGCGTCTTTTATAAAATTTCTTTTCTTTTTTATTTATAATTTTGTTGTTTGATTTTCCCTGACTTTGACTAATATACTTTGCATATTGAGTTTTGTTCATTAAGCATTCTAATGTCATTTCTGTCATTACATTTTCTGTCATTACATTTTCTGTCATTATATATACTATCTTGAAGAAAATGCCGTTGCCTCTTTAAGCCGTTTAGTTGTTTTTTCTTTTCTTATTTTTTATTTTTTATTTTTTATTTTTTTTGTTTCTTATTTTGACCACACATATCATTTGGCGTTAAATTCTTAAGCTGCTGTCTAGTGCAGTTTTGGAATAATCCTTGACCAAGATTCTCAGGATTTGGGTTAAAAGAATTAAAATGTTCATTTTGAAATAATCCTGGAAAAGGTTGTTGCACGTTGTTGCCGTTCTTGAAATTAAATTTATACAAGTCGCTGTTTGAACTGGGAACATACACAGACTGGCTGCACGATTGAAGCGCGTAAATTTGGTTTCTTAATTCAGATTCAGTGTTAATATTTGTGGCAAAACCAGACCACGGAGCTTGAGCGTTTCCAGGATTAAACACTTCAGTTGTACTATATACTGGCTGTTGAACCAATGGCGTTTTAATGGGTGCTCTGGGGTCAACGATGGGCATAATAGAATATTTTGTCATAACTGGTCTAACACTTAAATAAGGCTGCAACATATGAGATGGAATATTTCTATCATAGATTCGCGTATTAATAGAATTTGTTATTTGAGATGCACACTCTCTTGTTCCTTCTTGACTTGTCATTAATATACTGAAATATAATTTATTTTTGGTTACTACACTTTTCTAAATGTATAAAATCAATATAAAGAAAAATGGCCTTAATAAATAAGGAAACTACATGTGTGGAATATTTGCATTATTAAACAACGATAATTTGTTTCAGCAAAAATTTATTAGTGACCAATTTATGAAAGGTCAAGGCAGAGGTCCAGAATTTTCTAAAATGACGCCATATACGTTGCAGTGTTTATTGGGATTTCATCGCTTAGCTATTAACGGTTTGAACGACTTGTCTAATCAACCAATTATAATTGGCGATGTGGCTCTTATTTGCAATGGCGAGATTTACAATTATAAAGAGTTATATTCTCTGATGGGTATGACTCCTGTTACGCAATCAGATTGCGAGGTAATTATTCACTTGTATAAAAGGTATGGGATGAAACAAACTCTGCAAATGTTAGACGGAGTATTTGCGTTTGTTCTTTGCGATGCTAATATTAACGATTCAACGTCAAAGATATATATTGCAAGAGACCCTTATGGTGTTAGACCGTTGTACACACTAATCCAAAGAACTGTTGGCCCAGATGGCCGGATGCCTATTTATGGGTTTGCTTCAGAACTAAAGGAATTGTCGGAGTTTTCTAAAACAATTCCAGACCACTTGATTGAGCATTTTAGACCTGGAACATATAGTAAGTTTGTTATGAAATACCAGGTATCTCCAAAGTGGGAGCTGAACAAAGAGCACCACGTGTACCATTCTCCTGGATTCTCTAGTGTTATCTCTGAAAACGCCGTAGATGTGCAGAGAGTTTATAAGGGAATCCACCACTATTTATCTGAAGCCGTTAAAAAGAGAGTCTTAGTTACCGAACGGCCTATTGCTTGTTTATTGTCTGGTGGTTTGGACAGCAGTCTAATTACCGGTCTTGTAAACGAATTTCACAAGCAAAACTCTGATAAGCCATTGGAAACGTTTAGCATTGGTCTAGAAGGTTCGGAAGACTTGAAATATGCTCGCATTGTCTCAGATTACTTGGGAACAAACCACACTGAAATCTTGTTGACGGAGCAGGATTTTATTGATGCAATTCCAGAAGTTATTTGCGCCATTGAAAGTTATGATACTACCACAGTAAGAGCCAGCATTGGTAATTACTTGTTGGGAAAATACATTGCTGCTAATAGTGATGCAAAAGTAATTTTCAATGGTGATGGTTCTGATGAATTGTGTGGAGGTTATTTGTATATGCATGCAGCGCCTGACGCACTTGAATTTGATAATGAGTGTCGTCGCCTTTTGAGAGACATTCACGCATTTGATGTTTTGCGTTCTGATAAATGCATTTCATCTCATGGATTGGAGCCCAGAACTCCATTTTTGGATAGAACATGGGTCCAACACTACTTGAGCATTCATCCATCGCTCAGATTTCACAAGGGTAATAAGCAGTGCGAGAAATTTTTGCTGAGAAGCGCGTTTAGTGAGGAAAATTATTTGGACTCAAATGGAAGCGCGTTGTTACCTAAATGCGTTTTATGGAGGACTAAGGAAGCTTTCAGCGACGGAGTTAGTAAAAATACTAGATCATTGTATGAAATCATTCAAGAAAAGGTTGCAACAATTTCTATTTCGCAAGAGATTTTTAATGTAAAGTATGATCATAATTGCCCAGATACAGACGAAAAGAATTATTATCGCGGTATATTTGAAAGTTACTATCCTGGGCTAGGAAATGTGGTTCCTTATTTTTGGATGCCGCGTTATGTAGACGCCAAGGATGCGAGCGCAAGAACATTGCAAATATACAATGAAGTTAAAGTTGACACAAGTTAAATAAACTTTTGGATAATTAATTTGCATTTTTGCAAAGCTACATTTTCAAAAGTTTATGTAAATGAGAATATGTGACCAAAATAAGTAAACCAATAGGTAAAACTAACGGTTCATAATAATTTAAATAAGTCCAGGTCATTACAAATATAATTGGAAATATATTACCACGAGGTATCATTTTATAGCAGTCGGATGTTCTAAAATAAATCCAAACTCCGGAACAAATTATAGCAATGATTACTTTGTTGCTGTAAGTTAAATAATTATCTAATAACATATTATATATTATGTTTACAAAATTATATTTAGACACAACAAATCCAAAACTTACTTTTTCTCATCTTTTTGACCCAGCGACGTTAGGTCCAATGATAGTTTCCATCCTTTTACATACAGTTGTTTACGTTTTATTTTGTAATATAGTAAGCTGGGTGTTCTTTGGAAAATTTTTATCAAATACAATAAATATAAGACTAGTATCGTGTTTAATTCTAATTATGTTTTTTGGGTTTATAGGAAGATTTATTCACGTAAAAGATATTTACAAAGGATATAATGGAAATATGGAAAAAACAAGAGAATATACAGACAAACACTATATTTCTTGGATCTTTATTTCATAGGCAAGTGGTTGAATACTAGAGATAATATAATAAAATAAAATTCATGCGTTTATTTTATTCGTTGCATATAATAAGATATGTCAATACAGAAGAATTTATATAAGATTCAAAATTTTTGGTTTAATGTCTTTATTGTTGCAACCTATTTTCTGTATATATTATTTGCAATTGGAATATTTAAAAGCGCTCCACAATATTTAGAAAAATTAGATTACTATGTTAAAATATATATAAGCATTTTTTTATTGTGGCGATTCAATCCTTTTAGAACAATACATTTCACTGAACTAGATAGAAAAATTGCGTTTAGTGCAGGAATATTCTTATTTACAACTAGCGCAGTTAATAAAATACTTGCCACATATTTAATGGATGCAAAAAATACAATAATATCTAAAATACCATTTTGAGCTAATAATTTCTTCTTGTTCTTTGCTTGTTTGATCTGCTGCTGTTTTTTACGCTTTGTCTCCTACTTATTTTTCTAGTAGAAGCGACAGGTTGATGTGGTTTCCTATTAAAAAATACAATTAAATGTTCCATTGTTTTTTTAGTAATGATTTTATCAATCTCGTATTCTTTACCATCCTTTTCCATATAAACAAATTCATATTTGTTCATATTCTCTTTCATAAAACCAATAAAATCGTCATTGTCATACTTTTCCACAATAATCTTAGAAAGGATTGTGTTGCTATTTATAAATCGTTGAATCATTACGTCAAAATCTAGATCATGTGTATATGGTTTAATTTTTATATAATACACATTTTCATAATTCATTTCAGGATAATACGTGTCATCTAAGTAACATATTTCAGCGTCTTTGGGAAGTTTTGTACATTTTATTAAATCTTTCATTGATTTGTCGTGACTAGAACGACATAATTCTATTCTTTTTCCGTTTATTTTAAAAGCTGATATAACGTTATTAAATATTTTATAATTCATTTTAGACTCAAAATAATTTTTAACATAATTTACCCACTCCCTGGGGCCTTGATTGTTTGTGTAAATCATAACGCCTTGACATTGTTTGCTAAGCTTTTTTTGTTTTAAAAAATTAAAAATTGTGAAAATATTGGGACGTAAAAATTCTGGAAATAAATCTAATATGTTATTAAATATGTCTTGATTTATGGTTATTTTGTTATCTAACTTGTGCAGTTTAATATAGTTATTTAAAGAATCCCAAAATATTCCCAACTCAACAAAATAACCCATGGTTTCATCCATGTCAAATACAACTATTTTTGATTTATTTAGAGGCATCTAAAATAGTAGGATATTTAAAATAACTACAAAATAGTTATTTTAAAAAATTTTTATTGTTTGCGATTTATATGTTATCTGGAAAAATTGGTGAAAAAGTCATTTATACCAATCAAGACAAAAAAAACAGTTTGATGGATAAAATAAATACACTTAAACTGCAAGAAATGAGAATAATAAATTACAAAAAGAGTAAGAAGTATGAATACAATAGCGTTATACCGTTAAAAATTTATCAGACTTGGCACTCTAAAGATTTGCCAGCATTCATGAAACAATCAGTTAATAAATTAAAAGCAAAACATCCGCGTTTTGAGCATTTCCTTTTTGATGACAATGACTGCCGAGAATTTATTGCCAATAACTTTGATGCTAGTGTATTGAATGCGTTTGATTCTTTAATACCAGGGGCTTATAAAGCTGATTTGTGGCGTTATTGTATTTTATATAAGAATGGAGGAATATACTTGGACATTAAATATGACTCTATAAATTCATTTAGATTTATTGAATTAACAGAAAAAGAACACTGGGTTATAGATATTGACGGAAACAATGTTTATAATGCTCTTATAGCAGTTAAACCAAACAATGAAATTTGTCTTAAATGCATTAATCAAATTGTAGAGAATGTAAAAAACCGATATTATGGTGCCAGTTGCGTTGATCCGACGGGACCTGGTTTGGTTGCTAAATTTATTGGCGACGAAAGAAGAAACATTGAACTTGAACACATTTGGAATAAACCAACTGATGATAAATTTATTCTTTATAAAAATGTGGCCATTTTAAAAATGTATAAAGGATATTACGACGAACAAGAAGCAAATAAAAAAATTATTCATTATCACATTTTATGGAGATCTCGCAAAATTTACAAATGATAAACATAATTTATTACATCAACCTTTGAAAACGTTCATTTTTCCACCCATCTGATTCGGATCCTGCTTGCAAATGATGTATCATATTTTTATGAAACAAATCTTCATTAAAACAAATCATTGCGCTATTTTTATAACAAACGTATTGTTTCTTATTATCAAACAATTTCATGTTATTTTCTTGCAGATATTTTTCAATTCCATCTGTAAAAACACCAGGACCCGTTAAAAAGTGAACAATGTGCTCACCTTTTATAATCTGCACGTTTGTAATTCTCTTAATAGACAACTCAATGATAGATTTTAAAATAGGGGAATTTGCTGACGCCGCAAAAGTCCATTGACATAAATGCATCGTGTCATCTTCAGGCGCGCAAACAATCATGGTGTTGTGCAGTGTAAATACATTTGGATTGCAGTTGCATATAGCGTCAGCGTCTGCATATATTCCACCATATTTATATATAATACAATAACGCCATAGATCTGCCCTCATTACAGATAATGGGAGTCTATTATAAACCTCATATACAATTTCGCCAAATTCTTCAACCATCTCAGTTCGCATAAATTCATCGCACATTTCATTTGTATAAAAATGATATCCAAATTCAGGAACAAAACGCTTCCAAGAATTTAATGCAAATTGCAATTTAGGTTTACTCTGAATATATTGAATAGACTTGTGCGTCTGAAATATTCTTTTTGGAATTCCAGATTGCTGAAGCTGTTGTTCATCTTCGTCGTTTTCCGTTATAATAAATTCCATTTATACGTTTAATTTAGCTTTTATATTTATTTTTTTAACTATTTGCTAAATAAATTAAATCTTTGCATAATATAAATAAATTTCATGCCTTATCAAATTTCAAAAGCAGATTACTCTAAAATACTTGATTATTATGGTTTAACTGTCCCTAAAAAAACAGAAGACATTAAAACAACTGCCGAAAAAATTTTAGCAAAGAAGTTGTGTTCGTGTATAAAGAAGGTAGGAGAGCCGCGATCTATCGGAATTTGCACTAAAACTGTTTTAAACAGAAAAGGGCTTTCGCGTGGCAAATTCAAATGTAAAAATGGACGCAGTATTGAATTGAAAAAGACTGTGCGAAAACTAACTGTTCCAAAAACTAAAAACAAAACAAAAACGCAAAAACGACGTTAGGGGGCGTTTAGCAGTTATAAATTATTATCTATCATAATTATATGTCAATACATAATAAATATGATATCATTATTGTAGGAGGAGGCATTTCCGGCTTATACAGCGCATATAAAATTCTTAAAATGGTGCCAGAAACAAAGCTGCTAGTTCTTGAGCGTTATAAAAAACACTGGCTCGGTGGTAGAGTCGGAAATGAAATGTTTCAAGGAGTTCAAGTCGTAAACGGTGCAGGCGTAGGGCGCAAGGAAAAAGACTATTTACTCATTGAACTATTGAAAGAGTTAAAAATACCCTATGGCGAATTTCAAGTGTCGCACAATTATGCAGAAACTATTTCACCACCATGCGACACAAAGAAAGTATTTAATATATTAAAAAAACAATTTAAAGAAACTCCGGCAAAGAAAACGTTTAAAGAATTCGCGTTGCCTATTCTGGGGCCTGTTGTATACAAACGCTTCACCATTTGCGCTGGATATACGGACTATGAAAATGAAGACGCTGGGGATACTCTTTTTAATTATGGATTTGAGGACAACTTTGGTCATTGGACTGCTCTACACATTCCATGGAAACTTTTGGTTGATACAATTGCTAAAAAAGTTGGATTTCAAAATATTCGCGTTTCTAGCAATGTAACTTCAGTTAAAGAGATTTCACCGTGTAACTTCATTGTAGATACTGAAAAAAACCTTTCTTATTCATGCAGTAAAGTCATATTAGCAACCACTATAAGCAGTGTTCAAAAACTTCTTCCAAACGATCCAATATATAAACAGATTCACGGTCAACCATTTTTGCGTTTATATGGCAAATTTACAAAAGCTTCTTCCGAAATAATGAAACAGTTTGTTCACGGATACACCGTTGTTCCTGGACCTTTAAAAAAAATTATACCAATGAATTTGGAAAAGGGAGTATATATGATTGCTTACACCGATAATGATGATGCCAAGTTTTTGAAAGACCGCTTAGAAAATACTCCAAAAAATAGAGACTATTTTTGTGATCTTTTGGAAGACGCTCTTGGAATTCCTGATGGCGTGTTGCAGTTGATAGCAATTAAGGACTTTTATTGGCCAATTGGCACCCATTATTATGAACCACTAAGGGGTCCTTATAAAAACCGCAAAGACTTTATCAAGAAAGCGCAAAATCCTATGCCAGAAATGCTTGTTGTTGGAGAAATGATAAGCATGAACCAAGGCTGGACTCAAGGGGCACTTGAAAGCGTGGAAGCAGTTGTTACTAAAAAATGGATTGACTCGTCTTGCTAAGTTTACTTATTAACTGTTTTTTACACCTTTTCTCATTTAAAACGCCCATTTAAAGGACAAAAAAATATTTTGATTTCTTAGGTGAAAGAACTAAATTAAAAGATAACGCGCGTTATACATTTATATTTAAATATTAAACTGAATATAGGTGTTCAATTTAATTATGACCGGTTATAGCGTAATAACCATGATAACCAATTGCAGCAAATCCCAACATCAATAGGAACTCAAATGCGTATCTAGGTGTCATCTGTTTATTGTATCCAATATAAATCAAAAGTGGTCCAACAACAAATATGTGAAACAAATTGACCCATGGATTTTTTCCTGCGGAAACTTTTAGATAAGTCTTATATGAGTGATAGAAAACAATAATGATTCCAAGAGTTAGCAAAATAGGATACATGAATGTGGGTGTATTCGTGGATTTAATCCCTACATATAAGAATAGGGTTCCAACTATTAAAATATGAAACAAATGAACGTATAATTCTTTCATTTATATATTACTCATTTATTTATTTTTTCTTTGTAAAATATATAAATGTATACTAACTCTGCGTTTAACTACTCTAATACTCAAGCACATCAAACCGGTGGAAAAAAAACGGTTAGAAAGGTTCTTATTAAGAAGGGAAAAGGTCACAAGAGCGTTAAATATTATAAAAACGGAAAACTTGTTTCAACTGTTAAACGTGGGCTAAAACCAGTTGAAGTTGCTTTCATCAAGATTGGCAAATTTATTCCTGGTCTATTCAAAGACTGTCCGTGCAATAAAACCAGAAAACACAGACACTAATTATTTTGCAAGATGGTCCATTGCAGACAAAAGCACTTGTTCCTGGTTTGTCAATTTCTGGAATACTAGACATTCATCCATCTTTATTTGATAATGTTTATGCGCAAAATTCTTGCACGTGAGAGAAACGCCTGCGTCGGTTACGTTTATTGCGCACAAAAGTCCACCCGCGGTTAGATGCAAATTATCTGGGTCTTTTATAGGTATCCATCTTATAAAAGCACCGTGTCGCAATTCATTCATCTCATCAACATACATATATTCTTTCAATTTTCGCATAATTTCTGTTATTTCTTGATGAGACAATTGCAACTCTTTAAGAATTTCCAATTTCATATCATTAATTTTTTTTGTTGTTAAATTCATAAACTTGGAATTCTCTTCATTGTCCAACGCTTTTAGTAATTTTTCAACGTCCATTATTTTACGATTGATATAGTATTGTGTTAAATTATTTTTATATTAAAATAATTTAAACCTTCCTTTTTATAGCTATTTGATGTTAAGAAACAAGCAGATTCACAAAAGGAATATTTTCTACCGATAATGTAGAATGAAGAAAGGTTCTGTTATAGCTTTTACTGCACTAATTCTCGTTGGTATAATTGGAGCTAATTTTTTAAAAAAAAAGGTCAAGAAGGATGTAGAAGAACCTATATTGGTGGAGGAAAAACCTATATTGGTGGAGGAAAACCCTATTAAGAATAATCTCTTTTTAAAAAGAAAAAAGAGAAAGACTCATGTTCGGGAAAAAATCAAACAGAAAAACATTAATGGACGGCCGCGATTATCTGTTTTTCGTTCTAATAAGAATATCTACGCGCAAATTATTGATGACAAGACTGGAACCACCATTGTGTCAGCATCTTCTCTTCAAATGAGTATCAAAGGTTCTAACCAAGTGGGTGCAAACATTATTGGTAAGTTAATCGGTGAGCTTGCTCTTAAAAAAGGAATTACAGAAGTTGTCTTTGACCGCGGCCGGTACCTATATCATGGACGTGTACAAGCTGTTGCCGATGGGGCAAGAGAAGCTGGTCTAAAATTTTAGATGTAACAAAAGATCGGATCGTTTATTAAGCGATCCTATCTTTTAATTTGGCAAAACCACCCCTGGCTCCAATTATCCGTGGATGAACAGCTTTCGCTCGGATGGCGCCCTCGGGCTTTACGGCTCTGTTCGGAATGGGAAAAGGTATAATACCGAACGCTAAATCACCAAAATTAAGAGAGGTGTACCAAAAATAAATCTCTGGTACAAAGTATACAGAGAAAAAAATATTCCTAAACAAAAGAAAAATAGGCGTTATCCTACTATTGTTTTAAATTAGTTTTATATTAAAAATAATTTAAATTTAAAAACGTCTCGCACTTATTTAATTAAATGCATTATAATATAACAAGTGAACTAGTCAACAATGTATCTTTTGATGCTAAATTTAACGACGTTATCGCATTGTCGTCAGCAGACAATATTGCAGAATTTAAAGATGTTCCTGGAAAGCAACATTATAGAATGCTTTCTTATTTATCATCATTATTTAACAATGCCATCATTGTTGACATTGGATCGCATCGCGGCAATTCAGCGCTAGCGTTATCATATAATGATACAAACATCGTTCATTCATTTGATATTGTTGACAATGTTGTTAATAATGAAATAAGAAATTTAAAGAATGTTCAATTCCACATTGAAAACCTATTTGATGCAAATATATGCAAAAAATGGGAAGAAACTATTTCGCGTAGCGCATTTATATTTTTGGATGTTGACCCACACAATGGATTTATGGAAATGGATTTTTATAATTATTTAAAATCTATTAATTATCAAGGGTTTGTTGTTTGTGACGACATCTGGTACTTTAAAGAAATGAGAAACAATTTTTGGCACAAAATTCCTTATAATGAACGTTACGATTTAACTGACATTGGACACTGGTCTGGCACAGGAATCTTTACATTTAATAATGAAATTTCTTTTAATAAATATGACAACACTAATTGGACTCTAGTTACAGCTTATTTTAACTTGACAAAATGTCCGGATGCAAGTGACGAGATTAATAAACGCGACAAGAACTATTATTTAGAACACTCTATTTCTACTCTATCTTTACCATATAATTTGGTTATTTATTGCGACAATGAAAGTTTTGATACTATTCGTAGTATTAGACCTACATACTTGAACGAAAAAACAAAATACATTATTTGCGAGTTTGACAATTTTGTCTTTAAAAACAAGGATCCTAGAACGTTTAAAGAATATAGAGATAAAATTCATCAAAACAGAAGAGAAAAGCCGTATAATTTTGACAATAGAAACACTGCAAGTTATTATTTATTCTGCACGTCAAGATACATTATGTTGAAAGATGTTATTGAAAGCAATCCATTTAATAGCACACATTTTTCGTGGATTAATTTTTGCATTGAGAGAATGGGATATCAAAATTTGATTCGTTTGGATGAAGCATTATCTATTAAACGCGATAAATTTTCAACTTGTTACATTGATTATATTCCCGAAGGGTTGGTTAAAAATACATCCGAATATTTTCTTTGGGGTAGGTGTGGTATGTGTAGTGGTTTTTTTACTGGAAACTCTGACTATATGTACAAGGTTTGCGATTTAATTGAAAATAAATTTTTAGACTATCTTGAACAAGGATATGGCCACGCAGACGAGCAATTATACAGTCCCGTTTATTTTGAAAATCCGGAGCTATTTGAACATTATTATGGAGATTACCAACAAATGATAACAAATTATACATTTATTTATGATTCGCCTGAACCACCCATACACAATTTTATAAGAAATAGTTATAATAATGAAAATTATATAAAATGTTACGAGGCTTGTAAGTTTGTATGGAGATCTTATTGTTTGAAGAAATGCAATTTAAATGAACAGTATTTGACTTCGCTTTATTGGTATTATATGAATTGTAAAAAACAACTATTAAAGTTTTAATTTACCAATTGGCTCCGAATGCGCTTCCACCAAGAACCTCGTTGGCGGCCATAATCATGCCACCATATGGGTCTCCCATTCCAGGAGTCGCCGCTCCTGGCATCGGGGTGGCGTCATTGCGATACATTGCATTATAGTCTGGAGCATTTTGTTGAACGGGTTCTGTTGGTAAGCTGCTAATTGATGTAGTTCCTTGGCTCATTCCACCATATAATGAATTGCCCATCGCGCTCGCATTATTGGGCAATTGATTTTGTCCAGAGATAGGTTGAGAGACTTTTACGTTTCCTTTGCCTTTTCCCTTGCCTTTCTTCTTATCATCTGCTGATTTGCCTTCCCATAAATCAACTAATCTGTCAAATAAAATGCTCACTTTCTCCCCCAATTTTGTTTGCAAGCTTAAGGTTATCAACAAAACTGACAATATAATATAAATCATGCTGTTGTCGGGATACTTTGTTCCACTGTATGTTGGCAAATATGTTGTAATTCTATGTATGTAAAATAAACCAATAAACATTACCACAATTTGAAGAAGAACTTCTGCTAAAAGTTCAAGACTTCCTTTTTCCTCATCCGCTTCAGGGACAAACTTTTGCATTGCCTTGTTTAAAATCACAATAGGTACAAATGATAATAATGAATACTGTGTAATATTCAATAGATCTGCCTTTGTGTCATCGTCAAAGTTGAAAACGTATTTAAAAAACCCTAATTTTGATGATAATTTTGAATCGTCTAGACTGTCCATATGTTTTATAAAAAGAAATTAAAATATTTATTTCCTGCCTTTTACTAAATAAACTCTTCCTAAAATAAGTTTTCAACATAGCGAACTGGATCATAAGGCGTTTGCTTGAACAACAATATTACAATTAAACCAATAAAACCATTTAATACAGAACTGTTAAAGTCTTCAAAGAGATTATCGTGCAGTTTTGTTCCGAAAATAATATCCATCCAGTCTGGTCCATAATTTAATTGACCATTTTGAAGATGATGTTCTTTATGCGTTGGAGATTTCAAATAATGGAAGTTTATAAGGTGATATGAGCTATACACTATTGCCCAAAAGAAAAGAACATAGTTATTAAATATTTCTATTGAAAATAACTTTTTAATTATCTCCCCTAAAAATATCAAAACAAACCCTCCATATATGAAAAAGTTCAAGAGTAATTCAACGATAAACACCCAATTTGCATCTGCATATTCTGGTGTGTGATGAAATAAATGGATGAAACCAATAAATTTAAAATTTTTATTGTGCGTAATATAATGCGTAATATAACACCAATATTCGGCAAAAAACAGCGTTAAGAGTGCCAATACGTAATTATGATCTGTTTTATAGGCAATGATTGAAATGTATGTAAAAAGAACCCAAAACGCTGCAAAATTTATGAAATATATTTTGTATAAACTTATAACTAATGGGTCTTCTTTGTTATAGTTGGCGCATTTTTCTTTTGCATTCATGTTATTTATTTGTTATATTATTTGCAGATATATTTTTTTAATGATGATTTAATAAATAGCAATAATATCTTTGTGGTTGCAACTAATATGGCCATAAATATCCACTGAAGAGTTACTACGTTGCGATTTTTCTTATCATATTTAATGGGGAACAGTTTATTTGCAGTGTCAATCATTGTCGTGTTTCCATAATGTTGCTCAATTTGTGTTACTGGACAGTCGCCATAATAATAATTTAATATTAAAGTTATTATAAAAAACAGATCCATCATAATCAATACAAATAAACTGTCGCTTAATAAAATAACTAATATAGGCAATGAAAATATTAAGAAGTGAAAAAACATCATAGTATAAATAAATACGTTTTGCATTGTTTGTATAAAATAACTGCAGATTTTTATTTTAATTTTAGTAAATAGTTGCGCGTAAATAAGTTAAAAACAAATTATTTAATAACTTTATTATGAGTAGCGCAAGATCAAATGCAGCAGCGAGATCTAGACGAGCTGGTGGAGATGCACCTCCACCACCACAACAAATGAATGGACGGCCTGGGCAACAGATACAAGGGCAACAAATGCAAGGCGGAGCAAAACTTACTATTTCGGATGCAATTGCACTTATTACTTTGCGTTTAGGTCGCGTTGAACAAATCGTTCAAAACATGCCAGTTGACAATCAATCGGATTTAGGTGAAAATTCTAGAGTTGTTGATGATGCAGTTCTTGCCAATATTGTTCATCGTTTGGAGAATCTTGAAAAGGGTCAGAAAGTTTTAGCTGAGAAAAAGTTTGCAGTTTTAGCTCCTAATGCAACTGTCGCTCCCATCAACTCCCAATTATCCGAATCTGTTGATGTATTAAAGGCTGAAATGGTTCAAGTAAAAGATTTATTAATGCAATTGCAATCTTTTACAATGCAAACAAATCAGCGACTTTCTGAAATTGTTTTTAACAATGGAGAATTTGTTGATCACTCTGAGGATTGCAATGAGGATATTGTCAGTGAAAACTTGGTAGACGACTTATCAGCTCAGGCATTACTTGGCCTTCAAAATGCTATTGTTGAGGAAACTAATGACAGTAACAATTAAATAAAATATACGATGAAATAATATAAAGAAGTATATATCTTATTATATACATAATTTGCAATGGAAAAAGCTAACAAGGACCAGCCACTCAGCGAAACAAACCCAGAAAATTTGCAGGATATTATAAAAAAAATAGAAGCAGATGGAGAACGCATGCTTGGCGAATTAAAAAAAAACAGAAATGTTACCGACGAATCAGTTACAAATTTAATGAAAACTGGAGAAAAAGAATTTATAAAAAAAACTGGCCGCCGAATGACATATGGAGAAATCAGACAGACTCATGGTTAATTGTGTAATATATACATTAAAAATATATATATTATAATAATGATGAATTCAACTATTAATGAATCAAACAATTTAGACAACATTCAAAGACAGTTAATTAATCATTTTTTAAAAGACGAACAATTAAAAAATACAAAAAAAAATATTATTACAATATCTTTTAATGACCTATTAAATAATTTGTGTTTCCAATTGAAAAATAATGATATTGTTCTTGATTATAGATATTTTAAATTTTTATCGTGCCCAGAAAACTATGAAGCTGTTATTCAGCATATAATTTCTGTAATACAAAATGTTCTTAAAACACAAGAGGCGTTTATTTTTCATGTGAATATGAGCTCAACTACGCTTCTTCACATTGAAAAGTATTTTGGGTTTATAAAACAAATGTCGGAAGTCTTAAAAACAATGTTTCCCGAAAAGCTAAAGGTGTGTTATATTTACAATGCACCATATATTTTTTCAAATTTGTTTGCAGTAATAAGCGCATTTATTGATAAGAGAACACAACAAAAGATTAAATTGGTGAAAGATGAATAAAAAATTGATTTCAAAATAAGCAGTTTTAATTACTCTACAATTGCAAAGATGTCGTCGTCAGATAGAAATGTTAGGGACGTTATTCACCTTTTATTGGAAGTTATCCCTGAAGATCAAACTCTTCTTAGGGAAAAAATTATTGAGTTTAATGATACTACAATTAAAACTACTGCTCCTAGGCACAAAGAAAAGTGGAATCAAGCTCCTGAACACATGAACGGAATTTATTTCCAAGAACTAGGTTATATTTTAGAAGATAACACTGGCAAGATTGACACAGATTGGAAGAGAAATCTGGTAAAAGTTTTCGCCAATCAAGAATAAAAGAAGAATAAAACAAGAATTATCATAAAAAATTGAAATGTATTAAATACATTTTTTAATTGTAAACAAACACAATGCTGCTAACGATAACGGAAAAGACTAAAAAGGATATTTTCATTTCGCTGTTTCAGCTTTTGAAGGCCGCATCGTCCTCTATAACTATTATATTCTTGGAAGACCATGCTTACATTCAGGGTATGGATGGCAGTCACGTCTGCTTATTTGACGCAAGAATATATAATGTGTGGTTTGACAAATACGAGATTCTTGAAGACGACCTTAAGAACGTTTGTTTGAATTCGCAGATTCTTTATAATATTCTATCCATGTCACAAGAACAAGACTCTATAACACTTCATTACGATGGAGCCGCTGACTCTATTGAGATTGACTTGACCAACACAAAGGGAGAATTCAACAAGTATTTCAAGGTTCCGCTAATTGACATGGAAACGGATTTGCTTGAGATTCCCAGTGTTGATTACGACGTTGAATTTTCCATTAAGGCAAAAAAGATGAACGAGCTTATATCACAACTTGCAACATTCGGTGATGTTATTGACATTAAATGCAGCGAAGAAAAGATTGACCTGATTTCCAAGGGCGACTGTGGTGAGATGCTCGTCAATATTCCCATAGATGATTTGTCAGAGTTTTCAATCTCGGAAGGGCAGATTATTGATATCTCATATAGTCTAAATTATATTAATAAGATGTGTATTACAACAAAACTGGCTTCAGAAATTGAAATGTCAATCAGCGCCGATATGCCTTTGAAGATAAAGTATGATTTAGGAAACAATAGTTCGGTTATGTTCTTCCTTGCACCTAAGGTTGAGTAATGTAGGGAACCAAGGTCATCAGAAATCCGTCGGATTTCCAGACCTACGACCCCTCCTATTTCTAAAATTTGGCTCAACCTTTTTTAAAGGTTGAAAGTGAGTATAAATAATAAAAATTAATTGTCAGTTTTTATTAGTTATTAATCATGTTGAAAATATTTATTGCATTTTTTGTTTTTTGTCTAGTCTTATTCATTTATCTACACGTCCAGTTTCATTTGAAGACTAGCAACGATTTAGAAGTTTACGAATTAGATATGGCGTCTAAAGATAAATTGGACGAAATATGCGACTTAAGGCAACCCGTTATTTTTGATTTTGAAAATGATAAGATTATTCAAACTGCCAACTCGTCTTACATTCAAAACAATTATCACGCATTTGAAGTCAAAATTAGAAACGCAAATGATCCCGACTACAGTAGTGAAATTTATATTCCTTTGCCTCTGCACTCTGCTAAACGGTTATTTGATGAAGATAAAACATCTTCTTATTTTTCTGAAAATAATGCTGATTTTTTACAAGAGACCGGAGTTATTAAGCACATGCAATATAACGACGAATTTATTCGTCCTCCAATGGTTTCCAACTGCAATTATGATATCATGATGGGTTCAGATGGAACAAAAACGCCGTTTAGATACGAAATAAATTATCGCAATTTCTTTTTAATAACAGAAGGAAGGGCTCTTGTTAAATTGGCTCCTCCACAAAGCTCAAAATATTTGTATTCTGTGAGAGATTATGAGAATTTTGAATTTAGATCACCAGTGAACCCATGGAAAGTTCAAGCACAATATAGTGCAGATTTTGATAAAATGAAGTGTCTTGAGGTGACATTAACCCCAGGAAAAACCATCAATATTCCGGCTTACTGGTGGTATAGCATCCAATTTGAAAAGGATACTTGTATTGCTTGTTTTAGGTACAGAACATATATGAATAATGCGGCAATTGTTCCACACATTGCTTTGCACGCGCTTCAACTTCAGAATGTCAAGAGAGAAGTTGCAAAGAAGCATGATATAAATGATTTTAATATGAAGGCCAAACCTTCAGAAAATGAGAGTTCAAATGTTTCTTCTCCAGCGAAAAGTGTGGTAGAGGGTGAAAAGGCGGAGGAACAGTCCACCGAAGAAATAAAAGCCGCCAACTTTGACAACACGACAACCATTAACAATTCTGTATTATAAATGTTTTTATTTTAACGCTTTTTTAAAATAAAATTGAAAAATAAATAATAAATAGATTAAGCTGTATACAATATGGAAACAATGAGGACACATCTTCAACTTCAAGCGCAGCGCGCAACCGTTCACGCGTCGTATGATGCAGCAATTGCGGAAAATAATGAAAAATTCTACAATGGAGACCCAAAAGCAACCTCTGAATATATTTATGAAAATCAGAAAACAGATGCCGAAAAAATTATTGCATTGTTAGTGAAAGGAGTTTATGCAGTAAGCATTTCTAAAAAAACAAAAGTAGGTATGGATGGTCTTATGATTGAAATTGCAAAACTAGCGTTGACACATCCTGATGACAATTTTATTCTAGATAGAAAGAATTCGTTTATTTTAACTGGAATGAGTTGTATTGCTTGGGAAACTGACATGAAAGACAAATCGCCAAGTTTCTTAAAAAATAACATATATCATCACGGCCAATTAAAAAACGCCCCTTTGAAAAATTTGAAAAATTCATTGGTTCAAATTGATGAGTTTGATACAGCTACTAAAGAGTTTTTGCGATTGCATAACGTTCTAAGCGATGCAGGTTTGTTGAATATAAATTACATCAAGGAGAACAATATTAGGTTTATATTTGCTAGCGCAACCTTAATAAAAGAGTTGTATCAACTAGACCAATGGGGTGATTTGCACGCTCATTATAAAATGACAATCCCTGCTTCTTATATTGGACACAAGGATTTTCTAGATTTGGGAATTATTCAACCATGGTATCCCATGACAAACCTGGCTTCTGCTGAAAAATGGGTAACTGAAGACATTGTTCAAAATTATGGTTCAGACTATCGCGTTAGTACTGTTAGAACAAATAACAAAAACAAGGATTATGTGGAAACAGCTTGTAAAAAACACAAAATTAAATTTATTGAACATAACTCAGAGGATAGATTATCCTCCGAGGATGAAGAAAAATTATTTGTGGCTCAACTAGATTCGCACGTTGTTCTTGCAGTGAAAGGATTTTACCGACGTGCGGTTCTTATTCCAAATCAATACAAAATTCGCATTGGAGCAACTCATGAACTTTATAAACCAAATGATAGAGTTGACTATAATACAGAAATCCAAGCAAAACCTGGTAGAATGTCCGGATATTGGCGCAACATAATTTTGAATAATGATGGAGAAATAATTCACAAGACGGGTCCGCATAGAACATCTATTGCCGCAATAGAATGTTACGAAGAAGTCTACAATAACCCATTTGGTTTAAATTCTTTTCAGACTTCTACTTTTAAGAAGAAAAATGGAGTTGTTAAAAAGGCAAAACCCAGTCTAATTTCTTCAATGCACGTTGTTGGACTTGAGGAAAATGCTATTATTCCTTATCGCGTTGCAGATGACCCCCACAACCCGCAAACTGTTCCATTTGTATTTGTTGTAACTCCTCAGCAATATGGTACAATTGCAAGAATTGCAAATTCAAATAAATGGGATAATGAATCTATTCACAATATTATTGCAATTTATAACCCAAATTTAGTGACTGAACTTAACAGAATTAAAGATGCCGGTGGTGAGGACCAAACCGTTGAGCCAAATGAAACTGCAACAACTTATAATGTTTACATTAGTGAGTTTGTAAAGGCATTCCAAGGAAAATATAGAAGATTTCACCAAGGCAATAATGAAAATAAATTTATTGACAAGTCTCAAATATACTTGGACAAAAAAGAGAAGAGAATTATTGTAAGTATTTATTATGGAACAAAGTTGGCCTCAACTTACTCCTAACCAATAGCCTTAAGAAGATGCAACTGTATTTCATATAAAAATTATTTTTTACATGAACTCAACAATATTTATTACTTTTTTAAATTAAAAAATAAAACTATAAATATATAATGCATTTTTTAAAAGACAATGTACTAAGCATAATAAAAAAACGCATTTCTATACCAGATAAAATTATTTTTAATAATTTACCGAAACACGTTGCAGTTATTATGGACGGAAATAGGAGATATGGAAGAAGAAAACACAAAGATGCATTATTAGGTCATTTTGATGGTGCTCAAAAACTTTGTAAATTTATTTCTTGGTGCGTTGAAGAAAAAATAGAAACAGCAACAGTTTACGCTTTTTCTTCGGAAAATTGGTCAAGAAGTGTTAAAGAAATAGATTCTATTATGAATATTTTTGAAAAATTTATTGATACCTTTTCAAGTGAAGCTATTTCCAAAAATATTAGATTTCGCTTTATATCCACAGAGATTGACAAAATTCCCGATATTATTAAATTAAAATCTGAGAATTTAGAATTAGTGACAAAAGACTGCGATGGTTTTTTTTTAAATATTTGTTTGTCTTATGGTGGACAAGATGACATTTTATGTGCGTGCAAAAAAATTACTGATGAAATTAAAACGTCAAAGGATCCTGAAAATATAATAATTACCAAAGAATATTTCCGATCCAAGTTATCCAGTTGCGATGTAAGTGATCCAGATCTTCTAATTCGCACATCAGGGGAATTAAGAATATCTAATTTTTTACCATGGCAACTAGCATACACTGAATTTTTTTTTATAGATAAATGTTGGCCAGAAATAACTCAAAAAGATTTTCAATCTGCAATAAAAAATTATTCAAATCGGAAAAGAAGAAACGGACTATAATTAATTTCTATTATTCCTAATTTTAGACAAGTAAATATATATAATTTGCAGTTAAAGCTATCGCTGCATATTATATAATAACACGCTATATCATGGCGCACATATACAAGGTGCACGTTAATGACCGAGCATATACATCATGGATCTTTTTAACCGTATTAGAGTTTAAGGAAATTGAACTTAAAGAAATCAATCCGGCGGATCAAAAGTTGTTTACAAATGATATATTTACGATTGAACCAGAATTTAAAATTTTACACTCTGGTGTTAGAACTTCTAATAATATACCAGGTGTTCTTATTTTAAAGGGCAACAAAACATATGGTCGCGGTGAAAATGGCAAACTTCTATACAAATGCATTCCAGACGACAGAAGGCTGCCTACGTTTCTTATTTCATATGAAATGAAAAATGTAGGATTTTCAAAGGTTTTTGTTAATCAATATGTTACTGTTAACTTTTCTGAATGGAAAGACAAGCACCCGCGTGGAATGATTTCCCAATTAATCGGCCCGGTTGAGGTGCTTGACAATTTCTATGAATATCAGCTATACTGCAAGAGTTTGAATGCGTCTATTCAGAATTTCACAAAGGACGCATCCAAAGCGCTTAAGAGTCATGCTCACGATGCCTTTATTGAAAATATTCGCGTAAAATACCCGGACATTATTGATAGAACAAATAACTCCGAATGGAATATTATAACTATTGATCCGCCAAATAGTCAGGATTTTGACGATGCATTCAGTGTTCGCACGTTGGAAAATGGTATGCAGCAGTTAAGCATATATATATCCAATGTAACAATCTGGATGGACGTTCTTAATCTTTGGGACTCTTTTTCTCGTCGTATTTCAACAATTTATTTACCGGATAGAAAGCGACCTATGTTACCAACCATTCTATCTGATTGCCTGTGTAGTTTACAAGAAAAACACACTAGATTAGCATTTGTAATGGATATAATTATTGACGGTGATATTATAACTGACATTAAATATTCAAACTGTATGATTAGAGTTGCAAAGAATTATAGTTACGAAGAACATGCTCTTCTAGAAAATGAGAATTATAATGCAATTCTTGAAACTACTAAGACCTTAACTAAAAACTACAAGTATATTAACAACGTTCGCAACAGCCATGAGATGGTTTGCTATTTAATGATACTAATGAACTATAATACTGCTAAAAATCTTATTTCTCATAAAAATGGAATTTTTCGTTATACAATTATGCGGAAAGAAGTAGCCGTTCCAGAATCACTCCCGGAAGAGGTTGGAAAGTTTATCAAAATATGGAATAGTGCGGCAGGTCAATACATTGACGTTAGCTGTTTGGAAGAAGGACAAACAATCGCTCATAATTTACTTGAAATGGATGCGTACGTTCATATAACTTCACCAATTCGCCGTCTGGTAGATTTATTAAATATAATTCAATTTCAACAGAATACTGGAATTATTAAATTATCCGAAAATGCTATTGCATTCTATAAAAAATGGATTGCTGATCTAGAATATATTAATATTACTATGCGGTCTATTAGGAAGGTGCAAAATGACTGCAATTTATTGCATATGTGTGCAACTTCTCCGGAAATCATGGAAAAGAATTACACTGGTTATGTGTTTGACAAGATTATTCGCAACGATGGGCTATTTCAATATGTAGTTTATTTGCCTGAACTTAAATTAGCTTCACGTGTTACTTTTAGGGAAAATATTGAAAATTATACTTTACGTGAATATAAATTATACGTGTTTCATGACGAAGAAAAATTTAAGAAGAAAATTCGGTTGCAGTTGGTGTAATGTTATTTTTATTTCTCCGGTTTTTTCTCAATAACAACTTCCTTGGCAATGTTGCGAATTATTTTTTCGCGCTTCTTGGCATCGTCTTCCATTGTGGAACCACCCATGGCTTCCAATAAGATGTTCTGGTATTCCATGTGTTTCTTTGTCTCTGTATCTTCTGCTGTTGGGTTTTCTTCTCTCCATTGTGGAATTTGTTTAATGTTTTTGTGTTCAACCTCTTTTATAGCTCGTGTAATTTTCACGTTTTCCCCATTTTCCTTTTCCCAGGAATCCTTGTCTTTTATATACAAAGTTTCTCTCTTCAAGTCGCTGCAATGAATAGGTCTTTTGAATACATCAAGTGCCTTCAGATTTCTCAAGAAAATCTTGCTCATTCCTTCAACGTATCCAACGCGACCAATCATGTCCAAATCTGACAACTGGAGCGTTATTTGCTCTACAAAGTCTCCAAGATTGAGTGCATCTTTGCATTGTTCATTCAAAAAGAACTGCAAATTGAATTGGTTGTTATTAGTATTATTAGTAGTGTTATTATTAATAATGGTATTTTTCTCCTTTGATAGCTCTATGATTTGCTTGTTTTGTTCAAGAAGCATCTCCTTCAATTCTTTATTTTCATTCATTTGCTGTTTAAATAACTCGGCCAGCATTTTAAAGTCTGTATTACTTTTTTCTTCTTCCATTTCATCTTGTTCAGAGTCGTCGTTGTCTTTTTTGATGCATTTTTTATTATGACGCCACAAACCAGAGTTGTCTTTATAAACTTTGTTACAATTTTTGCACGCATACTTGGAGATTATCTTGCTGATTTCGCCATTGCTAAAATTGACAATCGTTGATTTTTTGTGTTTTGCTGACAAATTATGATTATCAAAATTGCTTTTCTTGCTCGTAATATAGTCACAACATTTGCAATAATATTCGGAGCTTAAATTTGGCTTAAAATCATTGACAATCATTGCTTATTATAGCAATAGAAATTAAGCTTAAGTTTTTTTCGCCTAAAATACTTAATTTTTGTCATGCCAAAATTATAATATTTTTTTTTGCGACCCAGACCATAATGCTCAGAATGGCGGAATTTTGACCCGTTTTTCATAAAGTATTTCCGTTTCTGAAAATTGGACATTTTTTTTGTCCATTTTTGATTTTTGGAAACACTTTTGACCCCTTTTTATTCGAAATATCCGCCCAGACTGAGAATACAACATTAAAATAATATATTCTAATAATTGCATGATTGTGAATAACAAAGTAAAAATACAAACTATAAAAATGACTTTATAAAAAAATTGATAAGTATTTTATGATTTAAAATTCAACTAAACAAACAATGGCATTGCATAAAGAGTTTAAATATTATGAATCCGAAGAGAGAAGCATTATCTTTCAGATAAATACACAATTTACCCAACCAACCTGCATTTCTTTGTCTCCGAGTTCAACCCTCGCCGAATTATATGAAAAAGTTGGGTATAATTTATTTCCTGAAACCACAGATCGGAAAACTATTGTAAGTTATCATAGCAACCCCATGTTTGAACCGCAAGAAAAGCGCAAGATTCATTACGTGGTTGTTATGAATCTTACATTAAAGAAGACTTTGACTATTCCAAAGAATAAGCGAACTACACTTAGACAATATATTAACGGTAATGACGTTTACTTTGAAAACTGCTCTCAATTTCCAGAATTTCAAACAGTTTATAAGTTATTTGTAATAGACGACAAATTGAACAAAGAACTGCAAGAGTATATTGCTCAGAATTCTTTGGCAGCTGTTATGTATAGACAGGTTATCAAAATGACACAGTGTTTAACTACACGTAAAGCGACTGATTCGTTGCAACAAACTTGAGCGTTAATTGTGGGATTTCTCTTAGCTTGCTTAGTAGCGCAATATTTCCAATACTTTCTGCTATTTTTTCCATTTCGCACGAGATGTTATTAATCTTGGAAATGGCCTTTACAAATTCCCCCAAAAAGACGCCCTTGTTGGCCTCCAAATTCTGCAGAATCAACTTACATTCAGGAGCGGATTCACACCTCGCCCAAGCTTGAACATAATCAATTAAGTCATAGTGCATGTTATAATCTACACCAGTAAACGTGTTCTGCTCTGTCTCAAAATCTTGGTAATGATTATACATATCGGAGATCTTTTCAACGATTGTTTTCACTTGCGAATCCTTTGTGTTTGGTCGGAATGACTTGTTTTCATCACTGACGTTCACATTTGTAAAGCAACTAAAAATAGAAATTATTTGCATTGCATCTAACTCATCAAACGCATTATTGTCAATCATCTTTGCAAAAACAAGACAATGCACCTCGCGAAGATGTGATGCCATAAATCCAACTTGCGTTAGAATATTTTTTCCACTTTCAACGTCATCTGCAACAAACCCATCAGCCTTCATTATCTTCAGAACTTTATTCACGCTTTCATTCAAGAAGGATTCAGTATTATTAAATTGTGCTTTAACCCTTTCAAGCTCACCAAGCTTAGAGTAATATCTAGAGGCGCCGTTTTTATCTGCCTCAATAAACTTATATGAATCTTGGATTTGTTGTATCTCTCGGTCAACTTCCTTTCTCTTTTTATTCACAGCAGTTTTCCTAGATTCCAATAGTTCAATGTATCTGGCAACAATTTCGCGTGGACTTCTACTATGCTCAAGCGATTGGCTCATTGTATCAATTTCAGCTTCCAACTTTGCAATTTGTCCATATATGGCCCCTAGACTGGCGTCAATATCGTCTTGAATCATAGAACGTTTGCAGAACTGAAGATAATCGTTGTCTCCTATGCTAATCAAGTTGAGAAGCAGATTATAAGAAATCTTGAATTTGCTTACAAGCGTTTGTGGTTTTCCTTGCATCATAATTCGGTATTCTGACAGCTCAATATTACGGAACAAATTAGATAAATGGACGACGTGGCCAACCGTGTCAATACCTCTCCGACCAGCGCGCCCAGATGCTTGGTTATATTCATGCGGATGAAGCATGCGCATTCCAGAGCCGTCAAACTTCTTCACATCAGTAAAAATAGCAGTTTTAATTGGCATATTTAATCCAACGCTGAAGGTTTCAGTTGCAAATAAAATCTTGATATACCCTTTTTCAAAGAGAATCTCAACAATCTCTCGCAAAATTGGCATCACTCCGCTGTGATGAATTGCTATTCCCTTTTCCAAAAGGGCTACCATATTAAGATACTCTTGAAGCTCAAGATACTCTTGATAATTGGGTAACTTTGCGCGAAGAATTTGCTCGCATTCACGTCTTACAATATAGCCCACCTTTGAGTCGTCTTCCAAAAGAGGAACAGTGATTTCTTTTGCAGCCACTTCAATCTGCTTCCTTGAAAGAATGAAGCAAACGGCGGGCAACATATTATTCTCAACCATGTATTTACACGCTTGATTCAGAACATGGGAGCGCTTAACATAAACCTGCTTTTGCTCAAACATTGTCAACATCTTTTTTACCTTGTAATAATTGGGTTCATTGAATTCTCCGGTTGGGCTTTGTAATATGTGCAACTTATCCACAGTGTCGCGAATTTCCTTTTCCAGTTCCTTATCCTTCTTAATCGCCTTGAAAATACCAGTGTTGGTTGTGATGAAACTATAATGTGTGAGAGGAACGTGACGGAATGACGATGTCGCCAAATAAACTTCCTTCTTATTTTCAAACTCGGAAACGATGTTGCCTCTGTTCTCAATCCAAAGTGCAAATTTTTCAGGGCGATCAAGTGTGGCTGAAAGCATAACCATCTGGATGTGCTTTGGTAACAAAAGAATAATGCTTTCCCAGACATGTCCTCGCTCAGCGTCATTAATCATGTGAATCTCATCTTGCACAACACAGCCGAGTTCATTTTCAAAATCCATATCAAACATGAGAAGAGACGCAGAGGACCCCTGAGCAACTAATTCATCATCCTTCTTCTGCTTCTTTCTATACAAGGTATTTTGTAAAATTTCGGCAGTCATAATAAGAACGTCGGCTTCAGGATTAATCTTAATGTCGCCGGTAAGAAGACCAATACTTATGCCTGGGAATTTCTGCGTGAACTCGTAATATTTCTGGTTTGAAAGAGCTTTAATAGGACTTGTATAAATAACCTTTTTTCCCTTATTGGTAAAAAAATCAATTGCAAATATTGCTGGCATAGTCTTACCTGAACCAGTAGGGACACAACTGAGTGAATGATGACCTTCAACAATTGCCTCAATTGCAAACTTTTGAAAACTACTCAAAGGAAATGAGTATTTTTCAAAATATTCAGAATATTTTTGTTCTTTTCCGACTGGATATAACTCAGTGCAAAACTTGACCATTTGTATTACAATAATACCACAATATTCGTTTATATCGTTTCATAATGAAATGTGTCTTCGTAATATGATAATAAAGTATTACACAACTCTTCATTTTCTAAAAAAATTGACATTTCTTTATCTCCATTATTTATTATAGACCGTGCCATTAAATTCATTGACCCAAATAATAAGTATCGTTTATCAACAATGCAAAGTTTATTGTGAGTGTATTTAGTTGAACTTGTAAGGGTTATATTATTTTTTTTTAATTTATTTTTATATAAATTTCTTGAAATTTGCGACGCGTATTTTGTAACAATTGTTTCAAATTTATTTAAAGGGTTATTGGATTCCTCACTGTTTGTTAAAATGTATATTTTAACATCCGAATTTTTTTTCTTTTTTGTAATTAGCTCGTCTACAAAATCGTCAAAAACTAAATATTGATTGTCTATAAAGACTTCTTGTTTTGCGCTATTAATGCATTCTAATAATTTTTTGTAACTATTTGTTGAATTTCCAACAAAGTCATATAAGTCGCAGATTTCATAATTAAAATAATTGCTTTCATTTATAATAAAATATTTTTTGTTATTTAAAAATAATGCAAATTGCTGATAATTTTCGTGCAAGTTTTCTTTGGTTATATCTATTCCCCCCAAAGCAAACACATTTTCTGTATGAAACATTCTTGCATGATATACGTAAAAAAATAATGTTCTAGGTTCTTCTAAAATTACTTTTATTTTTTTATCAAGGTCTTCTAGTTTGGGTTTTAAAAATGGATTCAAACCTATTTTAATTTCAATGTATATTTCTGGATATTCTATTATTTTTGAGTTTAATAAACTAATAAAGTTTAAATCAATACCAGTGTCGTTAAAAAAAAGTGTGTGTATTATAATGAATTTGGTTGCTTTTTTTATTTCATCAAAAAGTACATTATTTGTATTTTTTTGATTAAAAGATATATACATTTATATAATTTACATAATTATTATAAAAAACCCAAAAATAAAAAGTTGAATTAAACGTTTATGCAGCAGATTTAACTTTTCCACATTTCTTGCATCTCAGCTCGTCACTGTGAGGATTACATTTTTTGTAAACAGTGTTTGTGCATTTGCAAATGAAATCAAATAGTTCATTAAGCTCTTTTTTTCTTTCTTCGGCAATTCGTTGTTGTTCAATGCGAATCCGTTCTCTTTCAACAGCTTCTTTTTTTTCCATTTCAATTCTCCACATTCTTCGCTGTTCCTCGCGGATTAAATCTTGTGCGGCTCTTTCGGCTTTTATTTCGGCATCCCGAATCCTTTGTTGATGTAGTTCAGCTTCTTTCCTAGCATTCTCCCTTTGTAGTTCAATAAGCCTGCGAACCGCTTCTTGCCTTTTTCTATCAATCTCTTGTTCATCTGCAACGCGAGCCGCTTCTTGCATGATTCGTCGTTGCTCTGCAGCAATTTCGCGTTGTCTTTGAAGGTATTGTTGACGCTCGCATTCTTGTCTTTCTCGTTCCAAACGCTCCCTTTCAATTTCTGCAGTACGTTGTTGAATCCTCTCATTAATCAATTGAACAACTTCACTTGTATCAATCGCAAATGTTAAAATGAGTCTTTTGTATTCTTGAAGTTCTTTAATATTATAAGTATTTAAAACTGCAGTGCGAATTTTTGATAATATTTTTAATAAAATTTCAGCAGAATAAGCGCACAAATCTGTTATTTCTGTGTAAGTAGTTGGTTCAAATTCCATGCATGTTCTTGAATCAGAACTTTGCAATCCATTTCGTCTTGCAGCTTCTTTCATTTTTCTATGACATTTGCCACCAAGTAAACAAGCTTGTCCTGTTTTGCTATTTAAATAAGTGTGAACAATTGTAATGTTTGAATTGCAAACACATCTCTCAGATTTAGTGTGCACTCTGTCTTGCGAAAAGAAATACCATTCTAACAATGCCTCGTCTATGTTGTTTGATTGCGACAATTTTAATATATTTGGCTCAAATCTGTGACGATCTCCCATAATTGCATTTATTTTTGACTAATTCTTAAATTACTCTTTCAATTTTTAATTAAAAGAAAACCAATATTGTAAAACAAGGAAAATGATAATTGCAAATAAGTATAGATTAATAGAACGTTTGGGAAATGGAGGATTTGGAACTATATTTAAAGGTGAAAATATAAGAACAACTGAACAAGTGGCAATTAAAATAGAACCTATTTCTTCTGAAACAAAAATGTTAAAGAGAGAAACCAAGATATATCAATACCTAGGAAAAGCTCAGGGAATTCCACAAGTAAAGTGGTTTGGAACAGTTGATGGATATAATTATATGGTTCTGCCTCTTTTGGGAGATTCGCTTAGTTCTAAAACTTTCTCTCTCACAGAAGCGCTTCATATAGGTCAACAGATGGTGAAAATCTTGAAGTATATTCATGAGAAGTATCTTATACATAGAGATATAAAACCAGATAATTTTGTATTGAGCCAAGATGGGTCTATTCTTTATATTATAGATTTTGGATTATGCAAGAAGTATATAGATACTGAACATAGACACATAAAAATGCGAACAGACCGAACATTGGTTGGAACACCAAATTTTGTGAGTGTTAACGTGCATAATGGTATAGAACCGACTAGAAGAGACGACTTAATCTCGGTTGCGTACGTCATTTTGTATATGGTAAATGGTGGAGTCCCATGGCAAGTTCCGAGAGATAATGAGTTTATAAAAATGCAAAAAATGTGTATTTTGCAGTGGTCAAAAATTCCAAAAGAATTACTAGAATATTTAAATTATTGCAATTGTTTAAAATTTGATGAGACACCGGATTATGATTTTTTAATAAACACGTTGTATCAACTAATATAAAAATAAACCAATATATTATAAATAAAAACTGTAATATTAATGGATGTAGAAAACCCATTACATGAAGATGATATTCCTGTGGCAAGATTGGTTTGTATAGAGGTGATTGGCCAACCAATGGATTGTGTGGAAAGAGAAACTAGTGTTGTTAATATTCAGTTTTCTTGCAATAAATGTATTTACCGCACGTTCAGAAATTTTTGTACTTTTATAGGCTGTATTGTTTGTTTTGGTGGATTTTTTATTTTTATAACAGGATTTTCATTTGTATAAAAATTGAAAAAAATAATATTATTTTAATTTTTCCGTGTCAAAAAAAAATTGAAATATTTTCCTCTCAAATACTTATCGCAGCAAAAACAACCATGGACGGAATTGAAATCCCAGAGAGTGTTAAGCAGTTCGCGGCGACTATAAAAGTTCAAGCAGTCATTCTTGGTTGCTTCGTTTGGCATCTGCTGTGTGACTTTGCAAAGTATGTCAAGCTTCGTGGAGTGGCGTTTTATCAGGCGCATTTGAAGAAGTGCGAGTTTGTATATCGCGGCGTCCGAGTGACAACAGACAGACCCGGTGTTCGTCCCTCGTTTGAGACGATTTGTCAGGCACCCAAGTTTCTGAACTGGCTGGAGACATTTCCGCTGGACAAGTTTGACTTGCGATCAATCAACTTGACCGATGTTGACTGGTTCGGTTCCAGCTCAAACCCCGAGAAGCTTGGATTCCTCAAGTTCAAGTGCGACGTTTACACCAAACTGGGCGAGCCTCTTGACGGAATTGTCTTCTTGCGCGGAGATTGTGCAGCGGTCCTCATTATTGTTGTCGATGAGTTTGGCAAGGGTTATGTCATGCTTACGGAGCAACCGAGGATCCCAACTGGTGGATGCAAGGAGGAGATTGTTGCCGGCATGTTTGACGCGCGAAGCGGAAAGGCGGTCATCAACAACGTCCTGAAGGAGGAGATTTTCCAAGAGACTGGTCTTGAATTGCACTTCAACAGTGCAAACTATATGCGCCTTGGAGAATTCACCTTGTCTGGAGGCGGAAGCGACGAGAAAGTGCATTTGGCTGTTTGGACAACTCAATTGGAGTCTGGTAAGATTGCTGAGATGAAGATGACTCAGTTTGGAGAGACAGATTCCAACGAGAAGATTCGTCTCAAATTCTACTCTGTGGAGACCTTTGACCAAGATCTCCCTCGGATTGCGGACGCCAAGACTTCTCTCGCGTGGCTCCTTTACACGAATCTTTAAAATAAAAAGAAATAAAAAGAGAGTATTAGAATTACAATAAAAATATTCTGTATATTTGTATATTTTTATTTTAACTTAACGTCTTCTAGAGTGTTTGCGTTTCTTATGTATTTTTTTTTTCAAAGATTTTTTATTTTTATTTTGTTTATTTCTTCTTGTTGTTTTTTGTCCCTTTGATAATTTGCGTCTTCTAGAACCTCCTAATCCTGGGTAATTTTTACTCAACAATGTAAGGCGTCTCTTTTCTGCAGCCGTTTTGTTAGGCTTTGCCAAAAGTTGGTGTTTTTCAGATATTTCATTTTTGGCCTTTCTTATTTCTTTTGAAGCATCATCTTCACTTTTCATACTCAGTTGTTCTGATGCAAGTCTAGATTTATCTGCAGCTAATTTAGTTTTTTCTTGAGACTTTTCCTCAGCCTTTTCAGCAGCTCTTCTAGCCTTTTCTTCATCTCTTAAAGCTTCCTGTGGATCAATAAAATCTTGCACTTTATTCTTTGTCGCCGTTAAAACTCTTGGAGCTTCATAATCATCCCATATATCATAGTTGCTATTTTTATATGGCGCTTCCATTGATGAAATGTCAGATGGAGGTTTAATCATTTTATATCCAGTGTCAGCAGAAGTTCCTTGAATCGTTGGGTCTGTAATTTCAGGAACAAAGCTTGCTCCAGTTGCTTTATCTGTCAATGTTTTCTTTTCTGCAATTTTCTTGTATTGTAGTGAACGTAAATAGCGCAATCTATCGTCTTGAATAATTGGAAGTTCGCGAGTTGTATATATTACAACTCCTTTTAATCCGTCTTTTCTAGTGTTATTATTTGTATCATCTTTAGAATTTCTAGCTACAAGAATACTTCTAGATGGTTTTTGATTGGCTGAAGTGTAAATATATCCAGTGATGGCTTGTTGGTTTATTCCGGACTCACCATTCAAGAGTATATAAATAGACCGAAATCCTGAAGGTCTGTCGCCTTGAAGGCCAAGTCTAAGAGCATTTCCAGTTGCATCATATGGTATTATCTTATCAGGCGCACTAGTGCTTCTGTAAATGGGTGTAATATTTTTCTCCCTAATAAAATCCTTGACATGTGCTGGAAATTGTTCAACCGAGTTTACGTAACCACCCCATTGTATACAAGCTAGACACTCTTGCAAATAATCTCCAAAGGTTTTAATAGCAGTCGCACCCAATAATCTATTAAAATTGTCCACGTTTTTATACACCTGTGTATTAGACCACATTCTATCTATTTTATCTCTCAAGAAATTGCTTACTGCTTCAGGGTTTCTCAAATCAACTCCGGTGGCTTCGGCAGTATCATCCTCGGGTGAAATACTATATGTATCTGAGTATATCTGCTTTATTTTATCAACAATGCATTTATAAACCACGCTAGCCTTTAAATCGTGCGATTCTGCAACCTGCAATCCAATAGTTGAAACATTGGCAATGTCGTGAACTCCGCGTTTAGTGTCAATGCATGTCAAGTCAAAGTCAATTTTTGCGTTTAACTGCTCCACTCCTGCAACAGTTTCGTTATAATTTAATACAACTCCTCCATATGATATTAATCGCACTGGTTTTTGAGTGGTTGGGTCTAGTTCTTCACTTTCATATTTTAATTCAAAGTTCATTGTTCCGACTTCTTTGGTTTCTGTGGCACCGTATTTGAGAGAACAGTTAAACATGGCATCCATCATAGACACTGTTGGACAAAACGTTGCTCTAACTAGGTTGCGATATAACCCAAACAATGGTTGACACTGGTCAAACCACCAATTGTAATTTTCAATCCAATTATTCAACCAACTGTCCCCTTTTTTAAGTTCTTCGTTATTTAACTTTACTACTTTTTCTATTAAATATTTTTTATTTTCACATGGAATTAACTCGTTATTTCTAATTGTTTTTATATCAACCTGAAGTTTGAGCAATTCGTTATATTCGCGTATAGTTATTTTATTTTGACGTTTTAGATTTGTCAAATGTTTTACTCTATCTTCCATTGGGGATAATCTTGCAATAATAGAATTGCCTTCTTGGGTAACTTCTGTAAGAGCTGTAATAAAATTAGGAATGTTTTTAACCTCGTCAACTATACGTTGTATTTCTTCTCTATCTTTCTTTGTATATAAAAATCTTGAACCATTTATATTTGCTGCAATGTTTGCGGCATTGTTGATTACAAATTTTAACGCAGGCGCAGGAATATTAAATTGAGATCCGGTTCTATGCATCAATGTTTGATTATGTGATAACAATTCATATAATGTGTTAACTGTGTTTACATCTGCTCCATGTGGGATGTCAATTGGTGGAATTCTAGTTGATTGTAAATTTTGCATGGTATAAACGTTATTTTGAAACATCTTTTTCAAATTTTTAAATACAATAGGCATTCCAGGCGCGCGTCCAGGGTCAACTATTTCAGAGTCTGGAAAAATACCTCCTTCTGCAATCGGTTCTTGAACCGAAAGCTCTTCTGGAGCTAATGGGCCGTCTAATTCTAAGTCTTCGTCTAAGCCTTCGCTTTGTTGCACGCGAGGTTTATTAAAGTCAACCATTTCAATTTCACCATTTACAGCTCCTCCAAATAATTCTTCTCCTTCATTTTCAGATTCATGTGCGTCGCTGTCATTTTCTGGTTCTTCAATTGCATCAAAAATGCTTGCCGTGTCTGAACCAATTGATGCATTGTGATCGGGATTATCAAATACATCTTTCTCTGTTGTTGGATGAGGTTTGTCGGTTTTTTGATTTTTGTTTATAAAGTGACTATTGTAAAACGCGTCCAAATAATTTTTTAATTGGTCGTCTATTTTTGCTCCAAATGTCATTGTTTTTGAAGGAGACATTTCTATTAATAATTTTTTTAACACTAAAATTTGCATTATTAAAAGTTCATTATTAAAACTCCCTCTTTTCCAAGGAGTAATTGGAAATAACTCTACAAGTTTGTCGTATCCTATTATATCCATTTCTTTAATTCCAAAATTATAAATGCTGCCATCACTCTCAGAATAACCTGCAATCCCTGAAAATATTTTATCCCATAAACCTAGTTTTACAAACATTCCGCGAGCCAAAGTAGTTAACAAGTTGTTATGTGTAATGAATATAGATTCTGAACCAAGATATATTTTTTTTTCTGGTCTGGTATAATATGCTCCAACGCCTTCTTCTCCCGGATACTGTCTAACTTCAACTTCTTTTCCAGGCTTTTCCAGAACGGTATATTTTTGAAGAGGAATTTCATCTTCTTCGCCTTCTTCAACGTGACCTTCTCCACCAGATTGTTTTTGTAAGAGTGTGTTAAATTCATCCGAGTTTTCACTGTTTAAGAATAATATGTAATAAACAATAAATTGCTGAAGAACGGCTGTGGAATTGAGTATACTTAATGAGTCCATTTTAAGCTCATCGTTTGTTTTATTAAAAATTGTAACATATGCGAGTCTCAAAATAGAAAAAACATCACAAAAAAAAGAATATTCCATCGCATTATTGCTTGGATTTAAAGTAGCCTTTTTAAAATCTGATGCAACGCAATCAATGGAACATAAAATAGAATTATACATTGCAAGATTTTTCATTTCATCGCTTTTAACGTCAATATTAGGTTTGAATCTTTCCAAAAATTCAGGGGACTCTGTTCCGGTGTTACTTCCTAAATAAGTAACAACAAAGGTGTTTAGTCCAGAATGAAATCCTAAAAAGTCGGCGTTAGTTGAAAATGATTCTATTAAAGGTTTGTATGTTTCACTTAACGTAAATGAATCGTTTAATGGATAATAAATAACGTCAGCCGTATTAGATTCTGCACCAGAGGCAACTGAAGGTTCTAGTATATCGGATTCAGATTCTAATTTTTCTTCTTGCATTTCATTTTTAATTTCAGGTTTTAATTTAAATTTTGTAGCAGCACTTGTGTGTTCAAATTCATCGCTTTGTTCGCCAAGGACTTTCACTTGAAAAGGCTTATTGTTAAAGGCGTCTCTAACTCTTCCACCACGCTGAGGAATCGGTATTTCTAATTTATTGTCGTGAAAGTATTCTAAATACGAAATAGGTTTGGAATCGGGTTCTAGAGGAACGTCTTCAAATTTTGAATCGTCGTATAAGTCTGGGTCGCCATAACTTCCAGTTTCGTAAGAAAATATTTTGAAGGTTGGGTTTTTTATTCCTATATTAAGTTTTTGGAGCAATCCATATGATTCGCCTTTAATAACACGTTTATGCATGCTACTCAAATTATAATCGTGAACAAAATCATGCAAAAATATGCTTAAACACATCAAAATCATATCTTCTTCTCGTTTAAAAGGAACAACTACCTTTTTTACCCCAGTTTCGCCAAAGTTTTGTTCTGCTTTAAAATCTACTTTTAATATACTTTGAGAGCGAGGGGCACTAATTTCTGCTAAACCGGGAATTGATGTCATAATGTTCTTATATTATTCCTATAAAATATAATGAAAATTTAAAATCAATTACTTTTCTGAAAGAGTGAATTTATTTTAGAAAACAATATAAAGACTCTTCGTGAATGTAGAGTATAATGTCAAGCGAAGATTCTGTTGGTACATCCCCACTCGTTACACCCTCCGATCGTCTAGTAGGACGCGTGAAGTGGTTTAACAACAAGGCTGGTTATGGTTTTATTACAGTCACTGACGGTGACCGTTCTGGAAGCGATGTCTTTGTACACCACAGTGGAGTTGTGGTTGGTTCAGAACAATACAAGTATTTGGTTCAAGGCGAGTATGTGTCGTTTACGTTGACTCATACTCCGGGTGGAACTCATGAGTATCAGGCAGGAGATGTGAGTGGTATTAATGGCGGCAAGCTTATGTGTGAGACTCGCCGCGAATTTAGGCAAACCCGCACAACCTACAATAAGCCCGCTGACGATGAAAATCAAGAAGCCGACGAGGCGCCTCAGGTTCGCCCTCCTAGGTCGGCTCGTCCTCCTCGCGCAGAGGGTTCAGCTGATGTACCTCGCGTGCGCGGTTCTGGTCCTCGCGACGGAGCCGAGTGGACCTTGGTTGCAGATGCCGGAAAAAAACCCGTTCGTGGTCGCGGAAGACCTCCTCGCTCCAAGGAGAATGCCTAAATTTGTAAATTAGTAAAATTTTTATTTAAATTTTTAAAGATAAAAAATTTAAATACTTATATAACATAAGATGGATGGAAGTGGTAATTCGTCAAATTTTGACAGTGCGAGTTTTTCTCAAGAATATGGAAGTGAAGTAAAGAAAATGGGCGGCGCACGCAAGCGTCGGGTTACACTCCGAAGACAAGAACGCGGTGGTCAAAAATTTAGACTGAGGGCTGGTAAAAAAATCCGCACAAAAAGAAGAGGTGGAATAAAGCGCAGATATAAGAAATAAAATTATAGTTAAAACTTTAAACAATTTATTATAAAGTTATTTAAAGTTTATAAAACAAGTTGTTATATCAATGGAAGTAAATCAAGAACTTTTTGAAGATTCTGCAAACAATTTGGAGTCATTTGATAAAAATAAAATAACAATAACTGATCAGTTTGATAGTATTTTAGGAATATTGAATAATTTTAAGGTTCAAATAACTGCAATGTATCAACAAATTAAGTTGGTTGAAAAGAATGTGAAGCGAGAATTTAAAGTGTTAAAAAAGGAGGTTGAAAAGAATAAGATTAAAGGAAATAAAAAGCCTTCTGGCTTTGCGACACCATCTAAGGTTACAAATGAATTGTGTGATTTTATGGATAAAGAAAAGGGTAGTGAAATTGCGCGCACGGTTGTTACTAAAACGTTGATTGAATATATTAAAAAGAATAATTTGGAAAATAATGAAAATAACCAGATCATTCATCCTGACGAAAAGTTGCAAAATTTGCTTGGAATTGCTGAAAATGAAAAGTTGACTTATTTTACTTTACAAAAGCACATGAATAAACATTTTATTAAGAAGGAAAAGCAGACTGCTGAGATTTAATATTTCACAATAGCGTTTTAGATAACCTTTAAATATTCAACGATGTCAAATAATTCGTTGCGCATTGCAGTGTTAGGAATAAACGTTTCGTCGCTATCAATGTCGTATGAAAAAAATAAATCGCAATCATAATTTTTTTTTATTTTTGTGATCCATACAACGTCGCAATTTGGAGCGAATTTTTTATAAATAGATTCTCCCCCAATATAAAATATTTTAAAATGTCTATTTAAAAAAATATGTCTAGAACTATATTCATTTGCATTTCTAATGACATCTAAATGAATATTTTCATTATCTGTTACCATAAGATTTGAATAAGTTGATGCGTATTTGAAATACTTTTCAGGATTTTTTGTTAACACTATGTTTAATCTATCCTTTAGTGGTTTGTATTCAAGAGATATAAATGTGTTGCTTCCCATTATTACCGCATTTTTAATAGTCATTCTTTTACACCTTTTCTCATTCAAAACGCCCATTTTGCGTTTTTCAACGCGAAATGGTGTAAAATTATTCTTTATAATGAAATTATATAAACATTTTTTATATATTATAATATAATAAATGAAAACAAATAATAATAAAACAAACCTAACTACAAATATAAGACAAATTGCTCGTAAATTAAGTGAAATATTTGATATATCGAAACCGAATAAAATATATCCAACTACCACCGAACCCGACTATTTAGCATTTATAGAGTGTAATAAAGACCTTTACAAAAAACAGTTCTTTGTAGATAATGAGGGGGCGAATGATGACTATTCTACCGTATGTCTAACGAATGTAAGTTCTCTATGTAGCACTGATAGTATGGAGAACGATGCCCTGAAAAAAAGTATGCTTTTCGACCCTGATAAATTTAATATAATTAGTATTCTTGGGTCAGGTACATACGGCAATGTATTCTTAGCCACATATGAAGATGGTTCAAAGGTGTATAAGGATAGAAAAAGATATGCGGTAAAGAAGCTTTCAAAAAACAATATTAATAAAAATAACATAAAGCAAGTTATGGATGAGAAAAATATTCTTTTGGAAATGGATAATCCATTTGTTTTACGTTTACATGGCACATGTCAAACGAATGATGAATTATGTTTAATAACAGAACTTGTTGAATGTGGAGAGTTATTTACTGTTATATATGAAGACGAAAAATTAAGCCATGAATCTTGTGTATTCTATAGTGCGTGTATTATACTTGCACTAGACCATATTCATAGCAAAGGTGTGATTTTCCGTGACCTAAAGCCAGAAAATATTATGATTGACTCACTCGGATATCCACGCATTGTGGATTTTGGTTTAGCAAAGCATCTACCATATTTAGAGATATGCGACGACGGAACGACTCGTAAAAAAACACATTGTATGACCCTATGCGGAACGCCCGAGTATTTCGCTCCAGAAATAATATTTAATGATGGATATAATCAAATGGTTGATGTATGGGCGTTCGGGGTAATTATGTACGAAATGATAATTCGTAGAAATCCATTTTCAAATTCTAATCCGAATGATATGACCCAATTATTTACGAATATTGCTCAAGTAAAGAAAAACGGTATTTTATTACCCAAAGCTGTTGATAAACAATCTGATGGTTTTCCTAATGCTCGTGATTTAATTACACAGCTTTTATCTGGGGACCCCAAAAAACGTCTCGGTAACGAACATGAATTGAAGAACATTCTCAAACATCCATATTTTTCGAGCTTATCCGTTGACGAAAACGCAATATATAATCGTACATTCAAACCGCCGTGTTTGCAGTATAAATGTATTGGTGACCCACTAATCGATAATTATGTCGCATCTTTAACTGAAGAACAGTATACCGGTGACCAATCAATATTTGAAAATTTTTAGAAAACAAAAATGGAGAGAAACAGTTCCGTCTTTTACACCATTTCGCATTGAAAATGCGCAATGTAACGTTTCCTTTTCACTCAAAACAGCCCATGAAATGGGCTGATTAAATGAGAAAAGGTGTAAAAAACTTCATATCATCTGGTATGTTCCATGGCATGTTGCCATTTTTAGAAATACCCTTATTACAATCATATGCAACAATCGCTTCAACCTTCATTTTATATTACACGGACATTTTAGTTTAAATAATAATAACATAATAATTATAAAATATATGACAACAAAACAAGATTTTACCAATGAAGAGTATCTAAATAAAATGAAACATGCAAATGAAAGTTTAGGGATTAGTGATGATTTTACTAGTGAAAAAAATAAAAATATTATATTTGTTTACACGCCGCCAAAAGTTGGTTCAACTACATTAGTGTCTTCCATAAGAATAAATGCTTGCGGAAAATTTACAGTCTTGCATTTACACAATGAAATAATGTTAAAAGTATTATATAAAATTACAGATGTCACCGTTTTGGATATAATAAAATATAACAAATTTTTGGGAAAAAATGTATACGTAATTGACATTTATAGAAGCCCTATAGAGCAAAAATTATCTACTTTTTTTGAAAATATACACTCGTTTCACTTCAACGTTCCAATTGAAATTTTAAATACGTTTGAAATAGAAAAGATTATCAAAAGATTTAACCAGGTGTTCCCATATTTGCTTACAAACGACAATTTTAGAACAAAATATAATGTTCCAGTTCCTGAAACGTTTGATTTTAATAAAAAATTTATTTCTTCCGAGGTTGACGGAATTAAATATTTTAAAATTAGACTTAAAGACTCGGATGAATGGAGAAACATTTTGAAAAATGTGCTAGGGGTTGAAATTTATATAGCAAATGATTATGAAACTAATAAAAAACCAGTTAATAAACTTTTTTCTACATTCAAACAGTGTTACAAAATACCAATAAATTTATTTGAATCTATTAAAAACGACGATAATTTAAAATATTACTATTCAGATGAAGAAAGAAAACAGTATTTAAATTCTTGGATAGTAAAAAATGATAAAACACCAGTTTTAACGTTTACTCCAGAAGAATATGTTTTTTATTCAGATATATCATTAGATAATAGACACATTAGTGAAATACAACTGGATCATTACATTGATCTAGGATGTTTGTGCATGGGATGTTGTAGAAAGCGTGGATTATTATTATTTAAATTGCAAAAGGGGGGACAAATTACTGAAAAAATTAATCATTACGACGCGGGAGCCGATTATTTAAAAGCAAAGGCAAAAAGGGTTCCTGTTTATTTAAAAGTTAATAACAATAACTCTAGAAACGTTGAAATCTTAAAATCAAACTTTATGAAGGTTTTAAGGTAATAATTTTTAAAATTTGTTATAAAATTTTATAACAAATTTTTTTCAGGAGGGGTCGTAGGGGAACCTGGGGTTCCCCTCACAAAAAACAAAACGTAGAAAAAATTCAAAAAAAAAAATAAAAAGAAAAAAAAAA
>Ga0209084_1000063_pt1 | contig 103846 bp, 105 predicted proteins | sample C_130820_MF_Meta_FD_187309 | JGI IMG/M metagenome (GOLD analysis project Ga0209084, IMG submission 187309) | Freshwater microbial communities from Lake Croche, Canada to study carbon cycling - C_130820_MF_MetaG (SPAdes) (version 2) | ecosystem: Environmental > Aquatic > Freshwater > Lake... | reverse complement strand
TGAGAGCTGTGTCCATCGCCACTGATTCTACGTGCGTTCTAATGTATACTCTATTCAACAAAAACCTTAAAAAATACCCTTTTTGGCCTTTTTGGCTCCGCGGGGCAGAAAAAAAGTTGACGCCCGCGGATTCGGATACCCCCGAAACAGCAGGCAAAGTAGTAAGACATACAATGCCGACCATCGCACAGATCAAAGAAGCTATCAAAGCACTCGGAGGAGTTGCGCGCGGTACACCGAAGAAGGCTGAATGTCAGACAATGCTGGTAGCGTTGCCTGGCGGAGCAGCCAAGCTTGCAGAGCTCGACGCCGTCAAGCTGCAGACCGAGGATCTCGGCAAGATTACAGAGAAGGCGCTCTGCAACGCGCTGGGGATCCCATATAACGGAAAATATAAATATGGAGAGCCGTCCGCGGCGCTCCAGGCACGCTTGGCTACGGTGGCACCACTTCTGCCCGCTGATCTCGTCCACACCGCCGCTGCGGGAGCACGGTACGATTACACGTCCGCATCCGATCCATCGAAGCACGTTTCCGTCAAGACTACCAAGGGCGGGGGCAAAGTCGCGCCTCAGTGTATCGGACAGCCTCAGCCAGCCGCCTTCTGCGAACGCGTCGGAATCCCGTTTGTGTCTGTTCCCGCGCTCAAGAAGACCATCCAGGAGGATATCTCTTCCGTCATTCTGCCCGCAATGGCCGCGTTCACGTTCGACTGCCCAACGATCTATTACAATGAGCGCACAGGGCAGCTCCAGCTCATTACGCTCAAGACTCCAATTGACTGGGCCTCGTCTTCGCACACATACACCTGGACGTGCGGACACGAAGCCTGGGCCAACTCTGCTTCCGTCAAGATCAGCGTTGGCGGTGGAGAGCCAAAGGTGCTTGCTGAGTTCCAGTTCCACAGCTCCAGCCGCACAAATATGGCCAATCGCTGGTGCTTCGAGAACGTGCTGACCATCTTCCGTGACAACTTCGAGATCGTTGATGTCGCTTAAATCTTTTCTGAATAGACAAACAAAAACCCAAAAATACTTTTTTGGTTTGGTTTCATCGCAAAAGTTGAAGCCAGCGCATTCTGAACAGGGATCACGTGGTTTATGGAGCCTAAGACACGCACCGAAACCAAGAAGCAAGGAAAGAGAGATGGAGGTCCGTATTCCGCCAAACACGTTCGACGACTTGAGGCCCTTCTGGCTACAACGACGTGCGCAAAAAAGGTGCCCGCTACCGGTTCCAGCGGAACAGGTTCAGCTCCTTCTAAAGACGGAAAGAGCCACAAGAAACAATGAGCGCCGCACCTCTGTTGAGCTATCTGTCCGACTTTGTCAACCGGATCATCACTCCACCGGCATCGCCCACCAATGACAGTGGCGAAAAAGGGTTCGATGGTCGGCTGCCGCACGACTTCTGGCTGTCTTGCGTTGAAAAGGGCATCGCTGTGCCACCCACCGCAATAAAAGTGAAACCCTTGGTGTCTACCGGCTTCAAAGGCCAAGCACCAAGATGAATGCTTATTACTCTTATGATGCCCCGCTCCTATTCGATACGCCTGAACAAGTGTACGCCTTCGACAAGGCGTACGCTACCATAATGAAGGGGCCCAAGGTCGCTAAGACCACGGTCAAGGCCAAAAAAGCCAAAAAGACAAAGTGATCTACCATCGCGGACCACAGTGACTATTATGTCCGCCACCGCAGTATGTATTCTTACTAAATCCATCTTCTGTTAGACAACAAGAGACAGTATGATTCTCTTTTGCTTCTTTCGTTTTGACGCCGGTGGTCGGATCAATGTAGATACTGCAGAACTTCTTGCCGCATTCCCAACACCACGAACGTCCGCAACCGGCGTTAACGACAAAGGATTGACCTCCTGAGGGAAGCCCACAGGCGAAAATATAATTACACGCATCGTCCTTCAGACACCAGCGCTCACACCAGGGACACTGCTTGGGATCTTTCGGATCTTTTTCTCCAGACATCGGCTTATTTTGGCACCTTATAAAAGTTGACATGGTTCTACCGGCTCCCTGTGATTCTTTAGGGAAGGGAACTATAAGACAGTTCTCATCTACAACTATGGCTCACAATATTGCGCTCATTCGCCATTTTCTTTCGGAGGGTCGCTATGAAGATGCGTTTGCTCTGGCCGCTGAGCCAGGAATGTGTCTGCAGCAGGGGCATCGTCGGCGGAATGCGCTTGGAGAAGCGATCGCACGGAATGTGCCGTTCTGGGTCATTGAGCGTATTCTCAAGATATGCCCTGAAGCGGCGCAGAATGTGGATGCGGAGGGCTTCACACCGCTCCACCAGGCCATCAACTCCGGTCGAGAAGATCAGACAGAGCTGGTCAAGATGTTGCTGCCTGCCTTTCCTGGTGCGGCGGCCATTCCAATTCTTGGCGGATTTCTACCGATCTTCACGTCGGTCTTCTACTATCCTGATCTGGAGACATTCCATCTCCTCTATGACGCATATCCGGCCGGCATTGTGGAGAAAGATGAGCTCGGCCAGAGTCTTCTGCACCACGCAGTTCGAACATCCTTCGGCATCTCCAAGGCCATCCTTGAACTGCGACCGGATGCGATCAAGGATGTGGATAGAGCGGGATGGTTGCCGATTCACACGTTCTGCAAGAGCGGAAAGATCAATATGGCACGGGAGATCTTCTGGCTGCTCTACAATGCGTATCCCGAGGCCGTGCACGCGCCACTGGATGAGGTAGAGGATGGAACCATCGTCCATATGGCAGTCCAGAACTGGCTGCTTCCAGACGACATCGCGGATTTTCTAATTAAGGAGCTTCCAGAGGCGGCGGCGAAGTTGGCGGGTAGAGGGAAGGATGGTCTGCCGTTCCGGTGTATCTGAGCTGAAGAGAAGGGAGGGGTCTAATGTCTAATATCTAATGTAAAAGCATTTTGGCCTAAAAATTGACACGTATGGATCTCTGTCTCTACAGTTCAGAGACAAATGAGTCTCTATATCGTATACGAAACAAACACGCACGAAGCTCTAAAGATCTGGGGAACTGCATATCTCTCCTTTGAGAAGGCATTGGCGGCTGTCTCCGAGAAGATCGATGAGGTGAATGTGCCCCCTTGGACCAACGATGCGCCGCCAGGACAGATGGATGCGTACGATATAGCACAAGTGGCAGAGGGTATCCTGGTGGCGGATATTGAAGAAGGCAGAATTCAGTTCTTCATCAAGGCGCTGACGGTCTAACACATTCACCCCCCCCTTTGAAAAAAGTTGACCCATAATGTCTCTTTTTGGTGACAAGTACCGGCTCTGCTATCTAAAGACGATAACAGGCCAGAAGACCAGAGATGTGCGACGCTTACAAGACTGTGGGCACTAAGGGTTCGGATGTGTACGACAGCACCGGCTCTTCGCTTCTTGATCTGTCGATTCGGCTCGTGCGCGGAGCCGATTCCAAGGACATCCGCGATCGCGTTCGTGAGTTCTCTTCGGTTGATTCTGCCGGGTCCAGGGCGCGTCTGGTGGATGCCTTTGTTCTGGCGTTCCACACACGTAACGTGCGCGGCGGCAAGGGAGAGCGCGATCTCTTCCAGGAGCTGTTCGTGGAGTTGTACAAGTGTCATCCGATGGAGGGCACGCGTGTCCTGACGCTGATTCCCCAGTACGGCTGCTGGCGGGATATGTTTGAGCTCGCTACTCTGTCGTTGACGATGGACCCTCTGAAGACAGCTGAAGAGGAGAAGCTGGCACTTGTCCGGCTCCGCCACGACATTATGGGCATTGCCGCGAAGCAGCTCCGCGACGATGTGCGCATCGCCACCGGTGCGGATGAGGGTCAGCTTTCTCTCTGTGCCAAGTGGGCGCCACGGGAGGGGGATGTGCTGGCGAAGTATGTCGCACAGGCCTATGTGGATCGTGTCGGTGCGATCTACACGGTTGCCCGGTCGTATTCCCTGACAATGCGCTACTACCGGAAGACTCTCTCTCTCATCAACAAGAAGCTCGGAACGGTGGAGGTGCCGATGTGCGCCGGTGCATGGGCTTCCATAGAGCCTTCTGCAGTTCCGGGTCGGGCGGGTGCGCTCTACAAGCGGGCATTCCTCAATCTGCCGAGCACTTGGGTTCCCAACCCTGATGCTGGAGCCAAGCCCGTCGGCAAGTGTATCACTCCTGGATCGGATGGTGTTCGCCACGAAAGCGAAGATCGTGTGATCTGTGCTGCGGTCTTCAAGGCGCACTACGCCTCGGCCGCCAAGGGACAGGCAAAGGTCCACGGAGCTGACACGCTCTATCCGCACGAAGTCGTGAAGGATATGGCCAATCCAGAGATTATCCCCGCAGAGATAGATCATCTCCTGGCTGTCTGGCGCTCTATGGTCCAGAAGGCTAAGGAGTCCGGCGGTCTGGGTCGCTCCATCTTTATGTCCGATTTCAGCGGCTCTATGCAGTCGGCGCCGCCGACCGGCAGTGATACTCCCTATTGGGTCTCGATGGCCCTCGGCCTTCTTGGAGCAGAGGTCTGCGCAGATGAGTTCAAGGATCGCCTGATGACGTTTGACTCTAATCCGACGTGGCATACATTCCGCCCTGAGGATGATCTGCTTAAGCGAATCCGCAGCATCTGCCAAAGCCGCTGCGGTCAGGGAACCAGCACCGACTTCCAGAAGGCGATGGATCTCGTGTTGGCCACACTCAAGGAGAAGCGTATGCGTCCTGGCCAGGAGCCTGAGAATCTCATCGTCCTCACGGATATGGCGTTCGATCAGGCGTGCGGCTCTTCTGAGACCTCTCCGTACACCGGTCACGGATACCGTCACGTGGTCAAGACGGCTTCTTGGGAGACGCACATCGCGATGATCCAGGAGTCTTTCTGCCGTGCGGGTGAGGATATGTGGGGACCCGGTCAGGGTTTCAAGCCTCCTCGCATTGTCATCTGGAACCTCGCGGCTTCGCCGAAGGATATCCACGCCAAGGCAGATCAGCCAGGTGTCGCTATGCTCTCGGGATGGTCTCCGAGCCAGTTCAAGGTGCTCTGTGAGGCTGGACCGAAGCCGCTGACTCCTCTGGATATTCTGCGACTGGAGCTGGATGATCCACAGTACGACGCGGTTCGTGAGGCTCTGCGTGGTCCTCCTGAGTCTGCCACCGACTTCGATATGGCGCGCTGGTCTTCAGGAAGGCTGTGAAGCTAACAATACGTGTGACCTGTATGCCTGCCCCCAAAAACAAAAATTAATAAAAAGAAAGAGAACAAATCCATTTTTGGCGAACAAAACTTGATAACTGATCGCCTAAATGTTAGGCTCCAATAAGGACTTAAAGAAATGTCTCTTCAAACTATTGGCGGCGTAGAGTACCAGCTTTGTTACGATTTCATCTTGCGGCGTGGTCGACGGATCGTTGGCTATCTGGAAGATGGTGTCGCGCATCTCTGCTCGCAGGCGGAGGCGTTCGCCGCACAGGATCGTAAGATCCAACGGGACAAAGTAGCTAGAGAGCTTCGTGATGCACAGTTCTGGGCAGAGGTGGCGGCCTCTGAACGCGAATATAATCGCCTCCTTCTTCTGTGTCAGTACCACATGTATGGCCGTCCAGATGACCGTGTTCGTATTGAGGAACTTGCTGCAGAAGAGAAGCGGGAACTCTATCCGGATGAAGATGAGGCATTTGTTCGTTTCGAAACTCGGGCACAGACAATAGAGCGATGGGGCTCTGTTGCAGTTCGTAGAAGGAGGCTTGCGGTTCTCGCTTGGGCCGCCGCAAGAAACATAATCTATAAGTAGAATGAACCGGACTCGTAAAGTACGAAAGGCCCCTGCAGAATCGGCAACGTCTATGCCCGAAGGAACAATGCTTAAGGGATGGGTTATTAAAAAGGCCTCTAATGGAGTTCCGCGTTGGATGCCAGTTACTTCCGCATCTCTAAATGGATTCCAGCTGATGACCGTGGATTATGCGGCCAAACATATTGGAAAACCGATTACTCTTTATTGCCGTGAATATAAAGGAACGTGGCCAAAGAAAAATGCGTGGGACAAACCTGAGGATTCGACCTATGTTAAGTTGAAGTTTGTGCCCAATGGAGACGGTATCAAAGGTAAGACGCGGATCCCCGGTTGGCTCAAGTCGCGAACGCCGGCAATAAAGAAGGGAATGCGATTCGTTATTGATGGGCCGACGTATGAATGCCCCACGTCGAAATGCGATGAGTATTTGGCGGATGGATTACAAGTGGATTCGGCAGAAGGAAAAATCGCTTCTATTGATCTGATGGGCACAGAAGTTTATGTTAGGAGCTAACAAAAACCAGGTCAAAAAAAAAGGTGACGGGCCTGGCTGACAGGGTGGTGGGCTGTGTGGGGCGTAAATATGATTACTCTACTCTAGCTGACGGCGGGGCTTCTGTCTTATGAGGACAGTTGGACCCGCCATCCCAATATTTATTATTAATCGTCTTCGTCGCAAAGGCTCCTTACAGCGTTTACCCCATTATTCGGAATCGTTTAGTTCTTCGGAGCTAAACAAGGAGCCTGATTATCTGCTGCCTGTGGGAAAACCAAGCAAAGGCAGCATACAGCAACAATCCCTATTATAATTCTTCTGGATATGGCTGCCTGTGGGAAATCCAAGTAAAGGCAGCATACAGCAATCCAATCATAATCTTATTAGTCAAAGGCTCCTCACAGCAACCCCCGCAAATTGCTTAATTTGAAACTGTCGGCTGCGCAAGCGAAGACAAGGAGCCTGTCCCCACCACCATTTTTGGCCAAATCGTACGACGCGTTGGCCCGAAAAAGTTGACGCCCTTCTAACCTCATCGGCATACATCAGGGCTACTAGGAAAGACTACTAGCACTAAAGAATGATCCGCGTCGATACTCCCAATGGTCTCTACACCGCAGTGGCTTCTGAGAGCGGCGCAGTTCGCCAGATCCAGCGTCACGGTGAATACAAGGAGGCGCACTTTGAGTCAGAGGCCGCGTGGCGTGCCACCATCTGCGATATGTCTGTTCGGGATATCGATATCCTCTTCCCGCGGATCAGTCACGGCGATACCTGGGACGATGAGGCCGTCATCGATGCAACGAGCGCGCTCAACACACTTCTGACCGTCGATGAGGACCTCTTGCGCCGCTCTCACGGAATCAGCAAGAAGCTCTGGGGCGCAGCCAAGTCTGCCACAGTCACGTGGGCAAGCATCCCCACAATGGCGAACAAGGCGCACAAGATTCTGGATCGCTGTGAGGAGGTTCTGCGTGAGGTCTACACGAAGACTGTTCAATACGGTGTAGAATACATTGAGCAGAACAACGATAGCACGTGGATGCCGCTGGCCACGGAGCTCATCGCCTTCTCGCAGCAGCCGTGCTTTGCCCATTGTCTGGATGATCCCTCAGAGCGTATGATGATGCGCGTGACCGTGCGCCGCTGGATATCCTGGTCATCCGATGAGGTGTTTCTGACGACGTGCCGCGCATTCTTGGCTGCCTAAAAACCAAAAAATGATGAATGTCTTTAATGTGTTTGTTTCTTGCTTGTATTTCTGCTTATATTTTGGTCAATACTGTCCTAGTGGCCTGATCCACCCAGCTCACGCAGATGTTGTTCTGACCGTTGGCGAAGAGCGACTCCACATCGTAGCGCTTCAGCGTGACCCACTGGAGACCGTCCAGTGCCGGATACGGACGCGCCAGGCGCCAGGCATCCGCGAAACGCGACATGTCGTCACTGTAAGGCTCCTCCCCCTCTTCGTAGTATGTTACGCGCCACGGCATTGTTCCTTCTTTGCTTTGTTTCTTCAATCTGTCTTACGATAGAAGCACTGCGACCAATCTGCCCAGAGTAACACCTGTCAACTTTTTGTCGACAGGTTAAAAACCAAACCTAAAACCAGACCAGAGGGAAAGAGAAATGAGTGACGGTGCCATCTTAGAACTTGTCAGTCGCGGAAAGAAAGACGCCTATCAGAATCAAGATCCCGTACGCTCTTGGTTTGACTCCGCATATCAGCCACGGAGCCCCGCTACCATCGAATACCGCATCGTGCAGACTGACAATGCTCCCCGCTTCGGACAATGGTTCGATCTAACAATTCCCTCAGAAGGCGATATTCTGATGGGTGTCGATATTCGGACTACTCTGCCCACGTGGCTTCCACCTGAGATCGCACCCGCCTGCAATGTCACCGTTGAAAGCAAACCATATAGGGTCAACGGTGTAGATAAGCCTCCGTGCTTCACACAATACGGCTGGACAGATGGCGTCGCCAATTTCTTGATCAAGAAATGGGCTCTCTTTGTGGATACCGTTAAACTCGTGGAAGGTTACGGAGATTTCAATAATTCGTTTCCGGATACAAACACCACACAGTTCAAGGCGCCACTCCTCCATATATCTACAGGACGCAATGATGGATCACCCGCCGGGATCGCTGGTAACGCCGTCCTACCAGAACTTGTGTTTCGTGTACCGATTCCCGGATGTCAAGTACCAAGAGACTCCGGTATTCCGCTTTGCGCTTTCAAAGGACAACGGGTTTATCTCCGTTTCTGGTTGCGTGACAAGTGCGATCTAGTGGAATCCGGTTTGTTAGACTCATCAGGTGGATATCCGCTGTATGAACTGAATCCAGAACCCTGGGGGTTTCGCCGTATCAAAGTCAATGGTGTCTTACAATCCGAAGTTACCATCGCCGGTCGTCTTATGGGGCAACCGTCTATGTACGCACGTCTCTGTGTTCTCAATGTGGATAATGAACTTCGCCAGAGTTTGGCAATGGCCAAACACGAAATCCGCTTCCGTCAACAGCTCATTGATCGCTGGACCATCAATACAGTGAAAGCTGGTCCGTACAAACAACCGGTACAGATCGGCGGACTGTTTCAGACACTCTATCTGGCTCTCCAGTCACAGGTAAGACGGCAGCAAAACAAGTTGTCTAATTATCTTCCGACAACCGGTGATTGGCTAACAAATCTATCAATGATCGTCAATGGACAGGATCGTATTTACGACTGGACACCGGAGTCGCTCAAGACATTGGCAAACAACACACAGCTAGGGCGGGATGTGAATACATCACTATATTATCTCATTTTCGGTGTTAGTCCCGATGATGAGCCGGGGGGTACTATCAATCTCCGATCGTGTCAGAAAGCACTTCTTAATATGACGTTCGCGGCTCCCGTTGCTGATCCCATCGGTGGACCCAACACGACTGTTTACGGCTCTGTACTTGGACTGTCGTGGAATATTCTTGATATCGCTGGTGGACGGGCTTCGTTGAGGTTTCCTGACTAAACAAAATTGGAATAGAGTAGAATGTTGCCAACACCATCAAAAATAGTTCCAGTACCTGTTCGTGTAAAGTACCCGAATCGTTATTCGGGTGGTTATGATAGTTCCATTGTGACTGACAAAGTGAAACGACTGGCACAGACATCGACACGCACGGCGCCATTGAATGGAAACAGTGATCCTGGTATAATTGTGTACTATCCCCCACAGTTAAGATGAATCAGAATCCACCGCGGCGGCCACCGGTGGGGAGATGCGAATTAAACTCGTGCGCGTCTGCCGCTGCCTGCAACTCATACTCATCGGGTCCATCATAGTCCTCACCGAACTCGTCGTAGCAGTGCGTGACAACAGTGCTGCTCGGCTTTATCTTGATCGGCTGCGTGGTGATCTTGTTGATCGCCTGCACAGGCGCCGCGGGGGTAGAAGCGACCTTCTTGAAGTCCATCTTTATCCCAGCACCAGCACCAGCACCAGCAGAAGCAACAACTGTCACTTTGAGTGCCGGAAATGCCGTGGTCGACTTGATATCCAGCGCAGGTGCTACAGGTGCGACTTTCTTGCTCTGAGTGAATCGGTACGCCATCTCTTCTTGTGAAATGGTTGTCCTAATCATTGCTGGACAGGCCGGCGTAGCCCGTCAACTTTTTATACCTTCAGGCGCCCGCGACCGTGGCTTTTTTGTTGATCTACCGCGGACCATTCATCCGGAATATCGTCGGGAAAGAACTCCTCATAAAATTTCTCCAACACTTCGTCATTTGGAAAAGATACCGTTTCATCGGTTGTTGTTATCCCCGCAGCCTGCAGTGCCCCTTGCCAGAACTTACATCCTTCTGATAAGAGTCCCACCGGCTCACGAATATCCGCAATGTTCGTGTATTTTGTCAGTAGAGATCCACGCGTTGTCGCGGGAGTCAAGGCCGCATCCGGTATCGCGTAGATACGGGCTTTCCTGCGTCCTATCATACTGTTCCACAGAGTCCATTTGGCCTTATTCGCTTCGATATCAGGCTCTCCTTTGTAGCGTTTCCAAATCGCGGCTATCTGCGTTGTGAAAGAACCGGACCATTGTGGAATAGCCGGATCAATATGGGCCAGCGCGGTCCAGACTACGTGCGACGGTAGCGTCGTGGTCTTCAGAAACCAGGCAACCGCTATCATATTCTTGCGCGTACAGGCATCGTCGAGCCCGAACCATAATTCTCTGGCCTCTTCAACATCGGTTGTAGAGGTCAGTGATGATATAAAGATGGTCGCCAGATCCGGTCGACTATATGTTTGCTTCGTTGGCGGTCGCGCCCTATAAAGGAGGCTCCGCACAGCCGTAGCATACGCGAACTGCGTAACCCAGTCTGTTTCTGGAATAGAAAGGTTCAGCACAGCCCTTGCTAGCTCCTCTTCGTGACTAACAATGAGTTCCCAGAGCCAGAACAAGGCAGAGTCATCTTGCAGCGTTAGTGCAGAGATGACTTCGTCTATTTCATATAAGTGTCGTGTTAGAGGCATCGTGTTCTCTAACAGGTTGTCAGAGGGCCAGTGACGGGGGTCACGTTTATTAACCTATCCGCGCAAGTTGTCCGTCTGTTAATCCATCAGCTGACCAAGTACAGACATATGCTATTTTCGTTGTTACTCCTTCAAATGCTCTATTTTTTAGTAGCATAACTTGGCGAAACACCTGTACTAGATTGTTACTGTACGCTGGATCATACACGTGGATAAAGCGTCCCAGATCCTTTACCATATCACCTGGTAGATATAATACTGTTTGCTGATATGCTGAGGCAAAGTCAGTTGTTGTCATAACGGGGGCTGAAGCAATGCTCTGTGTTGTTACATACGTGTAACCAGAACAATCCGCTAAAACATACAAATTCTGGGATCTCACGTCTATCTGTGAGAATCTCCGTAAGACCGACGTCATTCTAGTACAGCCATAGGAAATTATTGATTCAGACCAGTTAATTCCTTCGATAAGGTCATACACAATCTTGTAAGACGTTCAACACCGTTGGTTTCCCAATATCGTTTACTGTACGGAAATCCGGCTATCGGTTTCCATCTACCGTCGGGATCCGATTTCAGTAGTCTATGCGTTGACGCTAGTCGATGTGTTAGTTCTAACACAGTCTGAGCGGAACATCTGGTGTGATCAAGTGTCAGTGGAATAAATCCAAGATCTACTCGGATAGAGTCAGATGGATACTCTACTCCATTCGGGCCGTAAACGCCTTTCGTTGTGTCGACTATTAGAACAGACGCATAATCGGGGCCGCTGCGGAAATCCGACGCAACATACAGTTGCCATTCGGATGGTGGTTTTCTGTAGGTGCGACCTGGGAGTTCGTACGCCGGATTACGTCGGCGCATCGCCGTGCGGACAGCAGATAATTCACCATCTGTAAGCTGGGTTCCGGCTACGAGTTTATTATGGAGTTGCGTAGCGGTCATACACGTCCGATTATGGAGACGAATTAGCTCTGGAAGATTCGAAGGATTGACTTCGTGGGGATTCCTACAATTGTTCTGAATCCATCCTGGACCGGCACCCAGAGGTGCTACCGCCACCATTCCTGGTGGAGTATGCGCAGGTGGTTCTGACATTAGTCGACGTTGATTCAGCGGTTGTCTGTATGTCTGCGGTTTGAAGATGCGGCGGCAGCGTCCCGTCGCCGGATTGCGTTGTTGATCAATTCGGCAAGGTTTTCGTGGCTTTGGCTGCCTGTAAGTCTTACGATGTTGGACCGGTATTAAATAATCCGCTATGACACCCTCATTCACCAAATTCTGGGCAATGCGGCTTGTTGTCCGAATACACCGCAGAGTGCGCGGATTCAAAATCTGGCCCGGCGGACACGACATCCCTCTATATACTCCGACATATTTTTGCTTCTGCAGTGAGAAGCCAAACTTGACCCATGGCGGCCGGCCCCGGTGACCGGCATCATGGCAGAAAATCGCAAGACAAAGTACATAATGAGTGTAACCGTAGAGACAGCTGAGACAGTCATAAACCCTATTGATGCTGTAGCAATGCGTGACGCGGCTATCGTAAAACGTAAGAAACGGGAGGCCGATGAACCACTGTTGACGCCGAATCCCAATCGCTTCGTCATCTTTCCCATACAACACGCAGATCTCTGGAAGATGTACAAGGATCACGTGTCTGTCTTCTGGCGTCCGGAGGAACTCGATCTCTCTAAGGATATGAAAGACTGGATCGGACTTAGCACGGGCGAACAGCACTTTATTAAACGCGTGCTCGGCTTCTTCGCCGGTTCCGACGGCATTATTATGGAGAATCTGGCACGGCGGTTTATGACGGAGATTCAGGTGCCGGAGGCTGCGTTCTTCTACGGTGTCCAGATGATGATGGAGTCGGTCCATTCGGAAACCTATTCGCTGCTTATCGACACGTATATCGAGGACCGCGCTGAGAAGACCGCGATTCTCCAGTCTATCCAGACCGTGCCGTGTATTCAGAAGAAGGCGGAGTGGGCTTTATCGTGGATCTCCAGTGAGGAGGCAGACTTTCCCACACGTCTAATGGCGTTCGCCGTTATTGAGGGTGTGTTCTTCAGTGGTGCGTTCTGTTCGATTTTCTGGCTCAAACAACGCGGGATTATGCCGGGTCTCACAGCGTCCAATGAATTCATTGCACGCGACGAGGGTCTTCACACGGATTTCGCCTGTTTGTTGTATTCTAAATGTAAGCACCGGCTGCCGAAGACAAAGGCTATTAAGCTGATGCGGGAGGCCGTCAAGGCTGAGAAGGAGTTTATCACAGAGGCACTGCCTTGCGCTCTCATCGGAATGTCCGCGCCGCGGATGGCGGAGTACATCGAATTCGTGGCGGATCGTCTGATGGTGGCGCTGGGCTACGCCAAAATCTGGAATACGGCGAATCCGTTCCCGTGGATGGAACGGATATCACTGGAGGGCAAGGATAACTTCTTTGAGAAGCGCGTCACGAACTACGCCTTGGCGGGCGTTGGTCAAGATGCGTCTAAGATGCTGTTTGGACTCACAGAAGAGTTCTAGAGCCCAGCGCGTAATCACTTACAACATCCAGCGTCATACACATGTGTTCCCGAAAGATCATACGTGTTTATCGGTAGACGGCCCCCCTGGAGCAACAAAAAAGTGGATGAATCCACGTTTTTGACTGATGTGATCGGATTCGCATTATAAAATGTAGCCACCGCTTTTTGTTTGAGACGCTGTGTGCGTCCTGTTTGACTCCGATCAAGTCGTGATGACATCCCTCTTCTCTAGGATTCTATTTTGTGGAAACATAGATCACTACGACGGTCGCGTTGTCGCCACCCGATCCCAGAAGAGTTCGTTGCTGATGCAGAGCTTCGGTCAGAACCACATTCGCAGCTGCTTCGGCGTTTCCTATGAGATCCGGTCGCCTGAGGATCGCACCGACCGCCGCGTACTGCATGATATCCCAGACACCGTCGGAGGCCATTACGTAGGCTCTGACCTGGTCAGGAGCAAGCGGTGGCGCCGTCAAGACCGATGGCTCAGCGTTTACACCGATCCGCTTGAAGTCTACATCGCCTAGCGCCCGCGTCATTGCTAGAGCCGCACCAGTGTCGCGATCCTCTATGTTCGACGCCCACTCATTCCGCACGGTGCTGTAATAATAGCCCGCGGGATTCTGACTGGGCTCACCGGTGCTGACATCCGGTACGAATATAGTTCGCGGAGTGTCCCAGTTGTGATACTTCGCATACTGGAATCGCGCCGTTGAACCGGCGGCTTGGTAGCGCCGGTACTCATCCACGCTTGTCGGACTATGATCGGCTGTAAGAGCGACGCCTTCACTTTCACTGCTACAGTCGTACCACCGCACATCAGAGTCGCCGACGTGACTGACCTCCGCCGCACCTGTTTCGCGATTCAGTCGCAAGACAGACGCTGTCGTACCGCCGCCGCCAGCTCCAACGGCGCAGACCGCCGCATCCGCCTCTGCGAAGGTTGCTTCAGGGCTTGACAGATAACCCCGCGCCGTCAGCGCACACGCGGTTCCGTGAAGGCCGTGTCCGTCAAAGACACCATACAGTCCATCTCCCACTAAGAACGTATCCTGGTTCTCCTTGTTCTTGGGACCGCCGATGTGCGTGATTCCGAATGCTGAGATGTTCATCTTGTCTCTTATCTTGTAGGATAGCTGTGTCTTTCACGAACTGATCCCTTGTAGAGCACTTTCAAGTGCTAGACACACGTCAACTTTTTTACCACGTCAAAGCAGAGATGAGTTGTAATAGCACGACTGTAAGTCCGAATATCACCTACGATGCTTCTGCTAATTTACCGGCAACGTGTGGTTCTGGTGTCTTACAGAATCCTAATGCGCAACTCACCGGCAAATTGCTATCGCGTCTTCGTGAAACCGCTCTTATATATTCGAGTGCGATTTCAAGTGGACAGGTTCGATTTTCGACGAACACTGAATATATGCAGTTCAAAAAAGGGCAGCTCTTAGCGGCAGGAACCAAGGGGGTACGTCCACAACAATCTATTCTTATTACATCGCTCGAACAATTCGGATGCTGTCAGAAAGCTAACACTGTAAATACGGGTGGACTATCTAAGTACACTCCGTATACGCAGCCGTAGTTGTTCGACCTTCGATTTATGCGTCTTCAAGACTTGCGGATACTCCGCAATCACACGCTCCAGAAGAATACGTCTATGTTCCATTAACATTTGGCACCAGGCATCGTAGTCTACAATGTTTGGTCTCTCAGGCATTTGTGGCTGAAGTAAGCTGGTCATAGCGCACCGTCACGTTTTGTGATAAGTATCTGTTCCCAGTTCGGTAGAAGCGTGATCTTGGGAGTGGCTTTCGGATCTGTCCAAACAACGGTGCCTATCTCTGTCGGTGATTTCAGATCATAGGTGTACGCCTTGGCAGTGTTTGGATCCACTAGGTAGACAATTCCCTGAATATCCAGCTTGTAATATGACATCTTTGGATGCTGACAGATGTGTTCGGGTACCGGTCACTTTTTGACCCTGTAAAAAGTTGAGTGTGTATTGGCGCTGTGACTCTATGTGTACGGATAAATGACACATTGTACTTTATGTAAGGATTCTCTTGGTCTAACACAAAGTCACGGTGATGAACTGTGCCCCGTTCGTGATTCGTGGTTCTGTGATCGTTGCGGCAATAAAGGACATCGCTCCAAAGACTGTGATGAAATCAACCACGTGGATCGTCCTTCCACATTTGAAGATCTGATTCGGCGTCTCGGAGGCGATGCTGAGCTGGAGAGATGGGGTCTCACAGATACGGTAACTCCTTTGCCGAAGCGTGAACTGACTTTGGAAGTGGCTGAAAGAGAAATTGCGTCGACGAACACGATTGATATTGTATATCGCGATGGGCGTATCCGTGAAGTAATGCGACAGTATAAGATTCCTACCGTCCATAAAATGGAAAAGAATCTTCTACTTCTGAGAGCGTGGGCGGTTCGCCACGGGAAAAAAGTGCGTCTAATTCAGGAGAAATGACGGACGAACAGATTATGAATTTGTTCGATGCCGATAATGTGTCGCCGAATCTTCAGCGAATCCGTGCCTCTGTTTCTGAGAAAGAACCGGTGTATTTTGCCGGTGGATACGCAGGATCATTGGCGGATCTGAAAGAACTTAATGAAGCGGAGCCAATCGGCAAACAGGTAGGTGGACGCCGATTGCGAAACCGAAGCCAAAGGATTAAGAGTCATCGTCGTCGCCGATCGTCTAAACAGCGCCGATCAACTTATCGTCGTCGATAGGCCAGAGCAACCGCGATGGCTCCAAAGATCGCAACAACCGTCCAGACATATCCTCTGTCAGTGAATTTTTCCACAATAGATCCAGGTGGGAGCGGAGGAACAGTCGCCGTAGGATCCGCATTATCAGTCGGTAATTCCGGTTTTATCGGTTTATAAGAACTGACACGTGTACTCTGATCTGCCGCAACTGTTGCAGAGGTCGACATTTACTTCTTCCTGCGTATTACGTCTAAAGAAATAATGGAATACCAACGTTAGAATGAGTCAGAAACTGGATATGGATAGCATAAAAGCCAAGCTCGCCCGTGAAAAGGCGGATCCCGAAGCCGCCGAAAAGATGGATTCTGAAATCCGTGCCAGTAAACGCTCTGTTGGTGCCCGGGCTCTTGTAGAGGCTATTAAAGCGGCTCAGAAACGGGGCCTGAGTCGCGAAGAGATTGAGAAGGAGCTGGCCCTCGAAAAAGAGAGCTATCCGAAACTGTTTGGGATGGTTCTCGACCCAAAACACTCGCCGGCAATGCTGTACGCCATGCTGGCCCAGCTTGAGGCCGTTGAATTGGGGGCGAAGTCAACACACGATGCGTCGGTGGTGGTCGGGACAATCCTGGTAAACTCATTCGTCCGACCGAAACTTGGAATGGACCCAGTGCCTCTTCCAGATTCAGCGAAGCCACCTGTTCGTCAGTGAGTCCTGCATAACGAGGATTAAGAGGTATCCTGTGCCGCGTACACCATGTACGACTGTTACGGATATTCTGGATAAGTAGTTCTTGGATGATATCCCGCGATGGAGATTTGATAAGATTCAATGTTAGCTGAATCTTATTGAACTGATGGAGCTCTACTTGCTCTTGGAACGCCTGGACACCCGTTATCCACGCTGCTGGAAATAACGGTGGATCCTTGAATAATTGTGTCCATCCCGATGGAGCCTCTGTTGCCGTCAGTGTTCTGAAGAACTGGATTATCCAGGCAGGAGTTCCACGGAATCCTGTGCCAATCCAGTAACGCTCTGAATTCGCAGGACGACTTGTATGCGGCTTCACGAGCGCCGTGCGCGCAAAACACGACGATAGAGCCCAGATAAATTCGAGTGTTGCGCGACTCTTCGTGTCAAACAATTTGAGAATCATCGTTCCTTTCGGCTGGAGTGATGTCAGTCCCGCCAGTGCCTCCGCAATCAGAAGACGCTGAACCGTGTTCTCCTGACCATTGAAGTCCGCACTGAAATCGAATCCACCATCAGCCGTGTAGAGCTGCGCTAATCCCTGTTGCTCCGCTGCCGCTGTAAACACATCCTGATTCAACAGATTGTACAGATTGCCCGTATTGTCGCCCCCGTATGTGATATGGACCATCGGATAACTATGTAAGAATGCTTGGGACTTGCGCCAACCGGGTACCGTACGTTCGGTAGATCGCAACGTCATCGCCACCATCGGAATTTTGGCACCCGCACGAACCTGTATGGCCTCTAAGAATCCGCCTGGTCCCTCTGCAGAATGTGCGGATGAATTCGCCGATAAATCTAGGAGATCCCAGAGCTCAATCATCTTGAAATAAGAACGGGATAGCGGCTGGATCGCCGCAATCGACCACGGCATCCGCCGCTGGAGTGACAGGAATATGTACTCGTAGGGATTCGTGATCTTCTTGGCATCGTCCCAGTAGCCCACTGGTGCTACACGGTCGATCTCGTTTTTGAGCGTTGTGAGTCGCTCGTGGAGTGGCGTGTGTAAGTAATGCGATTCCTGTAAAGGAACCGTACTTAGTCGTGGTTCTTGTACGGGACTCGTAGGTTGTTGCGGTACCGGTTCTAACCAGTGAACCGTGTTCTCCATACCTTGTATGCCGGGTAATGTTTAGCCCGTGTACGTCGCTAGACAAACAAAAATTAAGTTGTGGTTTTTGTGATTATTTGGTCTATTCGTCAACTAACTGGATCTCCAGCTCTGGCAGATCTGCCCCCGTGGAGAGCATCGGATCTGTCGGCGGCAACGCGGCCGGTATACGCAGATCCTCTTGACGACAGCCAGGTGCCTCCTTCTGATCAAGGAGCTGGTCGATCTCAGCCTGGACCAGCTGCGGGGCACGCTCCAGCGATTTCTTGGGAGCCGGCGCCGTCGTCGTAAAGTCTAGAAGCGCGGCCTCATCCAGCAGCACCTGCGTGAATGAGGTACCTCCGCGAATGGGCTGACCCGTCATAATGTTGGCCGAAACACCCGTGATCGGATCCATCTCACCAAACAGCGCGGCACGAAGCATAATGTCCTCTACCTGTTCGAAACTCGCCTTCGCCAGCGGACCCGATTTCTTCTTGTTGACACCGTAGCGGTCCGCCGACATCAGACGGCCACGGTTGCACATCGCATCACATAGAATGGCGACGTGTCGGTAATTCACCGGCGCGGCCTGCTCAAACAGACCGAAGATCTCACGGAACAAGATCTGGCGCGCGGCTTCAATACCCAGATTCTCGTAGATATCGTGGACGTGGTTGCTGATGAGTTTCGTACCGTCGACATCCGGATGTACGAGAACATCCAGAAAGTTCGTGCCGAACGTGTCCAGAACAAACTGCTCCACCGGCTCATAGCGATTGTCATTCGCCGGATTCTTCTCAAACGATTCATCCGTAACCTTGCGGAAACTTACAGAACGCAGACCCGGCATACCACGGATCAATGTCTGCGTCAACAGACGGTTCTGCGCCTGCTTCACGAGGGCCAGATCATCCAGAGGGGCCTTGCCCTCCGTCTTATTCAAGACAAGACGAATGCGGAAAACCATACGCGTGGCATTGTGATCCGTGTATGTTAGATCAATCGGCATCGCCTTGCGGAGAACGAAGGCAATATCCTCCATTGTGATGTTCTTGTTGAACATCTTCTCACGGTCGAGCTCCAGACGAATTATCCAGGGACTCTTATTCTCCTCCGCCGGTGCGGTCTCCTGCTCGAAAGAGCCGAAGAAACTCAACCATTCCTGATCGTCCGTCACAAGTGTGGAAGAATCACGGGGATCGTAGTAGATTCGACTGACCGTCACGAGATCCTTGAGCATCGTGAACTCCATCTCCTGCGCCAGACGGCGGGCCTCCTCCTTCGTCTTGCGGAGGTCCGGGCGAAGATAGATCGTGAGCGACGTGGCCTTCGGATTCTGCGTCACCTTGAGCAGCTCCTTCAGACGCGGCACACCTCGCGTCATACCAGACTTGGCCGCTACACCTGACAAGTGGAACGTGTTGAGCGTCATCTGCGTGGTCGGTTCACCCAGCGATTGCGCGGCGATAATGCCCGCCATCTCACCTGGCGCGACCCAGGATTTCATATGTTTGACCACTATCTGTTCCGCGAGCCAGTCGAAGGCCGACTGCGTGAAGCCGAGCGCGACGAGATCACGGGGATTCAAGTGATAACGGAGCAGAGCTCCCCAGAGCTTGTTGTCGGGGCGCGTGCGCTGTTGGATTGCGGCGATTGTGTCAAGAACGTGCGCACCAGCGACGGGTGTACCGTTTCCTACTGCCAATCCTAGTTGGACTACCGCATTCGCAATTAGCCGCGGCAGATGGACCGCCGACTGGACTGTCTTATCCGCACGACCGCTCCAGACATTTTGGACTAACATATCCCGATCGGTAAAGATAGCCGTGAGATGCGCTTGACTCTTGTCGGCCGCCACGTCCTCTACTGAGAACTTCGTGCGAATCTCTGTGTCTGACATCTTGGCGAGTCCGATGGGCTGATTTTCGATCTTGGTGGCGCTCGTGGCATCGTCGCCATACGCGAACTGGACAACCAGGCCACCCGCGTCACGAACAGATCCGTCGTGCCACGTCATCAAGTCCTCCATCGTCTTTACGAGCTGCCGCTGCATATATCCGGAATCGGCCGTCTTAACGGCCGTATCAATCAGACCCTCACGACCCGTCATCGCGTGGAAGAAGAACTCCGCCGGACTGAGACCCTTGACGAACGACGACTCAATGAAACCGCGGGCCTCTGCGCCGTCTTCGTAGCGCTTGAAGTGCGGAAGTGTGCGATCCTGGAAACCATAGGCAATGCGCTTGCCCTCAATGGCCTGTTGACCGAGGAGCGCAATCATCTGGGCGATGTTCGTATCCGCGCCCTTCGAACCACATTTCACCATATTTACCATCCGATTGTTCGTTGCCAGCGACTTCAGACCGGTCTTGCCCGCGTCGTCGCGGGCCTTATCGAGAATCTGGAACACCTTGCCTTCGAACTCGTCCTGATTTGTGCGTCCCGATGCATTGTCGAACAGACCCATGTGTACCTGGAGATGGAGCGCCTCAATCTGTTTCTTGAGCGTATTCATATTCGTGGCGATCGTGCCCAGCGTGCCCTCATCGGCAATAAGATCGCTCATTCCCACAGAAAAGCCGCTATTCTGGAGATAGACAGCGACCACCGACTGGAGAGAGTCAATAAAGTCCACCGTCATTTCGGGACTGAAGTCGTTATAGAGAATGTGAATGAGGGCTCGGTCGAAGATATCGCCATCTAGGATACCCTGTTTGATTGTTCCATTCTTGATGATGACGTAGTTGGGATCCTCCTTGCCCTTGGCCTCGTCCCAGACCTTGTTGCCCATCGCGATGTGGACCGCGGGCAGGAGCGCTGACACAACCTGTTGGCCCGACCAGAGCGGAACAGGTTCCGTCTTAGCCGGTGGTGGGATCTGGCCATCCCAGCGCTTGCTGTGTACCAGCAGATTCATATATTCACGGAGATTGAAGAACTCTGTGGGACGCGTCAGACGATTCACGCCGACTAGTGTGTCCTGTACAATGCTGACAAGCGGCTTGCTCAGACGCGGACTGATTAATTGTTTGGGAACCGCCGCGATCTCGCGGAGCTCCGTTGCAGCTTCCACCGACTGTGGAAGATGAAGATTCATCTCATCGCCATCGAACACGTCACGATTGTGACATAAACTTTAACTTTCGCTAAAGAGTAGACTTTACCTTAAACCCCTTCGCTAGGGATCGACCGCCGTCAAGTCGTTGCACCTTCCACTGTTACACCTAACAGTGGCTTGGCTCAGGATCGCCCATTTCTTGATCGCCGCCGCGCATCTCGAATCCTACTGGGTTGTTACTGTCCGTACGCTGTGTCAGCGTACTTACCCATTGCGGTCTTTCTCCGCGGGTCTTAGTACCAGTTGGTTTTAGGGGTTTCCCTGAATTTGACGGTCTTGCCAAGTGAGCCACAGCTGCTCACGAGACTAGATGGTTATATCGCTGATATCCGGATGAGGGACAGATACCATACGGTGGAACTTACACTGTTTTTCCCCTGAGATGTTTCCACAACCTCAAGAGCAGCCACCTGTTGCTGACTTCGCAGTTAATCAGCGTTATAGGGTTTCGTGACTGACACGTTCAGTCTGAATGTCGAATACGGCAGAACACGGACACGGTGACACATCATCGACATGCGGTGGAGCGACGGCTGACGATTGAAGAGCACCGCGTCGCCGTCCATCATATGCCGATTCACGATATCGCCTTCATAGATCTGAATCGTCTTCGTGTTGACGTGTTTGAGACTGATCATCCTTCCTGCCTCTGATCCAGTGGCCGCTCTCTGCACCGACTTGGCGCCAGGATACTTGTCTGGTCCGTTCTGGACAAGAGCATACAGACGATCTATGTTGTAGGGCGTAGCGCGTTCAGGAAAGGTGAGATTCATCGCGACCTTCAACGGAACACCGAGTTCCTCCACCGAGATGTTGGGATCCGGTGTAATGACCGACCGCGCCGAGAACTCCACGCGCTTGCCCTGAAGATTGTTGCGGATACGACCCTCTTTCGTGCCGAGACGCTGCTGGAGCGACTTCAGGGGGCGCCCTGAGCGTTGTGCCGACTGCGCCACGCCCGGAATATCGTTGTCGACGAGAGTCGCCACGTGATACTGGAGGAGCGTCGTCCACTCATCGATCGCCTTCTTCTTGGCACCCTTCGCGATCTTGTCGCTGAGAATACCGTTTGTCTTGATGATATCGATGAGCTTCTGTGTCAAGTCGTCTTCCGAACGCTGGTTGTTGTCTTGGAGAACGGAGGGACGCACCTGCGGTGGCGGAATAGCCATCACTGTACACATCATCCAATCGGGGCGGCACCACAAGCGACTGAAGCCCATAAAATCAACGTCCTCGTCACTGATGCGGCGGAGCAATCGGTAGACGTATTCCGGCTCCAGAAAACGACGGATTTTACCACCGCCGACGACTTCGCCTTCACCCGCGGCAGGAGACGCCGCCAGATCTTTCCACTCCGCAACGATGCGACAGATATCTTCGTCGTGATAGCGATGCGGCTGGCGCGCACCGCAACCGTCTTCGGTCTGTTCGCCGCACCGGGTGACCTCCTGACACGCAACCAACACCGCTTTCCACCGATTCTCACCCTTCGATCGGCGGAGACCCTTCGCTGCCTCCTTATTGATGAGAAGCTTGCCGCACTTGATACAGCAGCAGCGCAAGATCTTGAGGACCATTTTGTAGAATTGAATATAGTAAACGGGACGGGCCAGCTTGTAGTGGCCGAAATGTCCCGGACATTGATGATTGTTGAGACCGCAGGAGCGACAGAGCTTGCCGTTCTCTAGCACACCCATACGTGGATCCGCTAGGCCGCCGATTTTGCCCTCCTGGGTACTGTGTGTCGTGATTTCCACGACGGAACGTCGAGCAATCTCATCGGGGCTGAACACACCGAATTGGATGCCGACAATTGTTTCAGTCTCTGAACTATGAGAAAGATTCGGCATACCTGTTATTCTTGGATGTTTTTAGACCGTGGATTTAACCGGTCAAGTTTGGTTATTTGCATTGTATAGATGATTAAAGTGAAACATTAGACTGTATATGACGAAGTCCATCTTATTATCAAACACAGCAAACAGGGTTTGACGGGGCAGATTTTTAAATTTTGCTTATTATAGATGATACGTAAGTTCTTTAATAGAAATAGGCCAAAATCTATACATCCGATATTGCCGATCACACACACATCGCAAACTATATCATCAGATAATCCTGTACCAGAGCCAGAGCCAGAGACAGAGACAGAGACAGAGACAGAGCTTATTCGTAATGTATCTAGTCCGCGCCGTAGGGTACTACCAAATTTTTTAAATTTTGCTAGGGCAGCAGTACAAAGGCGTTCTAGAGGTAACGATGTGCCAAACTCCGATTCATTGCCAAAGCCCAACGTACTAATTTATATATTGTGCCATAATGAGGAAAGATTTACCAGTGCTTCTAATATCTTTAAATCATTTTATTGGGCTAAGCCTATTCTTATGAAATATCAGGATTGTACATTTGAGAATGCCTTCTGGAATCAGTTGCTCGAAATAAAAGAAGAATGGATTGGCTGTGAAATGGTTGGCGTTCTTTCGAGTATCGCTTATACAAAAATAAATCTATTAATGGTTGATCATATGGTTCGCAATAGATCATTATGGGATAATGGATACTGCGATTTTAATAGTTATAATAGTCCGTTGGCTAATAATCATCCATATATACTAACAATAATGACGGATATATGTAAGTCGATTGGAGTGAGTATACCAGCTAAATCATCATTCTCAAACTACTGGATGTGTTTACCGTATTTAATGGTCACGTTTATAGATTGGTTTAATAAAACACTCAAACCGACTGTAATGGCACATCCTTTAATAATGTCAGATTCACAGTATATCGCCGGAAATTTGACAACAAATGATCTCAATAAACTATGTGGAGTCCCATATTATCCGTATGTGCCATTTGTGATAGAACGACTAAATAGGGTATTTTTTGATACAAATACAATAAGTTATTCATCACAAGTGTATATTATAGGTGGTGTTGATGGAGGTGGATCTCTTAAATTTATAAACGAGTTTATTCAAAAATTCCCTAATACAAAACGTATTATAAATAAAATCGATATACTAAATAGATTATATAATATAAACGATATTTTTATTGTACAGCATTTATTTAGAGATATAACTCCAGCAATGATTACGTCGATATATAATAAATATAAACTACGTATTATAATTAATATTCACGATTTTATTTGGTTCGGACAGAGCTCTCCACATAGTGGGTATTTAGCACCAAATATCTGTATTGCGCCTGATGTTAAAGAAATGTTCAGTAATGCGGAACTTATTATACATCCTTCGCAATTTACATTTAATGAATACGCCAAATATGTACCTTCTAATAATTTTATAATATCTCCCCACATTGATTTCGGTGTATTAGATTCTCCTCTTTCTATCCCTCCTGTATCTGATACAATAAATATTGGGTGTATGCATGAATTTTCGGAATGTAAGGGTGGGGAATATATACTCTATTTACAAAATAAGTTTAATATATATAAAATGAAAACAATTAAAATATTAGTCGTTGGTAAGAATATCCCTATATATAAAGAAAACGAATTTTTTGAAGTTATTAAGAAACATAACATTCATTGTTTGTTATTACTCAATAAATGGGGTGAAACATACTGTTATTCATTGTCCAAATATCTAAAATCAGGTCTACCTATATTATATAATGCACTAGGAGCTGTTGTTGAACGAATGCCAAATAGATCGTACTATAAAAGTGTGTTCGATACAGTTGTACCATTTGATGCTAACAATAAGATGGTTTTAGATACAAAATTTGCGGAAATGCTGGATTTTATAATAGAAAACAGCACAACAATCAGTGCAGTACCTATAATAACTGATATAACGTTGCGCATACCTCCTTTATACGACCATATATTTAATCCAAGTATACATAAGAATATTGTGGAATTAATACATCAGAAAATTAAACCGTTCTGTATATATTTCCCACAGTTTCATAGAATAGAAGAGAATGATTACAACTATTATCCTGGAATGACAGATATGACAAATCTAATAGCTTATTTGAACGACAAAGGAGAATATTCAATTGACTATCCTGATATAAATGCCTTAGGCATATCTGGATTAGATCAATACATTTTAACAAATAAAACCATTGTCACCAAACAAATAGATATAGCAAAGAACTATGGGATATATGGTTTTAGTGTCTATTATTATTGGTTTTCACAAAATAGTATAACAAATAGGCACACTATTATGGAAAAATGCTACGATAATTTTTTTGGAGAAGCCTTAGAAGACTTTAAAGTATATTTTAACTGGGCGAATGAAGACTGGACAAAAAATCCGGCTTTTACTTCAAAGTCATCTGTAAACATATCAAATTCTTATACAAAAGATATGATTCTCGCGAACTTTAATAATTTAAAACGATATTTCTTACATCCAAATTACTATAAAATAGACAATTCTCCTGTTTTTGGTATTCATCATCCTTTTTTTATGTTAGATTCTGAATTACAGTTGGTTGAAACAATATTTACAGAAGAGTGTAAAGCGCTGGGGTTCACCGGCATTCACATTATTAAGAACTCAATGGCTAAACAATATGATAAATCATTCTTGATGGCCCCTAACTATAAGATACCACACGCATCAAATGATTTCATTACATATGCTCCTAAAGATTGTAAGATCGATACTATACATACTTCTTTCTTTTCTTTTGATAATACAGTCCGTATGTATAAACCTAATAAACCGAATGTTACTATAATAACGAATACATCATCCTCTCTTCAATTACAATATCTGAAGGATATAATCGAATCTTACAAAAGTAGTCAGAGAATAGAACTCAACAAAATATTATTAATAAATTCGTGGAATGAATGGGGTGAAGATATGGCTATCGAACCATCTTATAAAAAAGGATTTTTTTACTTGGATGTCATAAAACGATGTCTTATGGCTATATTAACATAGTGTATAGTAAGTGATGAAAATAGATCCGGATAAGGTGGAGTATATCTTTATACTATCTTCAACTATTGTTGTTAGCAATGCGCCACTATCTTATACAAATTCCAGATCAATATTTACAGCCCAACAACGATTCGATCAAACAGTTGAAAATATTGAAATTCTGCGTGCTAAAATACCGAATATCGCCATTATTTTAGTCGATCCTAGCCCTGTTCCACCCGAATTCAAAACTGTTTTAATAGTATCGGTTGATATATACATTGATTGCGAAGATCATCCTGATGTACGCGAAGACACTGTTTCAGGCTTGAATAAAGGAGTCGCTGAATGTAAGCAGCTTCTTGTAGCTCTTAATTATATCGACTGTTATCCGAATGCTAAGAATATTTTCAAACTCACAGGGCGATATACACTCAACTCTTCATTTGATATTGCGAATTTCGAATCTGACCATATACAGTTTAAACTTATCCCTCCTGATTCTGTATTTTATGAACCTGTACCGGCGTGCTATACGTTTTTCTATAAGATACCAATACTATATGTAGAAGATTTTCGCAAAGCATTAATCAATACAACTGCTATATGCAGTAATACATCAGTGTCGATTGAGACAGTCTTACCATTTCAATTTAACCCTAAAATAGTTACATATGATGCGTGTGTTGGGATCTCTGGGTGTATTGGCCCATCCAGCGTTTACTTTGAAATAATCAATTAGTGTCGGAAAATATATATGGAGAAAACACTCATTGGGAAAGAAGGGTGGCTTTTTCTTAAAAATGATGCTTGTAAAGAACTAGACGTTCATTGTAATAATGTCTGTAAAGTAAACGCCGACTATGTTCTATCTGTGTATAGAAAACATATGAATAAACTATTGTTGACCATTATACCGAATAAATCCTATGTTTATTCAATGTATCTCCCAAATGAATACAATGCTAAATATAGACCGGCATTTGATATTTATAAAAGTAAGTTGGGTCCCCGATTATTGGATAGCTACGATATATTAAAGGATTCACCCGATACATATTATAAAACAGACACGCATATTAATTTTAAAGGGGGGTATACTGTCTATAAAGAATGGGTCTTATATACTAATAATCTTTTTTCACTGAATATTCCTGTGAAAGAAGTTAATGTAGATTATACAGAAGTACCTGCGTTATCGAACCTTAATCTTGGAATTGGAGATCTAACTTGGGAAATTAATAAGGGAAATCAAATAATAGATGATACGACAGACCGTTATTTTTTTTCTGATTCGGTCAGAAGTATCTACATGACACATAAGATAACAATGGATAGCGACATACGCATTATGGATGATACCCTTTGTGATATAACTAGCAAATATAATGAAACAACTATTGTATGGGATATCGTATCAAAGCATATCTTTCATAAGATAAATCCAGAAGGTATTAATAAACGTGTTTTAATCTTTTATGACAGTTTTCTTTTATCGACATTATCACTTTATTTGGATATTTTTAAAGAGACTTATATGGCAAAACGTATATATGATCCGGAACTCATTGAACGTATAAACCCGGATTTAATATTCGAATTCAAAGTTGAACGATTTTTATTGTAGATTGAGACATACTAATTTATCTCATATTTTATACTACAAATGTTTCAATGAAGTTATTATATCCTCTAATTGACGCGTTGATATATTATTTAAAAATGAATCAACATATGTAAAATCAAACTGATTTACAAATTTTTTCCAAATAGACTTTTCAAAATCATAGAGTGATTCCTTATTTGAACGTTTAACGATTGCGTCTACATCTAGTTGAGAAGCACACTGTCTTCTCCATTCTGGTAAATAAGAAGATGAATTTAAACAGAATATTTTGGTACTTCTATTGGCAAATATTAGAGAACAAAGTGCTGAACCATTTGTTATTATAATATTTGATGCGTTCTTAATAGAATTATATAATTTTTTTTCTGATATTTTTTCCGGATTTATTACTGTGAAATTATTATCTGCAAAATATTGATTTATGTATTCTATATTTTCCAATATACGTGATGCTCCGTGAGAAGATCCTCCATCTGTTCTTGATATAAAAATATTCTTATCAGATATAACTGTTTCATCATTGTATAACTCTCTTATTTTATTAATTAAATATTTATCATCAAATAAGAGAAAATTTCTATCATCTGGATAATGTCTGTATAAAATACATTCATCTATTTTAATAAGATTTGTATTAGGTAAATCAAACGCATTAATTAGAAAGTCTCCAAATAAAAATTTTGAAAACAATATCATATTAACATTATCGTGTGGTATTACACTTAATACTTTATATCCCTGTTGATGATAGTTATTATAAAAAAATATTTGATATAAAGAAAATAGACTATCCATTATATGCCCATAAGACCACGGCCATATTGTTAAATATATAATTTTTTTTGCTTCAAGATGATAAACATTATCATATGTAATTGTTTCCTCAAATGTCTGATCATTTTCTGCTGATACGTGCGCGCGTGAATCTTTAATAATCTCTTTATTATTATTAATCATAGCAAACCAGTACTTATCCGCATAGGAGTAATGTTGTGGTATTAAATAACAGTTATTAATAGTGTATTTCACACGTTCCATATAATACTATCAAATAGAATAATTTGTGCGTATAAACATTTCCTTCAAAAGAAGTGGTATGACTAAATGCGCATTCTAGTTTACGGGGCAGCGGGTTGGATCGGCCAACAGTTTCTGCGCAATACGACGCATACCGTCGTTATCGGAAAGGCCCGCCCTGATAATTATGACTCCGCGACCGCGGAGGTTGCGGCAGTAGCACCCGATGCCGTTTGTTCCTTTCTGGGCCGAACTCACGGACCCGGTGCCTCCACAATTGATTATCTTGAGCAACCCGGCAAGCTCTATGAGAATATGCGTGACAACTTCATTGCTCCCATTCATCTGGCACAGATCTGTGAGGCCCGTCACATCCAGTTTGTATATCTCGGAACCGGCTGTATCTACACCTACGACGGCGACAAACGGATCTTCTCAGAGGAGGATGCGCCCAACTTCTTCGGCTCTTCGTATTCTATTATGAAGGGATTCACGAACACTGAAATGGCGCGATTCGGACATACACTGCATCTCCGGATCCGCATGCCGATTTCTCGCGAAGTGAGTAGTCGGAATTTCATTGACAAACTGGTGAGTTATCCGAATATCTGCAGTATTCCGAATTCTATGACAGTGTTGGATGACATGTGGTCCATCCTGGATCGCATGATTGAGCGGCGAACGGTGGGAACATTCAACATGGTTAATCCCGGCCTCGTGGATCACGATTGGGTTCTTGGACAGTACAAGGCTCTTCTGGATCCGTCGCATACCTGGAACAGCGTAACGTATGATGAACAGATGAAATTTATCAAATCACATCGGTCTAACAATGAGCTAACAACTGCCAAGCTGGAAGCCTTCTGTGCGGCGGAAGGTCTCCCTCTTCCTGATATTAATACGTCGATCATCAACTGTCTTGCTTGGCGCTCGCCTTCGCAATAAGCTGGCGAACATTGGCCTCAAAATCTGTATGTGCCTCGGCCCAGCCGAGTGCGCGGAGACGGGTCGAATCGATTGCATAACGGAAATCATTGAACGGACGATCCGGTACATACGTGATATGTTTCGCGATGTCATTATCCACCGTCATATGTTTAACTAGGAATGCCGCCACCTCCATCACGGTCTTTTCACAGTCCGTGCCAATATTGTAGATTTCATTCACGGCACCCTTTTCCATTATGAGATGCGTGGCACGGGCCACATCCTCTGCCCAGATGAAATTACGACGGGTCTCGCCTCGGCCGTGGATCGTGAGCTGTTTGCCCTCGCTCAGAAGTTTGATGAATTTCGGAATCAGTTTCTCGGGATACTGATTCGGACCATACACATTATTACAACGAACAATTACGACAGGAAGACCGAAACTGTGGTAATAAGAACGGGCTATGAATTCGGCGGCGGCCTTCGTAGCGGCATACGGATTCGTCGGATTCAGGAGTGATTTCTCGCAGCAACCGGGATGGTCACGGTCGACCTCTCCATAGACCTCGTCCGTTGAGAAATGGAGGAACTTCGTGAGTTGCCCGTACTCTTTGGCCGCCTGGAGTAGCGTGTGCGTTCCAACCACGTTGTCCGTTGTATACTGAAGAGAGTTATCGAAGGAATTGTCGACGTGGCTCTGCGCGGCAAAATGGACAATCGTACAAATCTGGTATTCGTGAAGAAGGTGTAAGACCAGATCCTTGCTACAGATATTGCCCTGGATGAATTTGTATCTATCAGACGCAACAACATTTGCGGGGCTCGCACAATAGTTCAGACAATCGATGTTGACCACGCTGACATTGGCGTCGGCTCGGAGAATGTAATTTATGAAATTGGAGCCGATGAATCCACAGCCACCGGTTACTAGGATATTACAGGTCATACTTCGTTGAATAGGTATGTCTTTATTAGGCGATAAATGTGACCGCTAGGGGCCTGTTGACCAAACAGGTACGATGTCTCTCCGTATCATTGTTGGACCTATGTTTGCCGGTAAGACCAGCGAAATCCAGACCGTTGTTCGACGCTATGGATGTCTCAGTAAGAAAGTGTTGGTACTAACAGCGGACATTGATCGGCGTTATCAGGAGGGGGCCGAAGTAGTCGCTGTTGTGAATCACGATAAGACGGCTATTCCGGCATCGGCTGTGGCCTTGGATGGACTTGGTGCAGTTCTGGAGTGGCCGGCCTTTGCGGAAGCTGCGGCGGTCGTCATAGATGAAGCCCAGTTCTTCCGTGGATGCTTGATTCCGTTTGTTCAGGCCGCGGTAGACGAACACGGCAAACACGTGGTCGTAGTTGGACTCGATTCGGATGCTGATAGACAGCCCTTTGGTGATGTGCTGGCGCTCGCTTCGCTCGCAGATTCCATTGAGAAGAAGACGGCATTGTGCCGGCGGTGCGGCGATGGAACTCTGGCGATCTTTACACGGGCCGTGGTTTCTGTGGCTAAGGAGGGTCAGATCGCTGTTGGTGGAGCAGATATGTATGAACCTGTTTGCCGTCGCCATTTCTTATCGTGATTTACGCGTGATCCGCTTTTTTCGGATCAGATTAATACTCCGCATTTTACGGGACATAACGCGTTTTCCTTTGATAACACGGGTCGTTTCGGAACCTTTGCCGTTTTTGATATGGATTTCTCTCAACGTGGTTGATGGAAGTCCAGATGGTTTGATCACGGTTTCTTCGCTGGTGGCATTCAGGATATACATCTTATCTAATTATGACGGCGAATTATTGTTGGCTGACGTTCTTGTTGGCTGTAGCACAAGAACGTAACAAGAACTTTACCAGTACTTGGTCGCATTCCACACGGCCTTGTGGCTGAGATGGTAGACCAGGGCGAAAACAACCGCGTGCGTCGCCGCGACGACCCACTTCGAGCCGCCGGGGGGGAGACGCACCAGAACACCCGGCGTAAGAACAAAGAAAAGAACCGCAATGAAAAGGCTCATCCAGACGTTCATCGTTATACTTCCGGATGAGATTTTTGATAGGACCTAAGGGTCCCCTGATTTCCATCACGTAGGACCAATGGAATGGATCACCGAAGTATCCGAATCTGACACCCGCACCAGCTATCCAGTAACCGCAGTTAAATGGCGTGGCGCAACTAGTGCGTGTTCCGAAGTGATCATTGCCGAATCTCCTGTGTTTGGTACGATGCTTTTCTTGGAAGGCGAACTCCAGAGTGCCGCTGCGGACGAACATATCTATCACGAAACGCTGGTTCATCCGGTGATGGGTGGTGCCGGATACGATAAACGTGTTCTCGTGGTTGGTGGCGGCGAAGGAGCAACGGTTCGCGAAGTGCTCCGTTGGAATCCATCCGCGGTAGATTGGGTAGATATCGATGGCGAACTTGTCCAGCTCTGCAGAGATTTTATGGGATGGGCGCCTAATGTTTATGCGAATCCGGTGGTCCAGTATTATTCCCAAGATATCCGTGAGGTACTACCGACGCTGGGGCTCTACGATGTAATTATTCTTGATCTGCCGGATCCCGATGGCGAAACGGGTTATCTGTATTCTCCCGAATTCTGGCGGGATATGGTGCGCCATCTCACACAGCGGGGACGCCTCGTCACACATTGTGGCCCGGTACGTCCATTCGGCGGAATTGGTGACGGTGTTCGACGTGTGAGAGATACAACAAACGCAGCGGGAGTAAATATCCGATGGCAGGGATTCTATACACAGATGATTCCGAGTTTTCAGAGCGAATGGGGTTTCTGGATGTATCTCAATTCGCCGAATGATACACACTGGGGATTCCGTCACGAATGTTTGCTTCCTCAGGATCTCAAAGTCATTGAGGGAATAACATTGGATCACTGGGCACATCCGCCATACCATTGGCGACGGGCGTATAATAATGTTTGAGTCTAGAATGGCAGAATAGGCGCATCATTGGACATATCTTTGTAGTTGCCACCGACTATGTAACTAACATTCTGGTATCCGAGACGTCGGGCCAGTTGCGCTGCCAGATATGCGCGGCGACTCCGGTCGCAGTAAAAGATTATAGCATCGGCCGGATTTGGAATTATTTTGGGTAGTTCTGCAGTAACATCGGTGAAATGGATGTTTATGGCGCCCGGATAATGACCGGCTTCGTATTCGGCAGCAGTGCAAACATCGACGACGCGATCGTACGCTTTGTCTTGTTGCGTAAGGACGAACTGAAACGGTAGAACTGGCATTGGTGGTGCCAGCTGGCGGATATAGAAGAATGTTAGGACCGCGGTTATTCCGAGTAAAATTAATCCCGACAAAAGCCAGGGATTCATCCTTGCTGTAGACGGATGTTTTCCTTTGTGTCGTAGGACACAACGACGATTTATTGGCTAAAGCATAAATCGTTATGGTCTCATCGTATAACTGGTTAGTACACAAGACTCTGACTCTTGAAACCTACGTTCGATCCGTAGTGGGACCATTAACCGCCTCTCTAGCTCAGTAGTAGAGCGTCACTCTTGTAAAGACGTATGTCTGAACGTGAAGTGGAGGCCTGGTGTGCGATTCATCAGAGAGGCATTTATGTTTACAGAACATTAATGCCGCTCTTCCGCCGATCTAACAGCCCGAATTCGGCAAGAACTCCGGAAAAACGGTCCTCAACGGTGCCGTTGGCAACGGCAGATATCTCTGCGAAGTCCAGTTCACATTTGGACACACCTGGTTATGTAACATCTGTCCCTCTCTGTATTTGGTCAAGTCGCCGGCACTTGCAAAAGGATACCACAGCGATGCTACCGCCGGTGGCGGAACAATCTTTGTCGCCGTCGAACGTGACGGAAATGTGTAAGTACCTCTTTGATTGCCAATAGTTATCCTAATCTGGGCATCGTAGGTCTCCACGAGTTCAAAATAATTCCACGCATTTTGTGCGTTGAATCGACGGCGACTCGACCAGCCGGGAAACAGTTTTCCCGGAAATGGTGTTTGTGGCCACGTAAGTAACAGATCCGTCGCTTTTCCAACACTGGAATAATTACTGCAAAAGTAGCAGTTCATCTAAGGATTACACTTCTTATCATTAGATGAAATGGAACACACCGATGACGAACAAGATCCGACTAAATCGTGGTTCTGTTATATGTTAGCTTCGACAGACGGACGCAAGACCTATGTAGGTGCCACAGTGAATCCTGATCGACGTCTGCGTCAACATAATGGGGAAATCTGCGGAGGCGCACGGGCAACAAAAGGAAGGACGTGGAAACGTCGGTTTCTGGTCGGCGGATTCGCCGATGAGCGGGCGGCGCTCCGCTTTGAATGGCGCTGGAAATACTTGACCCGTCAGGCTCCTGGTGATTCTTTTATGGAGAGGCGGACACACGCTTTGTCGTTGCTGTTGAGCGACTTTCCTTTTGCGGAGGTGTTGGAAGGTGGCTAAGGTCAAAGCGTTTGTGTGTCTTACACAAGAACTGGTCTGTTCCATCGTGGCTCAGAATGGCCTTGGCACACGGATGCCCATCTTTCTTGATGGCCGTACACTGGTAACACATCGATGGGCCACGTCGGATCTTGTTCGCCATCCAGGCAGCGGATGCTCCATCAAAGTCTATTGCTGCTATCATTGTATACGGGGCGGATCGGCGTATGTGTTCCTTCACTGCGAACACGTGTGTTGAGATTGCCGGGTTCGTCACTTCTGTAGAGTCGTCGTATGCACTCATCGTACGTTTTACTCTTTCTAAGGGCCGTAAGTGTTTCAACTTTTATATCTGGGTTCTCTGAACCGTGATATAATAGTGATCTTTTCTTATCTATTCAAAACCAGGCAACAATACAAACAATCGATAGGCAGCAACCTTAGTTGCTGTACGCCGAACGCGGGCGTTTCGGAATACAATGAACATAAGTTGCGTAGCAACTTAGTTCGAGTACGCGAGTCTACGACGCATACTCTTACTAACCTGCTGGCAGGTTAGTTCGAGTACGCGAGGCCGCCCATACCCGACATAATGCGGAGAACGTTGTAGTTCGTCGCATAGATGTTGACGTTCGCCGACGTCTGCTTGTAGGTGCTCGTGCCATCGTTACCGTTGGCCGATGCACCGGCGCCAGCGATCGACGTGACGTTCGTGTAGAACGTGGCCGGCGTGAGCGTCAGGTTAAGAACCGCGTTATCAATGCGCGAGAAGTTGCACGAGCCGCTGGGCTGGAGATCCTCGGGCTTGAGGGCGAACGAATAGACGTTGATGCCCGTCGCAGGCGTCGACGTGTGGTGCTGGAAGGGCTGGACGAAGTTGAAGTAGCTGCCCTCACGCTCCGTGAAACGGTCCTGGCCGTTGAGCTGGATCTTGGCGACCGCGACGGGGTTGCCGAGCTGAGAGTCCGAGTAGCGCCACGGGGAGTTGAGCTGCGAGTTGCAGTCCAGGTAGCTGGGGTTCTGGACGACCCAGATAAGCTCCTTGCAGGGGTGGTTGAACGAGAGCTGAACCTTGTTCGACGTGGACGTGACCGACTCCGTGCCCGTGAACTGGAGCTGCTCAATCAGGTACTCGTGCGCGACCTGCGCGAAGCGGCGGCGCTCCTCCGTATCGAGGTAGACGTAGTCGACGTAGAGCGAGCACGCGGCAAGGCCGAGGTTGCCGATCGCCGTCAGGACGTTGTTGACCGATGAGTTCGCACCCGAACCTGCCTTGATGTTGCAGAGGTACTGGAGGCTGTTGAACTCGACGTTGATCTTGACCTCGTGGTACTGGAGGGCAATCAGCGGGAGCGCAAGGCCCGTGTGGCGATTAAACCAGAACTCCAGAGGGATGTAGAGCGTGCGCTCAGGGATGCACTTCGTGAGCGTATCCTTCGTGTTGTCCGTATCCTTGGTGTTAACATCGGCAACGACCGTGTTGACGCCGAACGCGCAGTCATCACCCGCCGAGATGATGCTGGGGTTCACGCACGCAAGGACCGCCGCATCGGTCGCCGTGACCTCCGTCTCGCAGGCCGAGCACTGGCCGCTGATATCCAGCTGGATACCACCATAGCCGTTCACCATGTTGAGGTAGGCAAGCTGCTTGCCCGTGGGGAGCGTGAGCTCATTCCAGATGTGGAGCCACTCACCGTAGTGCTTGTCGATCTGCTGGCCACCGATCTCAACGTAGACGTTGTCGATCAAGTACTGGCCGAGGTACGGGACCCACGCGAACGAGGCGGCACCCACACCGCTGGTGCCACCAACGACCGTCGAGTCAATCGCGGGAAGCGTGACCTGGACGTACACACGCGTGATAAGATCACCGTTGCGGCTGATCGTGCACTGGACACGCTTGCCGAAGTTACCGACACCGTTGAACGTCTGCTCAATCGACTCCATCGCGAAGTTCGAGTGGCGGCGGTAGAGCTGCTTGAAGAACGTGACCTGCGGGTTCGCCGTCAGGTAGACGTCCTGTGCACCATAGGCGACGAGCTGCATAAGACCACCGGATGTCATTGCTTATAATCTACACATCTAATTTATTTTGGCCGGAGAGATCCAGATCCCCAGACCCGGGGCTCAAAATCAGATGTCTAGAGGATAGTTCAACGGTTCTTTAGATCGCCTTCTATATGGGTTTGCGATATAATTTCATAGGGGGCGGGATTTTATTTATACTGTAAACCGTCACGGGACTAACAAATCCGCTTCGCTCCTTTAGTTGCTATACGCTAAGTTTGCGTAGCAAACGACCGCTTACAGTTAACATCGCTGACGCTCAGTTACTGTAAGCTAGTTTCTTCGAAACAGTCGCGTATAGCTAACATCGGTCTAGCGACCTCAGTTGCTATACGCTAGCCCGCCCATACCCGCCATAATCCGCAACACATTGTAGTTTGTCGCATAGATTCGCAACTTGGCCGTTGATCCGTTGCCTACAGTATTGTTCGTCACTGTGATATTGAGCGTGGCATTGTCGATGCGCGAAAAGTTACACGTGCCACTCGGCTGATGCTCCTCCGGATTCAGCGCAAACGAATACACATTGATGCCCACCGCCGGTATATTCGTGTGATGCTGGAACGGCTGGACCAGATTGAAATACGGACCCTCACGCTCCGAAAAACGATCCTGACCGTTGAGCTGGATGTTCGCCACCGCTGTCGGATTGCCACCCGCCATACCCTCCACTGTAGATACCGAATACCCCGACTCTAGCGCAGCGCGATCCCAGTAATCCGTATAATTAAACGGCTGTTGTCCCTTCCACGGATCTACACTGGAATCGCACGCAATATACGCATCGCGCTGCACGACCCACACAACCTCCTTACACGGATGATTGAACGACATTTTGACTCTGTTCGACGCTGATGTGATAGATTCGTTGCCCGTGAACTGGAGCTGCTCAATCAGATATTCGTGGGCAACCTGTGCGAAGCGCCGACGCTCATCCGTATCCAGATAGATATAATCTACGTAGATCGACGCGGCAACGAGGCCCAGCGCATTCACTGCGTCCAGAATTACAGGATTATTCGTCCAAATGAGGTACTGAAGCGGCTGGATATCGATCGTTACACGGACTTCGTGATACTGGAGAGCAATCAGAGGAAGGGCTAGGCCGGCGTGGCGATTGAACCAGAACTGAAATGGAATATACAGCGTATACTCTGGACAACAGCTGCGCGTCTCTGCACTGGAATGTGGATCGCCGCCTATACACTGATTCGTACAACCGCCGTCTACACCAACTTTACTAATTATGTTCGTGAGTTGTGGCACGTTTCCAACCATCTCCGCATATCCGGCCTGTTTGCCAGCCGTGCGCGTGAGCTCGTTCCAAATATGGAGCCAGTCACCGTAGTGTTTGTCGATCTGCTGGCCGCCGATCTCAATATAGACATCCTGAATCAAATTGTGTCCGACCCAGTTAAGCCAGCGGAATTGGTCTCCCGATGAATCACTGACCGACGGATCGTTCAAATCTACCGCGGGAAGAGTCACCTGGAGATACATCCGGTGAATCAAGTCACCGTTGCGACTAATCGTGCACTGGACGCGACGCTGAAAATTCGCCACACCGTTGAACGTTTGCTCGATCGACTCCATCGCAAAGTTGGAATGACGACGATACAGTTGTTTAAAGAACGTAACTTGCGGATTCGCCGTCAGATATACGTCCTGGGCGCCGTACGCGACAAGCTGCATTAATCCACCGCCTGTCATTCTCTACACGGGTCCGGTGAATTTATTTAGTTTTTAAACCCAATAGCTCACGCATTTCCGTTATGCGATATAAATGTCCTAATTGTGATTGTTAGCCCCCGGGCCAACACCCAAAACGCTCATTTAAATCCAAAACGGCCGACCGGACAGTGGTCCCTCCGGCCTTCGTCAAAGAGCCTAAAGGTCTGAAACGCCATACAACCAAGCCATATGTCTATACGCGATGTATTAATAAGTGATACAATCGTTGAATCTCGGAGTAGATCGGCGAATCGTCCAACAACGTTGGAGGCACATCATCAACATAAAATGAAAGAATTTACGGAATCCAAACAGAATTTGTCGAACTTACAATCGACACTCGCAGAACTAGAGACCAAAATCGACGGTATGCCAGATTCGGCAATGTTCAGCGATGAATGGCGACAGCTCAGTGATTCTGCAGAAGCCGTGCGCCAACAGATCAAAAGTATCTGTGCTGATGACCAGCGGCTGGATTATTTCCTGAACGTCGGCGATATGTTGTTCCAATATTTTGACGCACACGAAACTCTGGCGAAAGGATCTGCTCCTTCTGCATCTGGTGGATCACGAATGCGGATGCCGACCAATTCTGTTCTGAGCTATTTCACCGAGGCCACCGATGGATCGCCGCAGTCACCGCCAGAGCAGCGGACGCCCAAAAAGGCCAGTGATATCGATTCGTCCGAAGGTATGAACCGTGATAAAATGATGGAGCGGTATCTGGCAGTGGTGGAACCGGGGGCGATTAAAAGTGGAATTATGCCGGGTTCCGGCATTGAACCCGGATGGGGGACGTGTCCGACCTGCGATGTGGAAATGACGTTCTATCAGAACGAGGCACTTCTGGGATGCCCACGCTGCGGACACGAAGAGTTCATTCTGATCGATTCGGAGAAGCCGAGCTACAAGGATCCGCCGCGGGAAATCACGTATTTCGCTTACAAGAAGATCAATCATTTCAATGAATGGCTCGCGCAGTTCCAGGCGAAGGAAAATACGGATATCCCACAGGATATCATTGAGGCCGTAATGCGGGAACTGCGGAAGGAGAGGATTTCGGATCCGAAAAAAGTAAAGAAGGATAAGATTCGTGAAGTTCTCCAGAAACTCAAGTTCTCTAAGATGTATGATCACGTCCAACAAATCAAGAATCGGATTCAGCAGCAGATGACGATGCTCACGTTGTCGAAGGAAATGGAGGAGAAGCTGCAGCATATGTTCAAGGAGATCCAGCCGGCGTTCATCAAATACTGTCCAGCGAACAGGTCGAATTTCTTGTCATATCCGTATGTGCTGTACAAACTCTGTCAGCTCCTGGAAATGGATGAGTTTTTGCCGTGCTTTCAGCTGCTCAAGTCGCGGGAAAAGTTATACCAACAGGATCAGGTGTGGCAGAAGATTTGTCAGGAAATGCGCTGGCAGTTTATTCGGTCGATTTAACATTTTATTCGGTCGATTAAGACCTAAAGAACACGATGTGTAGAATATTGTAGAGTCTTAGTGGCGTAATTGGAAACGCGGTTGCCTTCTAAGCGACAGACAGTGGGATCGAAACCCACCTGAGACTCGCCTGCCAGCGGGCTTAGTCCATTATCTCAGCTGGTAGAGAGCCACTCTTATAACATATGTTATGCATGTGAGGTGGAGGCCACGAGATCGAAACTCGTATGGACTACGGAGCGTTAATAGTTCAGTGGTAGAATGAGACTCTTCCATAAGAACAATATGAGGGTTACTTGTAACTCAATATTGTACGACAGTAAGGTCTAGACACGGGTTCGATTCCCATTTGACGCAAACTCTTTTTAGCTCATCCTATGGTCTAAAAAGAGTATCATAACATCAGACAATGACTTACACAGTTGCCGCATTCGATCTTGGTATCAAGAATCTGAGTTACTGCGTTGCGTCTTTTGACCTCAGTGGATCCCTGCAGGAAATCAAGGCGTGGGCCAATCTGAATCTGTTAGCCGATGGCGCCGCCTCTCAGAGTCAAACACGCTGCGGATCACTCATTGCCGGTAAGGTGTGTGGTGGACCCGCCTCCTTTCAAGATGTCCCTCTCCAGAAACTTCTGTGTAAGAAATGTGCCAAGAAGTCCGCAAAACCTATTCTGGATCTTTCTGGAACTAAGTTGGCTGACTGGCGTGCGTGGGCTTCCGATAGACCAACACAACTCGGACTCACCGCTGCTGAAGCTAAGAAGGCTACGAAAACGGTAATAGAAGAGAAAGCTGGGGCTATCCGACTTATGCCTTACAAAGCACCCAAGGTCAAAGGTGTTAGTCTCCAACAGATTCTGGTGGGTATGGAAACGTGTCTGAACACGGAGCTTGAGCGGCTGGCCCCTGCAGATGTGATTCGCATAGAGAACCAGCCATCAGAGTTTGCCCCACATATGAAGTCGATCCAGATTATGTTATTCACGCTTATCGATCATCGGCTACGAAACGAACACGGATGGACTGGAACCATTGAGTTCGCGAATGCGGGTGTTAAGACAAGAGGGACCAATGCAGGTGTCGGTAAAGATGCGAAACGCTCCAGAAAACTCGCGGGCATTGCGAAGGTAGCAGAGGTTCTAGGTCTAGCGAAAGCAACGGAGAAACTTGCGTGGTGGAAGTCACAGGCCAAACAAGATGATTTGGCCGATGCTTTCTTGATGTGTTTAGACTACAAGCCGGCAATCACACAATGAATACAAATAGAGACAATCCCGTGGAATACAGAGTGCTCTGTTGGATATTCTCTATTCCAGTCGCATCCTACCACAAGATAAATAGACAACGCACTGGCAACCAATGCGAACAACGCTAACAGAATCTTATACGTCGGTGACCGCATCTGGGTAACATAGAAAATACTCATTATGACCGTTGCCCAAATAACCGCTTGATCTATCCAGAAAATATTCATTGAATCGGGCTCTAGTTTCGGAGATGAATGCCACGCAACCGACGCAGCAGTCAACAATAGTAATAGTGCGGCATAGAAAATGTATTTTTTTGCGAAAGCGTGAAGTGTATTTGTGATGAAAAGCAGTGACGTGAATTGTAACATTGGGGGGCCTCTACTCTTTATCTCCGGAATTTACAGCCCCATCATAATAAAATGATGACCGATGGAGCCTATAATATGCATAATACAATGCGTTACAGATGCTTTGTCAGCAGATTTATCAAAGCATAATGAATCTGTGAGATAGCCTCCGTAATACATACACGTCACGATTATTATGGATAAAATGGCTAACATTTGAAATTCGACTCTTATAGCAAGTGCGTAATATAGCCCAGACATAAATACACATAGTATTGCTGCCTGGTCTATCCAATACATTGTATGCCAATATTCAGTTGTGTTATCTGTTGTATGAATGGCCAGTGATGTGACCATCATTGCTAGAAAAGCAACACCGTATCCGTATACTCCGCGAATTAATGCGTGCGCCGCATTAAGTAGGAAAATCAATGAAGTGATATGTTTCACTTCTCTATTCTATTTTTCTAAAATACTGCTTAACCGCTGCGGTTCGACCACGAATTAAAGCTCTGTTGTTAAGGCAACGATATGAGTGTACAATTTGCTGAAGCGAGCTCCAAGCCCTCCGTTGCAGAGTTGGCCTCCTTCGCTTCGCGTGCCAAAGAGATCGATATTGGTGGTGACGATATTGTAGAACTCGGCGATGATCTCGGAATGAGTCTCCTCACAAACCAGAACAAGGTTTCGCCTTCCCCGAAGCGCCAGGTGAACTTTGGCTCTGGTTTTTCTTCTTCTGACTCTAGTTCTGGTTCTGGAGCACCTCAGATTAATATCAAGCCCGTGGATGATTTCGAGGTGGTCAATCTGGATGCCAACCCCGGCGCCGGCGATATCAAAGTGAGCCACGACTCTTCTCCTTTCGTCATCAATACGTCTCACGATGTAGGTGACGTTGGCTCTGGTTCTTCTGGTTTTGGTTCTGGTGGCTCTGGTCTAACGGCCGAACAGGAGGCCACTGAGAAGCAGCGTTATCTGACAAAACTCCGACGCTTAGAAAACCAGGATATTCGCGGCACTCGGATGACAATGGGGAATACGCTGGCCGATATCAAGGCCGAACACGATCGTCTCACTGATAGTCGGAATCTGGAGGCGTCGATCCGCTTCCAGCGCAACGCACTGATGACGTTTGTGACGGGTGTGGAGATGGTGAATGACAAGTTCGGACATCGCCTGCCGGTGAAGCCGCGTCTCAAGGGCTGGTCGGAGTCGGTCCACACGAATGTGGAGGATTTTGACGAGATTTTCGAGGAGCTCTACGATTTGTATAAGGATCAGGCGAAGATGCATCCGTTGTTGCGTCTCGTCGGAACATTGGGTGTATCCGCGACGATGTACCATTTGACGAACACGATGGCAGAACGTACTGGGATTCCGGGTATGTCGGACCTGTTGAACGAGAATCCGGAGCTTCAACGCCAGTTTGCTGCTGCGATGGCGGCGAAGATGGGTGGCGGATTAGGCAACTTCATGTCGGCCGCTGGCGGCTTTGCTCCTTCTGGTCCTGGACCGGCGCCAATGGGCGCTCCCGCAGAGCCTTCGCGGGTAGCGGAGAACACCCGTATGCCTTTCAACGTAGCAGCGTCGGCCGTCGATTCTCAAGCGTTGCCTTCGGCAAAAGCCCGTCGTGAAATGCGCGGACCCACCGGTGTTGATGATATTTTGAAGGCGTTTGAGGTGGAACGTCAGCAGGCGGCGGCGCCGCCGATCGCTTCGCAACATTCGTCGGTATTCACGCCCAGTGGGCCGCCGCCAACTCCACCGCGATCGAATGGACGGGATGGCCTCGGCACATCGTCTGATCCTTTGTCAGAGTTTGGGATCGATAGCGGATCGGTAGGGACAGAGAGTACGATGAATACTGAGAGACGACGGGGGCGGAGGCGCGCGGCCGCTGCACCTGTCGGTGTGACTCTGAATTTGAACGTATAAAGGTCTAGTGTCTACGCGTTTTGCGTTGTTTACGATTACGGCGACGGCGCGATTTACCACCGCTTGGACAGACTTTTACTTCTTCTAAATTAGCTTGGTGAATAAGTCGGTCTGTCCCATCAGGTAGTAAAAATTTACCATAGTTCACGATCTTATTACCTCTTAAATAATTAGTTACTATTTCCTGAAATTTTCCAATCTTAGTGCCCTGAAAGCAATATATCGGACCTTTCGGGATAAGAGTATTCATTTACTTTAGTCGGTGGGTTTTAGTCTCGGGGCCTCAATTAAACATATGATGATTCTTGAGCAGATACCAATCCGATTCCTCATTCAACAGATAGTGCAGACATAGAATTATGACCAATGTTAACCAGAACGCGACAATCAAATTGCGGGTTCCGATAAACATAATGGCGAAGAGCAGAAGCGGCCGGAAGACTATATTCTGAAGGAATCGCTCCTGACCTGGAGAGACTGACATCACCATAAAACGACCGCCCAGGTTCAGCAGGATATAAGCCAAGCCCAACAAATATGGATTCATATTGACATCGTGGATGCTCATCAACAGATGATCCGATACCGATGGATTCACAACCACACCTGCGCTTGCCTCTGGTATTCCTGGTTTCTCTGGTTTTTTCGCAGAACGCGGCATCCTTACTGTTTACTGACAAAAAACTTGGAGAAACTCACATAGACCCATAGGGTCCAGACAGCAAGAGCGACGATACCATACACCGGATTCATATCCGTAATCAGAAGAACAATTATCGCGGCCAGAAGTCGAAAAAGTGGCTGATGCGCCAAGTCCATCATCCTTATTAAAGGACGTCGGTTTTAGTGCCAAATATCATTGATCGTGGATTCGGCGACCGGTTTGTCCTGAATCGCCGTCGGATGTTCGTCCAGAACTTTCTCCGAATGCCACGTGAGACTTTCGTCGGGAATCTCATCATACGTCAGATTAGAATCCGCAGTGCGATCCTGGATACCACGGGGTTTCTCGGCCAGCGTATCTTCAACGAGCCATTTGTTGGAACCGGATTTTACACGATCGTGATTCAGAGTAACTATGGATGTCGTGAATGACTCTGTCTCTGGCAGCATAGACAAACTGGCCAACAGAATTAACATCGCCGTGCCCAGGACCGGTTTAAGTAACCAAATATAGATCGATGCCGCTGCGAATAAAAGACGTGTAGTCACGTGACCCAGAATTCTGCGTCCAGTTACAGGAATCTGATGGGGAAGAACCGCAAGAATCACTATACCCGCACTCACTAACCACGATGGACAAACCGGAATCCAGTGGAGACGCAACGGCGGTTGATTCATAGTACCCTCTGTTAGTGCTTGCGGTTTTATGAGGAAGATGGTGATTATTAAGAAGACGACGGTATACATTTTTCCTTATACTCGGTCTCCAGACGTTCTCCCTTGCGATTGTGTTGTTTTCCGACAGGGCTCATCCAGTCTTTTAGTATATTCTTTGGTGCAAAGTCGGGTGCCACCGATTGAAGTTCTTTCCCTTTTTTGAATACGAAGCGATAACCGAAATCTTCGATGAGGTTGCGCACGGTAGATTCGGTTTCATCAGGAGAAGATGTCGGCTCACGTGGAAAGTTGCGGGACAAATAGGCTAACATCTTGGACTCCGCAGTGACCGCATCTTCTTCTGTGGGAACGGGCTCCTTTATCGTATTGCTCAGCGGTGGCAGCCATTTCGGCCAGGATGCCAATACATCATCGATTTTGAGATCGTCGCGGAAGTCGCAGCGGCCGTAGACCCGATCACGAAAATCGGCTAAGATTCGGAGACCCTTGTTTCCACTCTTTCGGATGTCATCGTCCACAAACAGAAGAAGTCCCTTATAATGATTCTTGAGTTCCGATGTCGATGGCGGAGCATCCAGCGCCTGTGTTGTCATAACTGACATATCAGGCAGACCTCCGTCGAATTTTTCGGTTACAGACGTAGTTGTATACAAGGTAATCACGATGAAAATGAGAATACCGGCAAGTATCCAAGTCGTAATATCCATTACTGTGTTGAGGGATTTTATTGGTGTCAAAAACCACCGCCTCAATTAGGGGACAAAATGAGCGTTTTCTGTTCATTGGAAGAGGCTTTTACGGGTCCGGCCAATCCGGGAAAGCATAAAAAGAAACGGTCCAAAGAGGGATTCGTGCCTGGAGCACTCGGTGGTTCGCCCGATCCCGATAGACCGGCAGAGATTCCGCCCGTAGAACCTATGGGTCCACCGACAGCCTCTGTAGGATCTGGACATCCGGAGGCGGCGGCAGCTCTTCACGATTTCTTCCCGCTTCCCGGTGAAACAGCGGAACCTGAAGAATGGTCCAAGGCTTTTATGTTGGAACCATCGAATATCCCAATTGTTAACGGAAAGTCCACACTTTGGCGAAAAATTCCGGCACCGGCTTCTGGTCCATCTGTGTCTTCGCCTTTATCTGTAATTCCATTATCTTCGTCGATTGGCCAATCATCCTCACTGGACATACAAAAACGTCTCGATATGCTAACAAAACAACTGGAATCACTTACGCAGATAAAGCCTATGCAGAACACTGCTGAACTCTTTCTGTTTGTTGCTGTAGGCTTGCTGTTGCTGCTTGCCGTTGACACTCTTCTGCGTTTCGCTACGGCGGTGGCACTTGCATCTGGATCTGCATCTAGATCTGGATCTTCTCTAAAAGGTGGCGGTCGCCTCCTAAACAGACGGTGGTTTAAATGGTAAAGCGACGCGACAATGTTCGACATAATCCAACACGTGGTGTACATCAATCTGGATGAACGGACTGATCGACGCACGCATATAGAAGGACAACTGCGTCGCGCCTTTTCGCCTGAGAGAATACAACGTTTCCCGGCGATTAAGGCCGCCAAGGGAGCCGTCGGATGTTCGCGGAGTCACATCGCTGTTCTTGAGCTTGCGAAGGCCAACGGCTGGCCCAATGTTCTCATCGTCGAAGACGACTTCACGTGGAATAACTTCGACAAAGGCGCCCCCGTTCTAGAAGGGTTATTGGCGAAACCGTTCGACGTCATCGTACTATGCGGAGCCTATGTGGCCTGTTATCCAGATGGACGTCTACAATCGTGTCAGACTACGACGGCGTATGTCGCAGCACAGGAGTACTATGATACACTCATCGCAAATTATAAAGAGGGACTCGCGCTGTTTGAGAGAACCGGTGATTATCCGAAGTACGCTCTTGATCAGTATTGGAAACGCTTACAGACGGTGGGACGATGGTACATTGTTCGACCGAATCTGGGATTTCAGCTGCCGGGTTATAGTAATGTAGAGGAGAAACCAGTGAATTATTTGCGCTATTTTAAGTGATTAGATAAATGTAATTGTCTGGATGCCGCCTTTTCTGGAAGAACCAGAAGAGCCAGAAAAACCAGAGCCTGCGGCTAACATTCCCGCTACGCCTTCTGCGACCGGCTTGTAGGCAGCCGCCTTCTTCTTTTCGGCTTTTGCCCCCTGTGGAGCCAAAGGAACCTTGGCGTCTTTGTTGATAGTGGTGGCCGCAATCATCGCCTGACGAATCGGTGATTCCTCCTGATAATACTGAATGGACTGCTCCTTCCAACTTATGAGCAGTCGATTCGGCGACACATAGAGCACTTTAAATCCCGAATGACGGAGATTCCACACAATGTAGAGAATACAGTCCTTGACATCGAAACGGGGACATCCCGGCTGCCATTCGGGAACGTCGAAACTCGTCATCTGGTCGGCGTTCGGCACCGTTGAATGCGCCTTGATCTTCTGATGTACGGTCCCCAGAATTCGATTATAAACCTGTAAACGGATCTCGTCGAGTTTGGCCTGCTCTGTAAAGAGGGACGCCGGTGTCAGCTGCGGTACTGTCGGTTGCGTCATCTCCCTTGTTGTACGTAGAGGAATGTCGGCAGGATCAAAACCGCGATCCTGGAAACCGCGTGCCATCACTTTCGGTGGCGGAGGAGCGCGCATCGTGGGAAGCTTCGGGGTTCTAACACATCTCATTGAATCCGGTATGACGGCGCAGGTGACGGACTGGTATGGATGTTCGGCCGGAGCAATGTGTGCTCTGTTCGCGGCAGTCGGTGTTAGTAGTGCGTGGCTGCGCGAAGTCACAACCATATTCGATGTCCGTATGATCGGTGAGATCCGTGAAGACTATGTCTGCGATTTTGCCAAAGTCTGGGGTGCCGCTTCCACAGATAATCTCCGAGAAATCCTCGGAAAATTTATAGAAACCTGGGAACCCGGTTCTGCCATCTGGACATTTGAACGGCTGCCTGGCTTACATATCTCTGCGACGAATGTTAGTCGTGGCAGGGCTGAAATATTCGATTCCGTGAATTCGCCGAATATGAAAATCCTAGATGCTGTCTGTGCGTCGTCGACGATTCCGTTTTTCTTCGCGCCTTGGATCCATCCGGAGACCGGTGATATCTATTGTGATGGGGCAATTACGGAGCCATATCCGTGGTCGTGTATTCCGAACAAGGATGAGACTCTGGCGATTGTGTGCGCTGATAAAGATATTATTGGACGTGCACCGAGGGCCGTGAAACAGATCGCGACAATTTTTGAATATTTTACACGATTAATCTCTTTGGGTCTCCATCGCGATACGACTGTTATTCCTCGATACTGGATTGCCATCAATAATCGGACAATCTATAGTATCGACTTCAACATTACTAAAGAAGAACTGCTTGCGGCGTTTGAAGAGGGTGTTAAAGTGGCTAAGGGGTGGATGGCGTTTCGTGCTTCTATGCAAGATTCTCTAGGAGAAACTGATGGAAACCGGCCGTGGTGCGCGCCCCAGGATACTTCAGCGCTTGCCCGTCCTTTACAAGATAGAATGTCGGATAACCGTCAATCTGGTAATTCGCGGCTGCTGTCGGATCCTGTTCGGGATTTATATAGCGGACCGACACCGTGCGTTCGCCGATGGTCACTATAGATCCAGGACCAGAAGAACCAGAAGAACCAGAAGAACCAGAAGAACCAGAAGAACCAGATCCAAGTGCCTCGAACTGTGGCTTTGCAGAAGTGCAGTGTGGGCACCACGGAACACCAAACATTATGAACTCTGTGTTCGTCGCATTCGCGAATCCTTCACTACCCGGAAGTGTCCGTGGACGCTGAGCAACGACGACGGCCACGAAAAGAAGAATTACCACGAATCCGGCAACGAGCACCCAATACGGTTTCAGTTCCATTTGTTCTACTGATATCGGGCGAATATATTTACGGGATCAGAGTCTAAGTACTTGTAGGACTAACAAATGTATGGAGTATCCATTTTTATGGAAAGGACGTCTTTGGCGCGTGTCTGTACCTGAAGAGGTCGATGACGGTGATCGGTGTATCTATGTTCAGGCATTCGTTGTTTCTGGTGGATCTCATAATTGGGCAATGCAGACAGTTCTAAAGGAGCGGTATCCTGGCATTGGCTGGTCTGCTGAGAGCTCTGGGGTACCGATGTCTTTTGGTTTGGCTTCTTTGGCTTCTCTGGCTTCTCTGGCTTCTTTGGCTTCTCTGGCTTCTCTGGCTACCGGTTCCTCCTTGTCTTCCTCTTCGTTAGTCGACAAGTCTTACCCCGCTTCTTCTTCGAACAGTCGCTCTCATAAGTCGCGGCCTCTTTCTTCAGTGCTACCAGTGAAGGATGCGGTGTCGGGCACTGGAGGCCGGCACACACCTGCTCCTCCACACGCCACATCCACATCATCACGGCCTCGCGCCCCTGGCTCAACGGTGGCGCAGAAACAGAAGTCCACGCATTTCGCCAATCCTCACACGGTAGGATGGATGGGATCAAACTCCACCACCGCTTGAGCATCCGAATACGCGTCTGAGCACCCAACAGATTGTAGCGATTCTTGAACGCGCACGACGCGGTGGGACTAACATAATCCGGTGTATCTGGCATCGGAACCGGTTTGTACGTGGCGTTCGGTGTTGTGTACGCGACCGATACTAGGAACTCCCATCCTAGAAGCGGAGGATCTCGGCACATCGTGGCGCTCAGGTGTTGGTATTTTTCTTTGACGGCGGGCCACGGGGGGTCCGTTGATGTGAGGAGTCCCTGGCCACGGAGTTTCGCGTTCACGCGATTATGGATATCGTAGACCCACTTGCCGAAGCTGTTCGGGCTCACCAGGATTTTGTCAGTAAGCGGCTGGAGTTCAATGTAATCGTGGAAAGAGGCGCGGCAATACTTACACGGAAGTACATACTCTAAGAGTTCGAACCATTCTTTGACCGCGGCTTGGTTCCTCAGTGGATTCGCCGCAATCAGATGTAGAAGACGCCAACCCGATGGTCCCCAGAATCGCGTATCCATTTTGTTTGTCCCTTACTTTTAGCACACATTATCACTGTATGTTAAGAGTAATTTATTTGGGTTTTTCTGGTTTTTCCTGGGTTTTCTGGTTTTTCCTGAGTTTTCCTGAATTTTCCTGGCTTACATACCGCTGATAGATGCCATAAGCGGACGCACCATCCAAGGATCCTCTGGCTCGTATTTGGCCTTGCAGCTGACCTTGGGTTCGGGGCAACGCGGGGGCTCCACCGGCGCGCACGGCGGGCAGCTCTTCGGCTCTGGGCAGACCACAACAGGGCAGCGCTGGGGCGGCGGGCACGGCGGGCAGGCACCGATCTTACAGGGTTTGTTACACGTGCTGATACACGGCGGGCACGCCGGTACCGCCGACTTCAGGATGTATCTCGACATATCGGGAGGTGCGGGACACTCCGACTTCAGCATATATCGCGACATATCGGGCTGCGGCGCGCACGGAGGAACCGAGGCCTTAAGTACATACTTGGACCAATCGATCGCGGATCGTTCATCGGGTTTCTTGCATCCACACGATCTTGCTGCGTCACCGCAAATCTCACAATTGGTCTCAGTCACATCGACAAATGTCTCGACTTTGCTATTTCCCGCAGTAAGTAGAGATCCAAGTACCAGACCAACCGCTAGAACCACAATGTACATCAGTAAATTCTTCATGCTACTCTACCGGATACCTGTTATTTTTCTCTGCATCGGGAGTTTCATTAGAAGCAAAGAAATCTATCGCCGATGGGAATGTGTACACGTGAAACATTAAAAACACACATATGAAAAACAGGTATATCCAGAGATTGTTTGAAAGTACACTATCCATCTGTCTTTATCTTCTGTTTTAGCGCTGGACAGTTGAATTGCTCCGGTGTAACAGATGGCACCGAAGACCGGATATTCGCACAAACCGTGTTGATTACCGTTTCGGCCTGGAATTTGGTGTTGATCGGACTGCAGCCTAGCGCTGCGGCGTCACGCGGAAATGCTTTTGTTACATCGTGGCAAAGGCGTTTAGCTCCTTTAATAATATCGGCCCCTTCAAGCGTTATCGGTTTCGGTTTCGGTAGGGGAAAACCTGTTGCTGGTCCTTGTGAGGCAAGAGATTCAGAAGAGGAACCAGGAGAAGAACCAGATCCAGAGCCAACGAAGTTGCTAACAAGAATGCCGGGGCTACCAAAAGAACCAAAAGAACCAAATGGAAGCGGTCGCAACCGTGTATCCATCTTCACCGCAGCGCTGCGCGCATCCGTCACAGATATTCCACCCGCCCGCAAGCGATCCATCAGAGATGCCGCCGATCGCTTCATCTCCTGATCCGCCGGATCATAACTCATTGTTAGTTTCCATTGGATGTTTCGCAGATATTCCATAACATCATCCGAATTCATATCGAGTCCAAGGCCAGATCCAAGGCCAGATCCATAACGTCCACCTAGAAAATCAACACTGTACAGCGTCGGTAACGGCTGTTCTGGTCGGAGCATCTGGCGAAGGAAAAGCTGCGCCGCACCCATCCTGATCGGCGGAGGATTTGTCGGACTCGACGAATCAATTAGACTCTGGCGAATAACCTGGAGCTGTTGGTAGCGGACCTTCTGGAGCGGCTCCGGTTGATACAGATTCTTGTATTCCTTAATGGCTTCACCAAACAGATCGAAAAACCGATCGTATTGCTCCTTTGTAAGTAGCGCATCGGGATTAACATCCTTACCGTATTCAAAGACCGCGCTAATATAAGGCGCCTGGTGTTGCCATCCCGCGTTTTCACGACGGAGGGCCATTATCTCATCCGCCACTGTTTTGTAGTTATCTGTGATCTTATTGAGACCCAGCTGTTGACGGATATCTTCCAGACGTGCCTGGAGTATTATACGCTGTTCCAGTTGTTGGGCTGTTAGACTACCGGGTTTCTCGTGCTCCTTCTGGCTGGCCGCTGCGAGCCACGTCATTATCTTGCTGTCGAGTTCCGATAGATCTTTGGACTGGGCCATCGCCTGACGGGTACTCGGTGGAGCACCGGGAACACCCTGGGGCTGGTTATCGGCCATCGTGGGTAATGCGCCCGGTGGAAATGCGCCTGGTTTGGATACAGGCGCGCGATTCAAATCAGGTGGAACAGGATAAGAATTATCGATCGCCTTGCGCGGATCATAGGAACGACCGGCTATAGGTGGCTGTTTCGGATCCCATACCGCCCACGCATTTATCATATTTTTGACTTCAGAAGAGTTGGAACCGAAGTGCTCCATCGTTTGACTCTGATAGTAAAGCAGCGCAGATATGCAAAATACTAGAACGGCAGCCCCTATAACGGTTGTCGATGACATTCCTTACAGGTGCTGTTGGTTTTTGATTTAGTGTCAGACACTTACCGCTGAAGCAGTCGCCTTCTGATTTCGTGTTTCGTAGGTCGGACTTCCGCATTTCGGAGAAATGCTTGCAGCTAAAGCGTCGCATTTCGTAGGTCGGACTTTAATTTCGCATTTCGGAGAAATGCTTGCAGCTAAAGCGTCGCATTTCGTAGGTCGGACTTTAATTTCGCATTTCGGAGAAATGCTTGCAGCTAAAGCGTCGCATTTCGTAGGTCGGACTTTATAGGCTAAAGCATAAAGTCCTTATGGAAGCGAACAGTTCCAGCACGGGACTTCATCGAGCTTGACATACTTTGACATATCCGGGCCTTCTGGACACTTAGGGCACTTGGGACACTTTTGTTCCAGATCTTTCTTTTTGTAGTTGTTCATACACTGTTTCATATACTTCTTCTCATCCTCATCGCCTTCCGGATAGTATTTGAAATTGTCTGTCGAACCGTGCGGTACGGCTAACACATCGTACAACGGCTCACCAGATTTAGAAGAACCAGAAGAACCAGTTGCCTTCTGTAAGACCGCATCGCGGCTCAACGCATCAATGCCTTGTTTCTTGACATCAGGAGTTATCGACGGTGTAGTTATCATCTGCGAAAACGACGGACTCATCATTATTTTCTTAACATCGATCGGATCAGCGGTTTTATTCACAGCATTCACGAATCCTTCGTAACGCGGCGTCATTAATATGCTTACAAAGAGCAGCAAAACTAACAAAAGTGACAGGAATATGGTTCTCATTACTTAGTACAAGGAAAATGAAACGCCAATGGATCGATGATGGACTCGTTGAAGTTGGCCTCGATGAAGCCGGACGTGGTACTCTCTGGGGACGTCTGTATGTGGGAGCCGTTATCCTGTCGCCCGAAGATGAGGCGTACTTTGATAATGGCGCAGCACTACGACAGATAAAAGATAGTAAAAAACTGTCGCGTCGTCTCCGTGCTATCCTAGATGATTATATCCGCGAAACCGCTATTGAGACTGTCATTAGCTGGGCAGAACCGGAGGAAATTGATAGCATCAATATTCTCCAGGCCGACTTATCGGCCATGCACCGAGCTTTAGCACAATTAAATACTCCATTCCAACGAATTCTCGTGGATGGTGATGTTTGGAAACCTTGGGTCGATCCTTCAACGAAGGAGGTCGTCGAAGGTTTTACAATTATTAATGGCGATGCAGTAAGTCTACCCATTGCCGCTGCTAGTATACTTGCTAAAGAGGCGCATGACCGATGGGTCCAAGAAATTGTGGCCGCTAGGCCTGATTTACACGAACATTATGGACTGAGATCAAATATGGGTTATGGGACTGCTGTTCATATGGATGGGCTCAAACAATGGGGTCCAGATGCGCTACATCGTCGATCGTTCAAACCTGTAAGGGATGTTACTTGCCTATTTTCTAGCTGAGACGTTGCTCTTTGCTCTTCGCTTCACGTCGCTCTTCGCTTCAGGTCGCTCATACGTGATTAAATGCTTCGCATTTATATCCGTATTCGCTTAGAAAAAGCGGAAGCCGCCCTGCTGCTGCTGGTTGCGGCGGCTCTGGCGGTTGCGGCGGCTCTGCTTCTGGCGGCGCGACTGGCGCTGCTTGCGGCTCTGCTTCTGGCTCTTGCGGTGCTTGCGGCGATGTTGGACACGACGGGACTTGGCCATTTATACTTGTTACGTCGATTTTTTATTTGGCTAGGCAAGGGGGCAAAAAGTTGATGAACGCGGCGTGGGCACCGGACAATGTACGATGACAAAACGAATTCTCCTTCTCGACACTGAGACCAACGGTCTCCCCAAGAATCGCTACGCGCCCATCTCTGAACCGGGATGGCCCGCCATCCTCCAATTGAGCTGGGCAATTTACTCCGTCGAAGAGGATGGTCGGATGATCGCTGAGGCTAAACAGGATGTCGGAGTCTCTCTGGATCCCGCAATTCCCTGGGATGCCGGGGCCGCAAAGATCCACGGACTCAGCGAATACGAAGGCCGACACGGAACTCCCGCTATCACCGTTCTGACCGAATTGGCGGCGGCCCTTCGCACCGTTGATGTCGTCGTTGCCCATAATCTCGAATTCGACAAGCCCGTAATCCGTGCCGCCGCCTACACCATCGGTATCCGGGATCTCTGGCCTCCACAGACCCAAATCAAAGAGTTCTGCACTATGCGCGCCACCACCGATATCGTTTGTATCCCGCCTACGGCTAAGCAGGCGGCATACAATATTTCCAAATACAAATCCCCCCGGCTCAGTGAACTCTTTCAGTGGCTCTTCAATGCCTCCTTTGACATTTCGGGATCCGTGCTCCATTCCGCAAAAGGCGACGTTCACTGTCTGGCAATGTGTGTCGGAGAACTTCTGCGTCGAGGACTCGCACCGGCCCTTACTTCCGTTGTTTCCGACTCCGTCTAAGACCAACACCCTCCGATCCACGAATCTGTAAAGCACCCGCCAAATCCCTTTTTTTGTCACGCACACGATCCCTGTGTGCCTTCTTGAGCTCCGGCATCGTCGGCTGGTGACCCAGACAATCCAGCGGAAATACATCGTGCGCCGGAAGACCCCGTTTCACGGCATTGATACGCGCGGCCTGTTCGCGCTCTATGAGGTCACGGATCAGGCACAGCAGTCGCCCCTCTTTATACTCTGTGATCTCCGCAAAATACATCGCGTAATATATTTCTATGAGGAGATCCAGCGATCCAATCCGATAGTTGTTCGCATCAGGATGCATCGTGTAACTGTGGCAGGCTACGGTTTCAAACACGACCGCAACTAAGTCTCCCTGTTTGTCCCGGAACTCTGTGCGCGCCGGTAGAAGCTCTCCTATGGCCTCTATCTTCGTCGGAATAAGAGGTTTCAGATCGATCTCTTTGTCTGACATTAAAAGTATGGGACTCTCATCGGGTTCACCCAGAAATATGGCTCCCGCATCCGTACCGACTTTGATGACACGTCGGTTAATCTTTTCTGTGTCCTTATTCGCTGTGGAACAACGACCTGCTCTCATCGGATGTTCGGCATTCAATAGTAGCAGACGCTCATAGACCTTCTCCCATCGACTCACATTTCCCGCCGGTCTCGACAACTCCACATAGATATTCATTCGCAGGAAATCCACGCTTGCATAATGAATTCCGTCTATGACAGCGGCCTCGCGAATGACACGTCCGTAGATTTCCGTTGGCATATACGTGATATCCGCCGCCGCACGGTAATTTACGAACACCTTGTATGTTCCCTCGTGAATACCGAATTTTGCCTCCACTTCGTCGAATCCCTCCTGTTGGAAGGCCACTATGAGATCCGCACAGTCCTGGAGCGGATCCGGTGTCAGAAAATCGTAGTCGGGTAGATATAGTCTCGGATCATAGAATTTGGCTTCTGGTGACAGATGCGCATTGATGGCGGCGCCGCCATACACAACACGCGCCTTCACACGGAGGAATTGCTCCATTATATCAACGATCTTGCGGGCCTCAATGTCCTCGGCGGCAAAGCGCTGCTGGTAATCGGCGGATTCTACAGCGGCGGCACGGGCTAGCGCAACAAGCTCCTTGGCTGACACGTCGTGTTTCATTATTCCCTTAACGGATGCGGCTATATTTTGCGAAAGCTGTACGTGCCAAAATAGCTCGGTTGAAAAAACGTCGTCAGTGGACCATCGCTCGTATTCGGTGGAAAAAAATTCAGGGCTACAAACTGTGCTCCCGATTTCAGACACGTGTCATAGGAATCCGTACTATAGAAATCGGCGTTCGATGTCGTCGTACCTCCGATTGTTGGCTGGATAATACACAGACCCGTCTGCGCAAGAGATTGCTGTGAACCAGTGGGAGAACCGCACGCCGGCTGACTGGGTGCAGATATAGTCGTGTTACCGTTCGGCTCAAAGAACATCGTGTTCTGGAGCTGTTCAAGCGCGTTTGTTATTTCGCCTAGACGCGTGGTCAAAAAGAGCGGTGTAAATGCGGCATAGGTGCTGACATTTGGAAGAATATTGTAACTGGGATTGATATCTGGAATCACGATCAAGAATACTCGCGATAAGAACTGCGAAACGGCCACGGTACAAATGTTTTTCTGATTTGCGCAGCGGTTCCAATCGGCGCCCATTGCGTTTCCGCCTATTGCGTTTCTTACAAGATCGCCGAGATTATTCAGATATGGAACCGTCATTCCGCCGTGTAGCTTGAGAATCAGGAAAAAGGGATCAGTGTTCTGTGTTCCAGGACTGCTCATAAACGCCGCCTTCAAGGCTGTCTGTATAATAGACGCTACCGGTGCCGTATTGCGTGTCACCTTATTCCAATTGCTGTAACGTCCTATCCCTTTATTCAGACCTAGACCGTTCTTCCACCACCTTTGTATGGTCCACGCCTGGTTGTCCATCATCGAACATACAACTGGAAGACGTGTATTCGGATCGGGCCATACATCCAGGATTATAGCCCGCGCACCCGCCTCCACCTGAAGACGGGCGGCCTCGGGACTTACAGTGCCGATCCAGGGATTTAGTCCGGTATTATCTTCGGTGAAGATTCCACCAAAAGATGCCGTGGCAACTGAGAACTTATTCATTGCTGTGGAATCCGGTAGACTGTTGGCTGCCAAATAGTCTCTCAGCGACTTGCGTTTGCCTTGGTCTGCATCGTAGTCGCGGCCGTTCCAACCTGTTGGCGGTGTAGGTGTTGTTCGTGTGAGTCCCAGTGTTACGCACATAAGTATTATTCCGATCAATACAAGGAGACTAACAATAAAATGAAATACTACACTGATTGTTGCGGTTGGAGATCCGTTGAGCGGCTTTATTAGTTCTAGACTGAGCCACGAATCCATTGTCCTCTACATCTGGGCTCGGAATTCGGATAGACTCAGAATCTTGGCACCGACCTCCTCTGCTTTCGTGATCTTCGTCGTGGTCGGGCGAGGACCGTCGGCGTAGACAACGTGGGTCGTCTTCTTGGTCACGGTGTCGGCCACTGTGTGTCCGGTCTCTTGGAGAGTGGTCTCTAGGGCCTTGTCGCGAACACCCGTGAAGACGACTGTCCATCGTGTCTCTAGAGACACGGGATTCACGGGCTTAGGCTTGGCCTTTGTTGTCTCTAGAGTTGCGGTCAGCCCGTTGGATGTGACCCATTCCAGATATGCCGGAATCGCCTCTACAATGGCGTCGATCGTCGCAGGACTGATACCCGCCGGCTTCGCCGCCTTTAACTCTGCAGCAGAGCCAGGCCAGGCCCCCGGATTCGGATTTAATGACAGCAGCGGTGTTAGCTTCGTGTGTCCAACAGAGCGGGGCATCGTACAACTCGCGACTAGGAAATTCAGCGTTGTCCAGCTTGCCTGTTTGACACGGAGACCCGTCCAGAGACGCTCCGCACCCTTTTCCTTACAGCCATCCACCTTGGTCGCGAAGTCGGCTGCCGTCGCCTTGTAGATCGCGCCGATCGTCGTAAATCCCGCCGCGTACATCTTGGCAACGAGACCCGGACCCACATTTTCGGCACCCAGTTCTCCAAGAGCGTGAGTGAGTTTGATACAGGCAGATTCCGTTGCGGCATCGTCTCCCACCGGCTTGATGTGGATACAGCCGGCCTCTTCGGTCGCCCATTGGAAACGGGGAGGCATAGCCGGCGCCACGGCTGTGTGGACCGCAATAATCTGCGGAATGACATCGCCCGCTCTGCGGACCTCGATCACGGCACCTGGACCTACACCGTTCTCAAAGATCCACCGACCGTGGAGACCCGTGGCGGCACCGATGTTCGCTCCCGCCAGTGTGACCGTGTCGAACAGAACACGCGGTATCAGGAAGCCCTGGTGACTAACATTCCATTCCACGGATCTCACCGTCGTGCGGGCCGTGGCGGCTGTAAGCCGCGTCTTCCACGCTACACGGTCGGCCGGATTTACGGCCTCTCCGTTTCTCGTTACCGGATTATAGCCGATACGCTCAATGGAGGGTGCCACTACGATACCGTCGAGTTGATAGGGGCTCTTCGCTTCCATCGCTGTAAATAGACGACTCAGATATGCGGACTCGACTTGTATGGGATTGAGGGATATCGACATCGCGGTCTTGTAGCCGGCGGCGGCCAGCATCTTGAAAGCATTGGTGGGACTCTGGGGACCGATGTGCTCGTAGGCTATGAATTGGATCTCGGCAAAGAGCTCGGGATCGGCGACCTTGCGATTGAGCGCACCCGCCACAATATTGCGGGCTAGCTTGCCGGCTGGAATGGCGGTCGAATCTGTTCGCATTATGAGCTCACCGCGGACTGCGAACACTGCGTCATGGCCAGAGTCAGAAGATGGAAATCCCTTGAAGTAGCTCGCAAAGTGGGAGATATCGCGACCACGCATTCCGTCGCCGCGTGTATAGAGCTTCTTGGTCTTAGGGATCCATAGAGCCGAACATCCGTCCAACTTCACGGATACTTGGTAGAGAGCGGCGGGATTCTTGCCGAGCCACTTATCAATAGCCTCTTGGCCCTTGATCTTGTTCAGGCTAGGAAGAGGAATCGGCAGAGCGACTTCGTCGCCGGTGGCCAGAGGAGCACCCACCTTCTGAAAGAAAGGATGATCGGGTGCGGTTTTGCGGAGAGTATCGACGCCGGCGTCGTATTCGGCATCGGTCATTAGTTCTTCGAGGCCATTGAAGTAGGCAAAGGAGGCGGCTTCGAGTTTTGCGGCAAGAGCTGAGACGGTCATTGTGTCTTACAGGATGGTGTAAGACATAATAAGGGCGTCATTTTTTTAGTACACAAAGCCGGCACCTGTTGGTTTCTGATTATATTCTGCATTAATGCGATTCAGATTCGGATCATAATTTTTTTTATTATCATTATAACTCGGATGTAATCTGTTAGTCTTTGGAAATCTCTCTTCATTTAGAAGTTTCATACCCGCGGCGTCGTGTTGTTTCTTCTGAAAACTGAATTTGGTCGAGTTGTACCAATTCTTCGCTTTGCGGAATAAATACGGCTGATTCCGACTTGCCATTTTTGGAGTATTTATACGAGGTACAACAGGAGAAGGCTTATATTTCTGGTTTAACATTCTTGCTAGAGACGCCGCGTTTTTGGCTTTAAGGCGGTTCCTAATGTTTTTGAGTGTTTTATTATTCTTTGTATTAGAGCGGGATTTGAGCCAATTTTTGCTACCGGTTACATTAAATGTTCGTCCAGGATCAGACACAGTACTATTTCGTCGTCGGGTTGAATTTTTTGAATTATACATCCGATTCCCTGTAGGATTATTCTGATTGGTCTGACTGTTTTTTCTGTTTTCTGCTGTTGTTTTATTCATAGAATTTATCGGGTTTTCGGTAGGATTCTCATATCTGGGTGGTTTTACCCAATTCTCTACTTTTGTTGAATTTTCCTCAGGATTGGGGTATACAGGTGTGTTTACCCAATTCTTTACTTTCGTCGAATTTCCCATATAATTCAGTTGCCTGGTTACCCAATTCATTCTACTAAACGCGTCGTTTATTTCGGTGTCTGGTTTTGCGGTTGTTACGATGTTTACGCCGGTGGCTACGACGTCTCCCTCCATCGAGCTTTTCTGTTTTTGGTCTCAATGCCATATATACCCCTACTCCTACAGCAGCCGCAGCAGCCGCAGTACCCGCCGCTGCTAATCCTCGTTGAGTAGGTGTTAGTCTCTTACAAGCGTTGCCGACACATTTTGCGGCTTTAGCACCTGCGTTATACATTTTTTGAAAAAACGAACGATCAAATGATGTTACACTTCCTGACGCAGTAGTAGGTAATCGTAATTTCTTCATTATTGCTGCGAAATTCTCCGGTTGTAAATGTGTTATACCATTTACTTTATCGTCTATAAACGCATAATTAGCAGGGGTACCCCACGGTATAAGCCTGGCTGATATGTAGTCATAATAGGCAGCATAGAATGCCGTGCCTTCGGGGTGTGTTAACATCTGCCCGTATATATCTGTACGCATACCGCCCGGATTATGTGTTAGAAATAATCGCATAATACGTCTCAATTCAGGAGCGCGATTCCACTCTGTTGAATATTGAATAATTGCCGCTAGTAATATCAACAGATCCGTTGCTTCACAGGTTCTTCCACGAACAGCATATGTTATACCATCCACTCGAATGCACGATTTTCCAAAATCAATTAATTTAATTTTGTCGGCACCTTGTATCAATACATTTCCACCGTGTAAATCACGGTGTCTAAAACCATATAGTTTATCAAAATGAGCAAGTATATTTCCAAGATTTTCTAATAGTTTATATTCTCTTTGTTGCAGCATTGCGTATGTACTAGATGCAGGATAGTCATATATTTGGATACCGGCGGGCTCCATCACATAAAAAAATGTAAAATCTGTTTGATCTCCAGCCGCCGTCCTGGTTCTATTTTTTAAATCCCTGAATACACCTAGTATACGTGCAATATTACCACCATACATACTGTCATTTTGTAGGACTGTTTGAATAAAAACTTCGACGCATGTTTCGCGTGCGAATTCTTCTGTTACTGCGTCATCTGAGTTGTTGTCACCTTCAAGGCTTACACGTTTGTATATATTTCCGGTGGTCTGTCCTACAAAAATCGAACCAAACGTTCCACCGCCAATTTTTATCATTTGCTCGTTAACAGGAATTGTTGATAGTGTATATGAAACATTGTACAGTGTTCTTTTAGCAATACTCTGGTTTGTTTTATTAGCAGGAATATTTGTTTCAATTGTATTCGGTAATGTTAATAATACGTCCGTAATACGTGTAGTAACAGTACGTTTGTTAGTATTTGTGTTACCCTGATTACCTGATAATCTAGTTATCAGATCTCTCGTCTCAGATTTTGATAATTTTAATACATCTTTATAATTGGACTCTACATCATCGGAAAAGGAGGAAAGCGCAAGTGAAGTCCTTTCTACAACTTTTCCGTGCCCTTCGCTGATTGAGCTTTCATCTCCCACTATACCACGCCCAAGCCCTTTCCTTCTTAGGAGTTTAAGCGAATCTTTTATGCCTGGACCTTCAACAGAATTAGGACTGTCAAATTCAGTTGGAACAGTTGAGACACTTGAGTCTGTGGCAACAGATGATCCATCTGAATTGTATGCGCCAGGTATGCTTGATGCCGCAAAAGGTACATATGATGTTCCAGATCCAGGTCCAGATCCAGGTCCAGATCCAGGTCCAGATCCAGCTCTAGAAGCTGGTGCTGCCATCTCTATTATTATCCGCGATTTATAAATCATCCGCGGAGAGGCCCAGGGCTGCCATCACTGCTGCATCCGCCTCTGCCATCTTCGATTCCGACTTGGATTTCTGTGTTTCCTCTTTTTGAACCCGTTGTTTCTGTTGGATCACCGTGTTCGGGTCCGCTAGTTCCGCCGCGATTTCTTTGTACGGCAAGTCAATTTCTTCCACCGATTGATTCAGCGGTGCGGCGGCCCATATGGATTCCGGTTGCTGCGTCATTGATGCCCGCACTTGAAGCGTCCAGGCTAACAGAATCCGCATCCGTTCCACCGTGGTCCAGCGTTTGTAGTGGATCCGGAAAGCATCAGCAACGGCATTGTGCATCGTGAGCCAGCCTTTGTGTAAGTGCGGTCGACTCTGGAAATAAGAACGTCCTAGTTCCATCCAGAACCACAACGGCGAATCACAGACCTTCTTTGTTAGATCGGCCTGAGAACCACGGGAAGCACACTTCATCGGCGTATTGAGTCCCTGTTGTGTCGTTGTCATCAGAGTCCACGCTATCGCCGATAGAGCACCGCGGAGATCGCCCGTTTCCAGTTGCGACAAGAAACGTCCCGCCATCATTCGGAGCTCTAGCGAATCTTCATCCCGTTTCCAGACTCGGAGAACAATCGGACCATCTGTGACCGTGGGAACCGGTGAATCCCGCATATTTGCCACGTCGTACAGAATAATTTCGCGGGATGGCCAGATTACCGGACTCTGTCTCGGCAGAGCCAGAAGACGTTTGGTGTTCTCGGCGGCGATAGAGCGAACATCGTGATCATTGCGGAATGCTGGCCATCCTCCTCCACCATTGACGAGCTCCGCTGCGGCGGCCGTTATCGCTGACCACGACTGTTTGAGCAGAATGGGCATTGTTGGTCCACCTTGGGCAGTGGCCCACGCGAGCCAATAAGAAGCCCAGAGTGATCCAACGGCACCGGGCGTCGCAACGAGTTCGGCGGTCCAGCGATTGGCGGCACGACTGTCCCTGCGATCTACCGCTTCCCAAAGTGATTTCCGCACATCGGTCAATACGTAGCTACAAATCGTTTCTGCTTTTGATGTCATAACCCTCTGTTTGTATCTCAGAAGCTATTAGATAGATTCTGACACACGTGAGTTGGTAAATTATTAGCCCTCACAAAATATAAATCTCTGCCATCCGTTTTTTATATGTCTGAGACTCAATATTGAAATTCGAAATCTCGCCTGCCCGCTTATGCTCGCCGTAGTGTTTTTTCAACATGTCCACAGCGATATCCATTGTTGCTAGAGCCCCCTCGTAACTATGCATGTATTTGTATTTATCCGTGGGGGCCGATGCATAATCATAATATGTAAAATGCCAACTGCGGGTTTTCTTTAATGGATTTAACTTGGGACGCCCCTCGAGCTCGAGGTCGCAGCCCTTCGGTAGCTCCCCCGCTTTTTCGCATCGGGGTGTTAGATTGAAGGATACCTTAATAATCCCGTTATTATCGAGCTTATTTTGTTCAAATTCGTTCATCTCTATTTTGAGTTTTTTCAATGTATATTTCTTTTTTGTATGATTTCCCAGAGCTTGCCATTTATTTGGTTGAGGTCCAATTGCACCTGGAGTCCAATTCACGACTATCCACAAATATCCGTTGGTGCCTAGACGGACCGTATTCTCTTTGAACGCGTTGGGATCTATTGTAGGCTCACCCGTTTCTGTTGGGGTTTTTGCAGCCCCTTTTTTCTTTTTATAAGTTTTTTTAGCCATCTCTCTTCTTAGAGAAGTTATTCGGATTAACGCATTCTCTTTTTACTTATGCGACGGATAGTTGGATATTGATCTGGTATCTATTGCGGAATGCTGGCCATCCACTGTTAGACCGATTCTGACACACACGGTCTGCGCAGTTGCCCGTTCGTGATATAAATTGCCTATTGTGAGTTAGCCATCGCAGGCTAACTCCCAACTGCTCATTTAAAATCCGCAACGGCCCAAAAAAGTTGACACCTGTATTTGCGCGGCGCGTTAAGCCAAGAGCATTCCACCAAAGACGAAATGCCTGACCAAAATCCAAACACAAATCATAGCCCAATTCCCATACGCCTCCGCCTCAAATACCGCCAGGCCAAAAACACGGGCACCTTCGATGTTTCTAATATGGAACTCACTGAGTTGCCAACGCCTCTGCCAGCGAAGCTCAAGTATCTCATCTGTGCGAACAATCGACTGACTGCGCTACCGGTGTTGCCTGACACTCTGATTGATCTGGACTGTACTAAAAATCAGCTGACTGCGTTGCCGTCCTTGCCTGCCGGCCTGAAGGATCTGCGATGCGGTGGGAATCGGATAACTGAGTTGCCCGATCTGCCACCCACATTGACGGTCCTGTATTGCCATACGAATCAGCTCCGTGTGCTTCCAGAGCTTCCACCAACGCTCGGTGAATTAGGATGCGGTGACAATCGTATTCGCTCACTCCCCACCCTGCCGCCAACACTGACTTACTTGAACTGCTGTTACAATCCGCCTCTGGAAGCTCTACCTGTGCTCCCAGATTCCTTAACATATCTCCAATGTTCGGCCTGTAATCTCCACGAACTCCCTGATCTGCCATCGAAGGTCTGGTCTCTGGACTGTGGCGACAATGATTTGGCGATTCTGCCAGAACTTCCTGCGACCTTGTATTATCTGAAGTGCGCAAACAACCAGCTGTCGTATCTGCCGTATCTGCCGAATAGTGTCATGACACTACACTGTGAGCATAACCATATTACGTCGCTCTTCGACATGCCGAGGATGCTTAAAGACATTAACTGCAGCCACAACAGTCTCACAGATCTTCCGCCAATGCCTTACGCTGTTGATAAGATTAACTGCGCACACAACCGTATTACACGGCTGGGCCATGTTTTTCCGTCGGTTACGGTGTTGGATTGTAGCGCGAATCAGCTCACGTTCTTGCCCAAGCTGCCGAAGACCATTGTGACGTTGGAGTGCGATGATAATCCGTGGAACACTGCGTTTGATAAGTTGATTTGCCCTATCACTCGCTTGTGGAATCGTATAAACTACGGCCTGAATGATTATGGGGTACAACCACAGATGCCAAAAAAACCTAAGAACGAACACGTCGAAGCAAGCCACAAGTACGACCTCGCGATGACGAAAATCAAGAAGCAGGCACGCAAGCTCATCGTCGTGAATCGGATCCTCCATAATTCGTCACTGAACGGCGATGTCGCATCTCTCATCTGCTCATTTCTGTCTGGGGCAAAGGGATCGCTCCGTGGCCAGGTGGCGGCAATGCGTCGCACCTACATGACCGGTGTCGGTCTTGTCTAGACAATGGAATCTAATAGTCAACGGCGGCGTCTAGACTGTGATTTTCTTCCTTTGCGATTACGCCTTCGTGATTTATTTTTACGTCTTCCACCCACGGGCATTATTTCAGTACTGAATATTCTCATAACAGCTATCACAGAATTACCGGCATCATTTGATCGGGGGCGTCCTACATCACCAGGGACTAATAAGTGTTTTCCGTTAAAACTAAATACTACTTTTTGACCTTCCTTTATTTTGTCTTCTATGCTCAGAGGGCCCCATACACCATTTTCATACTCTCTTTTTTTTGCTCCTAAAATGCTAACTTGTATTTTATCTTCATCTTTTCCAATTACAGAAACCTTTATAAGTATTTGCTTGATACCGTCATCATTAGTAATATTTTCTATTATTTTTTCACTAGCTATATCTACTTGGTCATGTCTTAATGCGCTGTCCATAGGAAATGGCGAATTGAATAATAAATCCATTTCAGCAGCATTAAATTCTGGAGCAGCAGCACCAGCACCAGCAGACATTCTACAATTAACGCATATAATTAGTTAAAACCGGGATATATAGATTCCACTTCATCCGTTAGAGAGAATGGACATTGAACTCGGATCAACCTGGCCACTGGCCGTTTCTATAGTGATTTCCATCTGCTGTATTTTTTATCTCTGGGAGCTCGCAAAGTCTTACAAGCGACGACCGAAACTCGATTTGGACGGCATAGAAGGATTCGCGAATCCTGGCTCCTCGGGTCTAGACCAGCGCATCGACGAAGCCTGCTACGACGCTTTCTACGCTAAAGTGTATGACCCTCTTGTTCAGCCGCTGGCCCGGGCCACTATGGAAACAAAAGTCCCGCTGGAATGGTTCAAGACAGAGCAGAACAAGGAGCCCAACCAGATCCGCGTGGCCGACATCGGTTGCGGAACCGGTGTACACGTCGAAATGTTCGCCCGGTCGGAGGTGGCATCCGTCGTCGGTTACGATAAATCGGAGGCGATGATCACGGAGGCCAAAAAACGGTTTCCCGATCGCGAATTCATAGTGGGCGACGCGACCGTTGCCACAATGGCCACGGCGGATCAATTCGATCTCGTAACGATGCTCTATTTTACCGTGTATCTCGTGCCCGAACGGTTACAGATGCTCCGGAATATCTTTCTCTGGCTGGCACCCGGTGGCGTGTTTGCCTGCCACATCGTCAACAAACTCAAATTCGATCCTATTCTTGAATCGGCGAGCCCCTTCGTTGGATTCTCGGTGCAGAAATACGCGGATGAACGCGTCACAAAATCGGAGGTCACGTTCGACGAATTCGACTACGTGGGAGATTTCCAGCTGCACGGCAGCCGCGCTGTCTATGAAGAGTTGTTCAAGTTCAAAGATGGACGGATCCGACGGCACGAACAACGGGTCTGGATGCCGAACATTGACGTCCTAGTTGGTGAGATCGAGGCCGCGGGATTCAAATACGCTCAACACGTGGATCTGACCGCCATCGGCTACGAATATAATTATTTATTTTTGTTTCGCAAATGATTCCACCATTTTCTGGCGGAAGCCGATGTGGCTATTGCTTCACGGGCCAGATCCGAATCCGTGGTGTGGAAGGTTTTGCCCTTGAGTAAGAATGAATGCACACGGGCGTAGCCCCATTGCTGTTGCGTGGCACCGGGCCGGTGTCCTGTTCGCCACGCGGCCATTCCTCGATTGTAGGAGGCTTGGATAAATCGGAGCGGAACACCTGTTGCCTTGGATTTTGCTTCCAGCGATTTGGCCTCTGGGAATAGTTTGTACCAGTCCGCGGTATAGTGGGATTTGCGGGTTTTGACTCCGCGATCCGTTTTGAATCCCACATAGGCTGCGGGATCCTTCCATCCGAGAGCGCCGAATTTCTTGATTTCGCGGCGGCGCTGCGTCTTCTTCTTGGCAGATAGACCGCGGTAATACTTTGCTGGTTCCATTAAGTCCTCTATTAATGGTACCATCAAAAAAACCAATGAAAACCAGATGAAGCGATTGTCATATTAGCATCGCTCCATTTTGTCACCGATGACTCGCGGATTCTGTTTAGCCAACAGCGCCAGACCCTCTTTCTTGAAATCGTAGGGGCACGCGTGGAGCTCCGGTAGACGATGCGCGCTACAGAATCGGCTCTCACATTTCGAACATCCGATGTCACTCAGCATCAGCTTCTTTGAACAGCAGCCACATCGCTTTTTTACCGTCGCATCAGGCGCCGTAGTCAGACGCATTTCCGGTACTGTTTCTGCTAGTCCTTGGGCGCCTATCTGAAGAGGCGTCATTCCTTTGAGCATTCCTTGTATAGTAAATTCGTGGTTCATACCACTCATTGTTGGACCCTTACCTGTGTGCGTCATTTTTATGTCGGGGTTTTGTATATCTTAAAATAGATGATATGGGGCGATCCGTGGACGGAGATCGCCACACAGAAGTCAGGAACGGAAAATAAGTTCTGTACAACACTGCCTCCGCCTAGGTCGCCATTATCGCTCCAATTCCTTGATAAACCAAGAAACCCACAAAAACTAAAGAAACCAAAAAAACCAAAAAAACCAAAAAAACCAAAACAAGAGTGGCTAGATTTTGTTAGGACTCGATGGACTACTGAAGAAGCGGCGCTCCGACTAACAGATGCGACGATCCCTTGTTTGCTGGATGATAGTGGGTCTCTGGTGGCGACGTGTGTCCTTCGTCCTCGTGGCGACGATGTGTGGATCTTGGAGACTCTGCGCGCCAAAAAAGGATGGGGTGCTCCGTTTCTACGAGCCGTGATTCCGTGGCTCTGGTATGAGAAAGTAAGAGGACCCTTCATTCTGGCGTACACGTGGGAACTGAGTCTCCCTGGTCTTATTGGGGCGTGGTGGCGTGGATGGCTACGATCGGCCGCCGAGATCCAATATGGATGGTCTTGGAGTAAAGAGGGTTGTGGATTCTGTCCAGATCACGGATGGGAACCGATTGGTCCTAGGCTCGCTATGCCGACATACATAGAAGATCCAAGTGATAATGGATTCGCAGTTGTATCTGATTCCGGACTCGGCGATGGATGGGGATACGTTCTTGCTTTAAGAGGTGATCCGGATTGGTCCGCTGTTGCCAAAAAAGGAGGGTGGCGACGTTTGTGGATGCGCCGATCCGTTAGTCCTGGACCTGATTGGTCGTGGACTGGCGAATTTGTTGTTGTTGGTTTATTGAATTATAATGGTTTTGGTTCTTTTTCTAATTTTTCTTTGGATTGGATCACCGCTGAAATCTAGCCTAGTCCAGAAACATATGGTGCGTCCGCACTGCCTGGCGGGTCGGATAATGGTGCTGGTAGTTAGAGCACTCATCGACAGGAATTAGTCCAGGCATATCGCTGTAGTCCTCCGCATCAGAGGCAGACACAAAGCCAGTGTTGACTGGTGCTGTTGCTGGAGCAGCCAACGCAGGAGCAGGCTCCGCAACAGAAAGAACCGGCCAGTTATCCAGATTGAACTCAACCGCTTCAAGAATCCGGTTATAGGAAATACCCAGTTCCTCGGCATTAATGAGCACCGACGGCATCAGCGGCAAATCCAGCTGGATGAACTGGAACGGGTCCATATCCTTCTCCAGCAGGCTGATCGTGTGCCGCATCCAGCGGAATACTCCTCTATCCGTCAGCGTCGTCACCGTGCTCTTCTTCGTATCGCCCGACCGGAACGACACCGTAAAGGTCTGGCCATCGCTCGACCAGATGCGCATCTGGTCATCGTTCTTCGCAAGCTTCTCATTCTGGCGGATAAAGCGGATATTAATCAGGCGGGAGTTCATCGTACTTGACTGCTACCTGGCCGGTGACCCCGTCACCTTTTTTTACACGCCGTCACAAACTTTATGAATTTTTGAGGTTCCTTACAATATCAATGTATGTCCTTTCTACCTCAAGATAGTGATCCTTTAACGCTGTTCGCAAGGCCGCTGCTTTTTCCTCCACATAACGGAAAGAAGATTTGCCACCGCTGATAACGTTCGGATGAAGACGGATAATATCCGTATTCTTTTCCGGGTGTTTGATACGCACGATCATATCATTGACTATGCTCCACACACGCGTATTATGTTTGTCATACAGCTCTTTAAGCGTATTAATACCATTAAAGACTGGGCCCGGCTTGGCAACGTTACATCCATTTGTAAAGGAATCCATACCCGTGAAACGCATCTGTTCGAGACCAAACGTGTTCGGCGGACGGCTGAAATTCTTCGTTAAATACATTGATTCCAGGTCGTTGATAAAACTTTTCCACGTATCGTCGTAATTGTCCGAACGATCGCCCGCTTTATTCCAGTCCTTGATCGATAATAGCTGGAAGGCCATCCAAGGATATACGTCCGACAGATTCGTCTTTTTCCAGAAAGTATCATTGCAGACAGTCGTGCGGATAAATTGTTTCTCATCGTAGCCGGCACCGAACAATGTAGAGGCACGCTCTTCAGCGGGACAACTCTGGGTGGCTATCTGTTTCTTGAATGCGTCGAACATCTTGCGGATGTAGAGAGCCGCATTTGCCTGGATATCAGACTGGCCTTCGAATCCGGTTTGACGATACAATACGGGTCCTTGGCCCTGACCTAGTCCTTGACCGAAGCCTTGACCTAGTCCCTGACTATAGCCTTGGCCCTGACCTAAGGCTAATCCGTAACTCAGAGGTCGCTGCGCTGGCTGATACGCACCAGGTTGATACGGTTGTTGACCATACACTGGAGCCTGATAACCAGGATAGACCGGTGGCTGATAACCAGGATAAGCACCCGGATACGCACCCGGATACGCACCCGGAATCGCTAACGGCGGCTGATAACCCGGAACCGTCTCCGTAAAATAGCGATTCAGAGATCGCACCAGCACATTGACATCGTTGTTCGTTTTGTACAGCTCGTCAAACACCGCACTGGCTGCTCTGAGATTATCGCGTGTCTCGGGATATGGCTCCTGTATCTGTCCTCCCGCGGCAACTATAAACAGACGCTCCAGGAGCCGCGTCACATAGTTTTCGGGTGTGCCATCCACGAACGATTTGAATTTTTCATCGATCAAAATGCCGGAAAACCACGGAATACCCGCCCGATCTACCACACGGATCGGTAGCACACTCTTCTTCGACGTGCCCGGAAGATTCATCACATACAAGAAATGTACACGGATACCGCCGGTGGGAAACGAGTATTGCGAAGTCTGGCTCTCGGCATTGAACAGCGCATATGAAAGAATGCCCTCGGATTTATCGAGCGTCACTGAGAATTTGATGTTCGGCGTCGGATAACGTCCACCGGGTATCTGGAAAGGAATCGGTCGCTTCGCAAATGCGGCATTTCCCGCCGGTATATATCCCGATTTCTCCAGCCAATCGCCGACTTCGCGGATGCCACCACCTCGTTGACCCAAAACAACGGCCTCGCGATTACGACTCTTCACGACCTGAATCGATGCCAGAGCCGCGGTAATCACGGATATAGCGCGAACCATCGTCTCCGTCAATTGTTTGCAGATTTTCCGCCGTACTTCCAGACTAGCGATCGCCTTGCGCGGATCCTGATAGAATACCTCCGCCGTTTTTCCGTCTGACAGATCAACGACAAAAGGAAGCAGTGTGGCCTCGATACCTTTGCGCATAAATACTGAATAATTGCCACAGATACCTGGTTTCTGGAGATTTTCTATATCGTAGAGATCAGATGTACCCAAAAAACGTGCGGCTATAAAGGAGAGTCGATTCAATTCTGCATTCGCTGCGTCACTGATCGCAAACGGTGCGGTAGACCGTGAACTCGTCGTTCCCATTACTGTTCCAGAAGTTTTTCTTTCCACGGCATCATACGTTTCAGACATTTCTGGATAGTGACTGCGCTAATCCCGCAAATACGGGCAATCTCTGCGATGTCAATGCGGAGACCGGCTTGCTGGGCACAGAAAGCGATCACCGAAGCCGTGAGTGAGGGCGGCGTGTTCTCGGGAACTATTCCGAGTTCTTCTGTGCGCGCACAGACATGGCGTACCAGAGCCTCGAGCGTCGATCGCGGGACTGACAGATTCGTCAAGAACGGTACGATGAAATCCTCATAGGAAGTTGTGCGACTGGCCGTCTTCTGCCAGATGGCACGGCGTTGGAAAGCACGCGCTGAAATCACTTCGTCGGATTCGATGATCGGCTCTGATGATGCTACGGTTTTCGCGGCCTGATTCGCATACGTGTCGGTCATCTGTCCACTGGTGCGAATGGCGAACAGATGTTGGAATTGTTTGATGCCTTTCGTCACGTGGCAGAGCTCGATATTGAAGATGTCGGCGATGTCCTTCGGCATTCGCGGAGTCTCGTGGCGCTTCAGAGCCTCCCATAGACAGGCGGCCAGCATCGCATCCCGCTGTTTCTGGCCACGGCAAATCGCAGAGGCCGTGAGTTGCGCAAAGAGCTCCTTCGCCTCTTCTAGGACTGCACTGCCGATTCCCACATTGGATGCGCGGACCTGGAGACTCTCGAATATGGTCCACAGTGTGCGCTCGCGATAGGGCATCAGATTCCACATATGGTAGCGTTTGATGCGCCGCATCAGAGGCGAACTGTTCTTCACCAGGATCATCGTGCCGAGACTGCTTTCGGGCATCAGATGATTCACGGGAAAGCCGCAGCGACTCGGATCAGCCCCCGTTGATTCGGAGGAAAACCAGCGGTATTCGGCACCCTGCTCCAGTGGCGTATCGACCACGGTGCCACAGCGTGTACAGATCACTTCGGCGCCGATCGTGTCTACCGCGGAATCATCGGCGCAGGTAGGGCATACCTGTGCTCCCCCTGACGTAAATTCAGGTATCTCCTCCGTCTCTACGGCTGCTGTTTTGTGAAGCGATGGCCACAAGTCGGCCATTTTAGCGGTGTTGCCTGGTTTTAGGCCGTTTTCGGAAGGGGCTCAAGTTTTGTCAAGTGGAGTAATAATATCCCATTCTTGATCAGACAAAGATTTCCAATTATCATAATACATATACAGAGCTGATACAAGAGCTGATGGCAACTTGGCCTTATCTTGGATAATTGACTCTATTACATCTCCAACTAGATGATGACGTTGTGATAAAGATACTATAGTTGGATTTGTTGATATATATTTATCTGGGTTCCATCGAATGAAATATACAGGTAATCCACCGAAACTTTGTCCAATATTAGCCATACGAACTTGCTCACATAAGCATTGTCTATCACGATGTTGATGTTCGTCACATTCAAGAATAATGACTTTATCACCGATATCATAGATACGATCTGGTCTTTCTTTGCCACATTCCCCCCTTTCAATCATTATATCTGTTGAACTACCTTTAAGGCCACGTAAATCAAGATAATTCATAAGTTTATTCTGTTTTGCATAGCGGGCTGACACATTAGTTACTGGATTACAACTTTCACATAATTTGTCTTTATCAAGAATGTACAATAAACCGCAGCTACTGCAATTACGCTCTAATAGATTTATATCATCGTCTGTTTTATGGAGTTCACAATGACGTAACAATTTATCCACACCCCATACTGCGGGATTTACACATTTTGAGCATTTTGCATTTGGTTTTAAGATCATTCCTTTTAGTTTGTGTTTAGAGCAATGTGTAACCTGAAAACCTGGTCTTCCATAGTTAGCACGTGTAGTACAATCACTTTCACATAGTTTTCCCTTTACGTGTATCATATCGGGAGTTTTATGTTTAATACAGAAGAGCCCTCTTTTTTCTCCTTTTATATTGAAGGTTGCAAGTATTTCGCATCCGTCAGTTTCACATATTTTATCTTTAATATTTATCATACCAGTTATCTTATGTTTTGCACAGAATGTACCTTTCCCACCTTTTATATCAAATATTGGTTGTGCTACTTCACAACCACTATATTTACAATATTTATTTTTAACATTCACCATTTCAAGTGTTTTGTGCTTCTTACAAAACTGAGCTTTACCATTTTTAATACCATATAACGGGCTTGTCGATGTGCATCCTGGATATTCACATCTTTTATTCTCAACATCAATCATATCAACCGTTTTATGTACTCTGCAGAATCTACCTTTACCACCTTCCACATTATACGATGGGGTTAACTCACACTCTGTATGTTCGCATTTTTTCCCAATAACATCAATCATACTAGTAGTTTTATGTTTACAACAGAATAACCCTATTTTCTCCCCTTTTATATTAAATATCGGATTTAGTGAGACACATCCGTCATATTGACATCGTTTATTAACTACGTCTATCATCTCAGGGCTTTTATGAAGTTTACAGAATTTAGCTTTCTTACCAGCTATATTGAATGTAGGTATCGATACACAATCGACAAATTCACATCGTTTACTAATAACATTTATCATTTCGGGTGTTTTATGGGTACGACAGAATTGAGCTTTTTGAGATTTTATACCAAAGTTTGCATGTTTTGTACATCCTTCTTGTTTACACGATGGCGGCATCTAAATAGGAAATTTATATTTAGACCATTATTGTCAAGTTTATCTATTCATAACATAGAGCTATGTCGAAAGACAACTACCCTATATTTGGACCGGACTACTCCTACGCCGATAATATCAAACTTCCTGGCCAGATCGGTGTTCGCAAAGAATCCTCTTTCGGTGCCATTTTCGACGCAGTCGGTGGTATCAACCACTATATGGACGTCATCGCCTTCGGTGGACCAACATTCTTCGACCACCAGGATACCAAGCCGATGGGTGTCCGCTATTTTCTGAATACTGAGATGCGCTGTTCGAACGGAGCGACAATGTCGGAATATTTCGACGGTGTTACCAAAGGCGATCTGTTAGGTGATCACGTGGCGGCGGGACTTGCTTCGGCGGGTCTACCAGGACTCAAAGGCCTCGCACCCGGTATGTTGGAAAACGCCCGCGATGCACTGGATCCCCGTCCAATTTTGAGTGCCGTAACGGCCACCGGTTATCCCGTATGCCAACAGGTTGTATGTCCTGTAGGCGACGCAGGAGGTTCCGTTGTAAACGCATTCAATGGTTCACCCTATCTTGCTGATCCTGCTGACTATAATCACGGATATCCCAGTCAGACTCGGTGGGTCCAAGCTCTGGATGCCAAAGGAAATCCTGTCAATGTTACCAAGGGCGAATTCGCCGCTGAACCGAAGTGCTACAATGCCGACGGAACCTATCAGAAGGATCCGCCCGAAGGCTGCCCTCCCGCCGAGTCTGCCGCCGGCTATACGCCCATCAGCAATCGCAAATACGGACTCTGCCACGTGGTTCGCGCCCCACCCGTCAAAAAAGTAGAGGGATTTCTGGACCTCGCAAATAATGGTGAGACGATCGCAATAGGTGCTGCTATTGTGGTCCTCGCAGGAGTCGCGTTGTGGTCTATGTCTCGTAAATAATAGCAATTTAACAGATGGAATGGCTCAAACGTCTACATATCTTAATTGCTGTTAGTCCCTGGATAGCTGCTATCTGGATCCGACAAGTCTGGATGATTATTCTGTGTTTGGCGGTTCACTTTCTTGTTATGGCCCAATGGGCAATTCTTAAAGGGCGTTGTTTCTTACATCGGATTGAAAACGAAGGTACATCGGATGATTCTGAACTGTCGCTGTATTTGGCGGATATGATACAGATTCCCCACGAAGAATTCAAACAAGGAGTTATCCTGATTAACGGGTTAGCTCCTAATTTCTTACATCTGAGTCGATTAGCTGGTGCTCTGGGTCTTTAGGCCTTTAGTTTCTTGAACGCCATCAGCGCCAGGAGACCCGCCGCGACCTGGGCCACAATGTAGGCAATCGCGGTCGTCGAGTTCACGGACTTATTGACGAACATCATCACCGTTACCGCCGGGTTGAAGTGGCCGCCGCTGATCGCACCGCCGAGATACGCGAGGACTGCCAACGTGCCACCGATCGCCCACGGATTACCCGTGGCAACGATCACGTACAAAAAGATAAATGTTCCCAGGAACTCAACCGCTAATGCCGGAATATTCATTTCTGTTTATGGCTGCGGTTTTTGTAAGTGCGGTCATTGTGCGATTATCGATCGCCCGCTTCAGTAAGTGTCCGCAGCCGTGTCTCAGGTAGGATCCGACTGCTGATATTCATCGATTCCAGCTCCTGGAGGAACAGTTTGTACGCATACGGAATCCGCACCTGGCTGAACTCCGTTGTATTGCCGCAGCCCGTACAACGCCAGATATTGAGTGCCTTGTTTGCCACACCGATGAGTCCGCAGCCCTTACAGACTTGGACCTCGAAATTGTCGGATGCCTCCATCATACGCTCCTTCAAGAAGGCCGAGGCGCCGTGGGCGATCATACAATCACGCTCCATCTCACCGAAACGCAGACCGCCATCTCGGGCCCTGCCCTCCGCCGGTTGCCGGGTCAGCATTACCAGCGGTCCCGTGGACCGACTGTGGAGCTTATCGTTCACCATGTGCTTCAGTCTCTGATAGAACACCGGGCCCACAAAGATATTTGTAGGCATCTGTTTGCCCGTGTAGCCGCAGTACAGAACTTCGTTCGAATACGGCTCCAAGCCTCGCTCCTGGAGTTCGGCCGCTATGCCGGCCGCCGTCATATCCTTGTTAAAGGGAGTGGCATCACCCAGGAATCCGAGCTCGCAACCCAGACGACCTAACACGGTCTCCATCAGCTGGGCGATCGTCATTCGCGACGGAATCGCGTGCGGATTAATAATAATATCAGGGACGATACCCGACGCCGTCTGGGGCATATCTTCGGGCTCTAGAATGAGACCGCAGGTACCCTTCTGACCGTGTCTCGACGAGAACTTGTCACCAATCACGGGAACACGCTCCTCACGAACACGGATCTTCACGAAAGAATAGCCTTCACCGTTCCGGCCACGATAGATCCGGTCCACGTAGCCGGCCTCGTTGGTGCGCATAAGTTTGCTCGAGTCGCGGAATCGTTTTCCACCGGCGGCCTCGACGGCCTGTGCCGCCGCCACCGAAGACATTGCCTGGAGAGCGGCGTGGTTGATTCCCGCCATTGCCGCACCATCCGCTCCACGAAGACGGATCGGCGCGACTTTTCCAATGAGCACATCATCCTGCGTTACGTAGGTGTTTTCGGGAACGATGCCATCGACTCCGAGTTTTCCGTAATTCGCCAGCTTCATATGCCGCGTCGTCGTCGGACTCGGCCGGCAGAATCGCTCCTCCTCACCGGATGCCTGATTCTTCTTCTCTTCGTCCTTGTAAGTCCGGTAGAACTCACTGCGGAATAAGCCGCGGTCCAACGAAGCCCTGTTTATCATAATGGAATCCTCCTGGTTGTAGCCGCCGTACGTCATAATCGCGACAACCACATTGAATCCGGAGGGCATCGCCTGGGCGCGATAGAATCGGCTCATATACGGACTCGCCAACGGAACAGAGGAATACCAGAGCAGGTTCGACATCGTATCCATCCGTTCGCGGAAATTCAGTGCATAGACACCCATCGCCTGTTTGCCCATCGCCGACTGATAGGAATTGCGCGGAGCCTGGTTGTGATCCGGGAACGGAATATTCGACGCCATCGTGCCCAGAATCGTACACGGATGGATCTCCATATGCGTGTGATCGGTCTCGAGATCCTCGGGTTTCATCGCGATGTAGAGATTCTCCGTCTCCGTGGGATCGACGTATTCTATCAAGCTATGCCCTGCGGTAGAGCGCCACTGCAGAACCTCTGTCCAGGTTGACCAGATGGGTTTTGCCCCACATAGGTCACGGACCGCCGCGGCATTCAACAGCGGTCGCAGGAGACGACCTCCCTCCGTATTGATCCAGATCTCGTGTCGCGCAGTCTTGTACGTGATACCCGTATGCGGATGAATGCGACCGGCGCGCTTTGCTGCTCTTAGAGTCGCTACAGCAGCTGCAGAAGCCACGGCGTCCACGCAGAGCATACCGATCCACGCACCGTTAATGAGGACCCGCGTGCCCGTAAAGAGGGTGGTCCTCGGTACATCCCCCAGATTCTTCATTGCCAGCTCGTCGTACAAGAAACTAACAATCGGTTCCGGTGAAATCGGCAGTGAGACCAGGGCCGTAGAGCTCAGATTCTTCACAACGCCGACTGCGTGGCCCTCCGGCGTCTCCGCTGGACAGACAAATCCGAATTGCGTGTTGTGGAGTTTGCGCGGTGCCAGGAGTTTGCCCGTCTTCTCGATCGGCGTAGAGAGACGGCGCAAATGGCTGATGCCCGACAGATATGTCAGACGATTCATCACCTGGCTGATACCCGCCTTGGTGCCCATCTTGCCACCGACGAAGTTGCCCGTGGCCAGAGACGACTTCATTCCGATCGTCACGATCGTCGACTTCAGAATCTTGTAAATGTTGCTCGGATTAATGATATCCTCGACCTTGCCGCTCGATTTCCAGAAACCGTTGTGGATCTCCTTCGTGAGGCTCGTTTTCATATCCTTGATGACCTTCGTGCCGAACAGATATCGGAAAAGATTGCCAATCAAGTTGCCAGGGAGCTCCACCTTCTTATTCGGATAGGCGTCACGGTCATCGTGGGGAACTTTGCCCGTAAAGACGTCGAGTACCTTCTTTGCGATGAAGGCGATGTAGCAGGCCTTCTCGAACATCATAGAGGCGCCACCGATGTGGGGCAAGCACTCCTCCGCCAGGACTTCGCGGATGGTTGCAGTGCGGGGCGGCTTGGCCGACTGGAGCGTGTTGGCCGAATACGACTCGCGGCTGCCACCACCTGATCCCAGATTGGCCGCGAGCCATTCGTGGGCCTTCGCCTGCGTGGTGACATCGCCCGCCTCCATCATACACTCCTGGAAGATCATCGCGTACGGTGTATCAAGAGAGCCGCAGATGAGTTCAATGATTTCTGTGTCGGTCTCGATGCCGAGTGCGCGCATCATAATAAAGAGCGGAATCTCAGCCTTGATACGCGGACACGTGACGATGATGCGTTCGGGCGAAATCGCGTTCTTGCCGTGTTGGACAATCTTGACTGACATCGACTTGGGTGCGCCCTCATTGTCGGGACCGATGCTCTTGACGTCGATGACCTCGGATTCCTTGTTACGGACCTTGTTGTTGCGGAAGACGAAGGGCACATTCTCTGACATCCGCTCCTGGCTGATGATGACGCGCTCACCGCCCTGGATGATAAAGTAGCCGCCGATATCCTCGGAGCACTCGCCTAGCTCACGGGGCGTCTTTTCGGGCGTGTCGAAGAGCAGACAGAAATTGCTGCCGACCATCACAGGGATCCGGCCGACTTGGACGTGGGGCAGTGTGCGTCTTGAGACTGTGATTTTGGGTTCGATGCCTGGAATAGGTGACGGTGTCTTCATCGTGTAGGTCGCGATGATATCCGTGTAGACAGGGGCGGCGTACGTCATATTGCGGAGACGGGCGTCATTCGGATACATCGGCGTGATGGCGCCGTTGTTCTCGAAGATGGTCGGTTTGCGGATCTGGACATTGGCGAATTCAACGCAGACTTCTACCTCGCGGGGCGGGGGCGCACCGGGCTCGGCCGCGGCGGCCTGGAGGAGCGGTCCTCCCGGCTTCGTCGTATTCATTGCGGCGGGACCTTCATCGGCTCCCTCTACGCTAACACGGATGGCAGTTCCGGCGGTTCCGGCTGCTGCACGGGTCGTACCCGTCAGATTCAAATCCGGCGAACCAGTGACGCGGACTGGACAGGATCGCAGGATTGATTGTGGTACCTCCACATTCATAAAATGGTTGAAGGAGGAAATCTGATGATAGACAATTTGGCGGCGATCGTGTTGATCGAAATATAATTCAAGTAGGTTTCGGTAGTCTAGGTCCATCGTTGCTGACCCTTTCGTGCCTGTTGACGCCAAGTCAACTTTGGCGATTGTTTCCATTCTCCCTGACCGTATACGGGGGCTCGCTTTAGCCCCTACAATGCTGAAAATTGATTCTGCGTTGTTAAGATGTATGGAATCGCATAGACCGCAAGTGTTCCACTGAACAGAGTTACTGATGCGGGTAGGGTCGCTAGTGCCGACGCGATTAGAGCCGACCCTATCATCATTGAACTATCCGCTACCAGGATACGTCCTTTACCCGCTTCGGCATACGCTTTAAAGACATCGATCATACCGTTGTGGCCTTTGGGGATCGGACTTATAACGGCGACATAAAACAGCAGATCGTGAACTAGCTGAACGCAGAGAAGAAGGGCGATGAATATGGGCAGATTCCAGCCGATCCGCTTTGTCAGGAATGACGAATAAATGTATTGTGCTATGAAGAAGCCTAACACGATGCTGAGAACATCCGCAATGACCGCATTCAGACCGAATTTATTGTACCATATATTAATGTCTTTGCCGAAGAAATCGGGAAAGTAGCGGATCAGAAATAGTACGATCAAATCGACGATTATTACGGATACCAGAATAATTCCGAAATTGGCCGGATTTATTGTGGCGAGCATCTCTATCCATATCAAAGATAAAACACTGTCCGGCAAAAATGGCCGCTACTAATAGATGAATACCAATGCGAATCTGAATGAAAAGGAGGTGGTGATGGAAGTTAAGGAGGGTGGAGCAAAAACACGGAGGCGGAGGCGCAAGGGTGCCGCAGCAACAGGCGCCGTAGAGGCAACGATGGTAACTAAGGCAGAGGCCGCACCTAAGCCGGTTGTTCCCACTCCTGCAGCAACAGGGGTAGTGTCATCTGTAAAGAAGCCCGTGGTTGTTATTGCTCCGCCCAAGAAGAAGGTGCCCAAGGTGATGCTGGTTCCCAAATCCAAGAGTGTGCCTACCGTGAATCTGAAAAAGACCTTCCGCGCTAAACGGATTGCCGTCACGATCAACAATACGGCGAAGACACAGAAACAGCACCGCGGTATCGTTGAAGATGTGGACGCTATGACGGATGATCAGGTGCGCGCGGCGGCTTGCTCTGCCAAACTCAGTCGCCGTGAAACGGTGGGCAAGGCACCCATTACACTTCTACGGCAGATGATAAAAGACTATCAGTTGATGAAGAAGATGCTGAATTAGTTTGGTCATCTCGGCGAACATAATAATGAAGTATCATCGTGTACGCAAGAACTATGACCGCAAGAACTCCGCCAAAAATCAGGTATTCGTAGATAAATATCATTCTCTACGAATAAGAGTGCTACTCTCTTTTTAGATGGTCGGATATATTATAGTCATTATACTCGGTTTGCTCATCGCCATTGCTTGTCTGTACTATTACCGTTAGAGCGGTGTGATATAAATATCCGAAATGATCTAGCAAGCAGCCAACAACTCATTAATCACGAGTCCGTCTAGTTCCTGTATGCTGATCGACTGATATTTGAGAATTACCGTGCTAAAGAACATCCATTCGTAGAGTCCCAGAAAAGCCACTAGTGTTAGATTTTCCAGAATCAGATTTCGCCAGTTAACGTTGTTCTTACAAAGATGGTTCGATACACTCAGTCCCACAAATAGAGTGAATATTCCACCGGTATAAATCCAACTTTTATGCACTAGCGTCTGGTTGAATGCGTTACGATGATTCACTGCGATGCCCTCTGCCGCTGTTGTTTGATTCACGAAAAGAGCGATGAGACCAGCGATTGTTTGTTTATCAGGTGCTGTTAGATTCCTACACGAACTAATAATACCGGATGTGTATCCGTTGATGACGTTGATGAGCGCCTGATCTTCGGATTTGCTGATGAAGTTCCAGAAAAAGATGGTTTCGAACAGACTGATCAGTGAGAGATGGAAACTAAAACGGAGTGCCCAATAATGGAGCAGAGGTAGCCAACTTTCTCTTTTTGGCGATACTGTAAGTGGCGATGGTATCTGTAAGAGCAGCGGCTCCTGGATACTGAATCTAGGAAGATCTATATCATTCTCTGAAAACGATATAGGTCTTGTTTTTGAACTCATATCCACTGCTTCGTTGAATGTGAGCGGCCTTTACGCTCTATTCTTTCTGGTTTGGCGGCTGCCTCCGCTGCTTTTACGTTTGCTTCTCTTCCTTGAGGAAGATGAAGATGATGACGAAGAAGAAAATGTGGTCAGAACACCATAATGGTCCGATGGATTTATTTGAAGACGCCCTGTGGCCGCATCATATCCTCTCAGCTGACTTCGGTCACCTGCGCATTCTGAAATCTTCTCAATGAACCAATCGGTGGCTTCTGGAGTGAGCTCTTCAGATTCTGTTCCGATTAAACGCGACTCCGTTGGTCGTAGTCCTTTGGCTAGGACCGCGTCAAAACGATAATGTTTCTCAATCAATTTCTGATTCCATCGCATCACGTTGTTCGTCGTATCTTCAGTGTAACCTGGATCTTCAGGGTTCACGTGGGGGAACGTATCGACGAATCCGAGTCGCTTGATTTTTCGCAGCATCGCGACTTCTGGCCAATCGGCTCGCGAACCATCCAAGTCGAAATTGAAATCACCGCACAGAACCATTCGGGCTCCGTGATAGTCGCGGACCATAATGTCGTGAATTGTTTCCAAGATATCGAATCGGCAACGGGAATAATGGAGCCATTTTTGCTCCTGACCCGGACTACTGCGACTGCCCGCCTGGCTATACAGATTGAAGACTACCAGATTCGGGAACTCTATGATCATCACCGAATTCTTGTAACCCAGAACGCCTTCGATACCAATCATACGAATGCGACTGGGCTGATATTTGCTCAGACAATAGACTTCCACTTGGCGTCTGCGCTCAGCAGGAGTCGGTGTGCCCGCTGCAGGAAACGGGCGTTCACTCGCATACGGATAGCGGTCGATGAGCGGACCCTCTAGTTCTCCATAGGCGAACTGACTCATCTCTTGCAAAAAACAGAGATCGGCATCGGCCGCCAGGATTGTTCCAACTAGGAGATTCTTGCGGAGACCGAACAGATGTTTATTGACCTCTTTTTTTGCGAGACCCCAGATATTATATGTTAGGAATGAAAATGATGCAGGGACCGGTTCACCGCCTTCATATCTGATATCGTAATCTGTGTTCGCTGTGACGGCTGCTGCGTCCAGATAACAACTGCGCCCCAGATTCGCTTCTGCATAACCGTAGCGGGCTCCTAGTTCAGATGCTCCTGCTCCTGTTCCTGGTACAGAGCGTTTCCGACTGATACGAACCCCACATTCACTCCGTTCTTTTACACACAGACCTCGTTGAAGAGTCTTTTTCTTGCATAGATACGGCGTCTCAGGTGGACACGCCATTATGACACCTCTATTCTATACGGACATAAAGACATCTTCCTAAATATAGAATAATGAGCGCTGGAACCAAAGGAATGTACCGCAAATACCACGAAGTCTGGGCGCGGCACTCGGCGAAATACGGAGCACGCACCGCGCTACTGTATCAAGTTGGCAAATTCTTTGAAATCTACGATACAGAGAATCTGACAACGGGAACCACTAACTGCAATATTCGGGAGATTGCTGAGATCTGTCAGTTGTCGCTGACCCAACATCTGACCGATGATGGTAAATCGCAGACTCTGTTCGGCGGTGTGCCCGAAAGCGCTTTGGCCAAGTACGAAAAAATCCTTGTCCAAGCCGGTTGGACCGTGGTCGTCGTTATTCAGAAGAAAGATAATACCGGCGCCGTTGAAGAACGCGTGGTCGAACATATTTCATCGCCCGGTTGTTATACGGATGGCCCGAAAGAGCGGCGACTGGTTGGCTGCGTTCTTGAGAGTCTGAGTGACGGTCCCGCGGCTCTCCGCAAACTGTACTGGGCCGCGGCCGCTCTGGATGTTGCCACCGGTCGCATCTGGTTCGTGGAAGATGCCGGCAACGGTAATCCGGATCGTCTTCATCAGTTCCTATGTATGCATCCGCCATCCGAACTCGTGATCTGGTCCGATGGTCTTCCTGCTGCCGCGGCCCTAACAGAATCTCTGAAAGCAGCAAGTGATTCGGTTCACGTGAAGTGTCTCGGACCGGCATCCGTTGCCGTCGATGAAGCGATGCTGGGTAAATTCTGGACCGTGAAACTGTTGACCTGGACCGCTAAGGCACCGCAGGCTCGGCGTTGCCTCGCGGCTCTGATGGAGTTCGCCAGTGACCACGTTCCTTCGGCGCTGAAATCACTCGATGAACCGGAGGCGTGGGTGCCCGATGACGAAGTCCGTCTCGGAAACGCGGCACTCGAACAACTCGGACTTCTCAGTATCCAGAAAGAGAAAGAGGGGCTCCTTGGTTTGATGGATAAGTGTCGGTCCGCTGCCGGACGCCGACTTCTGCGATCACGTCTCCTTCGCCCTTTGTCGTGTATAGCAACACTGGAGGCCCGCCTCAACCGGATCGATGAAGTCCGGGCTATGGATCCGGCGACAGTAGAACGTGGTCTTCGATCTATGTATGATGTGTCTCGTATGTGGCGCCAGGTAGAGCTCGGCTCGGCTTCGTTCAAAGATATGTCGTGTCTGCTCCGTTCATACGAGGCCGCGCAGCTCCTCGGATTCTCTGATGCGCCTTTTTTCGCCGCGGTCTTTGGTTGCTGGAATACGGCGGCTACTGTGGAACTTGCCCGTGAAGGGACGGGTGTCCCTACCCAAGTGTTGCCGTTTGTAGCAGGACATCCTTTGTTTTCTGCCGGTCTCGCAATTCTTAAGGAGGCTGAGGCCCTTGTTAAGAGCTGGTCTAGTGACCTCAATCTAGAAGATGCCGAAGGCGGTGGATTTCGTGTTACCGGAACCAAAAAGCGGATCAACGCAGCTTGGACACAGCTCCGTGACGGTGGTGATCAGACCGCTAATATCGTCGCTTTTAAGACAATGGCGGCTCTGGAGACCGCGGGTCTCGAAGCCATTTCGAAACGCCATCGCGACTGGCTACAGATATGGACACCCGTCTGGTCAGCCTTATGGTCGACGGCACTTAAAGAGCTATTGGTCTGGCGCGCATCATCCATTGCTCTGGAGAATTGGTGTGCGGAACTCGATGTTAGTTGGACAGTGGGCGGCATTGCTACGGAATGGTCTTGGAATCGTCCTGTGTTTGTTCCCGGTGCGGTATCCTCTATTGATGTGACGGGACTCCGTCATCCGATCCTGGAGAGACTAACAAAGGTTCCATATGTATCGCATTCACTTGTCTTGGAGCCCGAGTCGAATGTGGGTGTCCTTCTTTACGGAATGAACGCCAGTGGGAAATCGTCACTGATGAAGGCACTCGGCCTATGTGTTCTATTGGCTCAGGCGGGGTTTCCTGTGCCTGCGACGTCGCTGCGCCTGGCGCCCTTCACGGCGATTTTTACGCGTATTCTCAGCAACGATAATCTGTGGGCGGGACTCTCATCGTTTGCAGTGGAGATGACGGAATTCCGCGAGATCTTACAACTTGCCGATGAACGATCACTGGTTCTCGGTGATGAACTCTGTTCGGGTACGGAGTCGCTGTCGGCCACGGCGCTTGTGGCCGCCGGTGTGGAAACGTTGGCGGTGCGTGGGACTAAATTCGTGTTCGCCACTCATCTACACGAGCTGGCGGCCTTGATTCCTGCCTCGGTGAAGACGTTCCATCTTCGTGTTCACTACGATGCCGCCACGGATAAACTTATCTACGATCGGCGCCTGGAAGAGGGCTCCGGTTCTGCATTATACGGTCTCGAAGTCTGTAGGGCTCTCGATCTGCCCGCCGGTTACCTGGATCGCGCCACGTCGATTCGTAAACAGCTCGCGGGTGTCGTTACTCCGCATAGATCGGTCTACTCGGCCGATGCAGTGGTTGATCGTTGCGGGGTCTGTGGGTCTGAGTGTAAAAGCAATGGCCTCGAAGTCCATCACATTCAACACCAAGTCGACGGTGGCGATAATAAAGCCAGTAATCTTGTATGTCTTTGCACTAAGTGCCACGATGATCATCACGGAGGACGCCTCATCATAGAGGGATGGAAAGAGACAGCGACGGGGCGGATTCTTGCTTGGAATAGGCCTTCTGTTGTATCGTCTGAAGGAGAGGCCGACAATGTGAAAGCCTGGGTGGTCGAACAAAAGTCGCGAAAAATCCGTGTTCCTACAATTCAGCGGCTCGCCAAACAGCAGTTCGGTGTTGATCTGACGGTCCAATTCATCAAATCAGTTTAGTATTGTATAGACTCCCAACTTATCATTGTTCCCGTAATAGGATGAGTGACATAGGCGATTTTATTTTTCTGGATTAAGTGGTTAACGTAATTCATATCAACCAATGTAGGGTGTACATACCAATCTTCAAAAGGATTACTACCATTTGCGACATCGTTAAATACACGAACATAACCTCTCTTATTAAAAATAGTCCTCGATAATTCACGAGTATTATAATTATTCGTACGGTATATATCGTGTTCAAACGTTACTGTCGCAAAAGTATAGTTATCGAAAATGTCGGTATCCAACTTTTGTAATGTCTGTATGGTAGACCCATTATACGCCTCTAAATCAATTTGTAAATAATCAATGGAAGATGGAACATTGTTTATTTGGAAAATATTTTTATAGTCAATTTTGGTAGCGTCGTTTATTATATGAATACTATTTGGACGATGTTTATTGTATAGCGGTAAGAAGGTCGGGTCATATTCTACCATTATGCCACTCCAATCATAATTTTTTTCTAAAATATATGTGTTATTAATTTGTATTGGATCATTAGAGCCTATTTCAAGAAAATAACCGGCGCGTTTTTCTTTAAGTATATTTAATACAAATTTATCCTGTTGGGCTTGTCCTCCGTACATATACTCTATATTGTGTATTTTATTCCAACCATCTATTGAAAACATATCGCCAAACCATATTTTGCGTGCCAATTCATATGCCGGATAATATACCGTCGAATAAAATGACAAATACCCTATGATTGCGGAAAAAGAACCGTGTGATAGGATAACGTGCTTACACGTGCTCGCAAATTGGATTGTCTGAATTTCATCGTACTCTATGAGGTGCGCGCGCGGCTGTCCGTTGAGTAGCCGTTTTATAATTGCGTGGTCTTTCGAATCCGATGAAATATATAGATTATCATACGACGGAATACAAGACAGTGCTTTTAGATAATAGTCTACGCTAACATTCCAATTATTCCCATCGCGTACAATATCGTCTAGACGTACATGAATGAACACATCATTGTTGGTATTATAACGGCTACGAAACGGATTGTTCGACTCTATTTTGCCCTTAATCAGATCATTCCGAAAATACTTACAAATATAATTCGAAATTTCCTTTGTTTGAAAGTAACTGTGTACTGATACCACATTGTTCGCGAATATGTCAGAGTTAAGCACGCTGAAATAATTTTCGTCAGTTAATTGTACATTATTCGTATGACTCGTTGTACCTACAAACAGAACAATTCCTAGTCGCTTCATAGCATCATTCCAACCATAAGAAACAAACAGATTGTGCTTTTCGGCAATGAGACTAACAGCTGTATTTCGAAATACCTGATTTCCTAATCTACCAGCTCCTCCAACAGTGGTTGACATCAGAATCTAGATGTGGTGAATTATTTTTTAAGTACGGCTTCTAACTTGGCATCAAGGCGCTTCTCCAGCGCATTCAGATTCGCCATAGTGATCTGTGGACCCTGGAGAACCCGGAGAGCTTCGATTTTGGCGTCTAGAGCATCCAACTCTTCTCGAGTAATTGGGGCCTCAAGGCGCGGAATATTGAGCGAATTCACCCGGTTAAACAGGGCTTCCACAGTCATTTTGAGTTCCTCCAGCTGCGCAGGCACCGACTTGACTTCGTCGATGATTGTCCGCAACTCTTGGATAGCGCGATCCTGTTTGAGCGCACGGTCCATCGCTCCGAGCTGTGTGCTACGACCCGAACCGCCGAGTGCCGAAGTCATCTTCCCTTTGTTATGGGGAAAAGGAAAGCTAACAGCAAATTTGACGCGATTCGAATCGCAGCCGGTAATAGGCAAAATGATTATTCCTGTCCGATGCATGAATTGCGGCAAGCTTCTGGCAGATAAGTGGCTTCATTATCAGAAGCGCCTCCAAGAGCTTCAGGGTGACGGCTACGGAAAGCGTACATACTTCGACGGCTCCGTGGTTCCCAAGACGAAAGAAGCCGAGGTTATGAAGGAACTCGGACTCACCCGATATTGCTGCAAGAAAGTGCTTCTGACACACGTTGACCTGATTCAAAAACTCTGATAATGATTAGAGAGTAATGGAGTCTTTGTTCAATTTCTTTTTGTTGTTAGTCGCAGCCATTGCCGCCGTTACGACATATATGTTTGTACAAAACGTCCCGATAGTGGTGCTTACGTCGGCTGCGGCGATCGCGTTGGCCGCCGGTATCTGGTGGCACTGGACACAGTTTTCGCAGGAGTATCGCACCAGCACTTGGCAGGAACAGCTCCGCAACTATGCGAGCTATGTGTTAGTCTTCGTGGTTATTCTGCTGTCGTATGGATTCTACGTGATGGCATACAGCGGCTCGTCGCTGCAGTCATACGCAACTGCGGCGGCCAATGTTGTCCGGGAAAACGCCTACAAAGTGACATCGACGATCGCCAGTGGAACCACCCGGGCGGCTTCCTCCGCAACGAATGCCCTTACAACGGAGGCGGTTCCTGTAGCACGTAACACGAATAGTAGCCGAAACCGTTCTGCGAATATTCTTATGTAGTAACAGAGTAGATGTCAAGCCGAAAATCGCGTAATTCGGTGCGAAAAACACGGAAGGCGCGGGGTCTCACTGTGGAGACTCTCCACGCTTCGTTCGAGCGGATCGATAAAAAGGTTCACGCGCTCATCGCCAAGGGAGCGACGGATTCGGATTTGGCCTGCTGCCTCCACAAGTCGTGGAAGGAACAGTTCCATATGCCGGTTTCGGAGAGCGCGGTGAAGGCTCTCATTATGCATTATCGCGCTGTCCATTCGGGTCCTGGTGGTAGAAAGACTCGGAAACACAAAAGCCAGAGAAGCCAGAGAAGCCAGAGTGGTGGTATGGCCCCCCTCGACTATATGATGGGGCAGGGACTAACATCCCAGAGCTTCGGTCGCTTCCCCGTTGAGATGGGGACGACACCCAACGTGATCACGGATCTCGATCTGGGTCGGTTCTATGAGAGCAACGCGGGACGCTCGTGCGACACCACGGGTGGACATAATGCGTTGACCCAGCGTGGGGGCAAGGGACGACGAAGGCAAAAAAACCAGAGTGGAGGTGCTGTTTCCCTATGGGATCAGATGATGGCGCCTTCCAACATCGCGAGCACTATCTATAACGGACACGCACCGCATTCGGTTCCCATAAATACATTACAGGGAGTCGCTAACGCAGCAATGGGTGGCGCGCCATTGGCACCTGGTCCCAGCCCTGTGGCTCCTACTGTCCATTTGTCGACGTATATTCCGAAACCCTTCGATGCAACGGGTATTGCCAATTTATCCAATTATGCGTCAATTTATAAGCCCTAAGAGATAGAATACATTGAAAGACTATTGGCTCTCACTCAGGTTAAAGAGGGAGCCAATTTTCATCGTAACCAGTAGTGATGGAAGCAAAAGGGCTAGGATCTGAGTCGCTGTCAGGAGAAGGCCTGGCGTTCTTGGATAAATACTTCCGCGAAAACGATTTCGCACTAACCCGGCATCACATTGACAGCTATGAGCATTGTGTGTTTAATGAGATCCCCACCATTATTCAGAGTACGAATCCCCTTGTATTCCTCAAAGAGCCTCTTGATAAGGATAAATCCGTATTCGCATATCGTGTGGAAATCTTTATAGGTGGCTCTGGTTCTTCTGGTTCTGATGGACTAACAATCTCGTCGCCCGTGGTCACATTAGATAGCGGTGAGACCGTGCGTCGTCTCTTTCCCAATGAGGCGCGTCTCCGTAATATGACGTACGCCGCCCAGATAAACGCCGATATTCTCGTACGGATCACGTTTACTCGGCCTAACGATGGTGCGGGTGGTGGCTTCACCAGCGACGTTAAGGAAATGCCACTGATTCGCGCCTTTCCGCTATTCCGTCTGCCGATTCTGCTGCGGTCCAAACTCTGTCCGACGTCGGTTCCCGACCCCGTTCTGCTCGAAGAGATGGGCGAATGCCGCAACGACTACGGTGGATATTTCATCATCGGCGGCTCAGAGAAAGTGCTCATTACACGGGGCGAACAGGCGTTCAACTCCCTCTACGTTGAAAAGAAAGCCAATACCGATGATGCCGTTGCTGCCTACGCATCCGTCGTGTCACTCCATCCCGAGACCAAACAGACCCGACGCGTAGCTCTGTATCTGACACGTGTTCGTTACAATGATGAGAAGAAAGGCGCCCGCGGTGGTGAAATCCGCGTGGCCGTGCCGATGATTCGCGGAGCGTTTCCACTCTTTATTTTGTTCCGCGCTCTCGGCTACGAATCCGATGAAGAGATCGTACGGATGATTTTTCCGGATGCAACCGATCCGCTCCAGACCGATCTCATTCCTTCGATCGAGGATGCCTATCCGATCTACAATCGCTACACGGCCATCAAGTACATTATGACGTTGACCAAGGGCTTCACGGAGGCCCACGTCCTCGATATTCTCCAGAATCTGATGTTGCCCCACGTGCCCGAAGAGGCACGCGGACAGTATCTCGCGGAAATGGCGCGGGCGGCCGTCCAGGCCAACGCGGGCCAGCGACCCAAAACGGATCGCGACGATATGCGGAATCAGCGGTTCCTGCCCACTGGAACCCTCCTTCGTGAACTCTTCAACGGCTGCTGGAAAGACTGGCGTGCTGCAGTAACCCTCACGATTGATCGCACATACCGCTCTAACGAACAGTTGTACGTTGGTGATGCGTTGTTCGATCTGTTCGGCGACTCGAATCGGATGGCAATGTTCCAGCCGGAACTGCTGAATAAGGCTATTATGCGCGGATTCCGCGGGAAATGGGGTACCAATGAGCGCAATGAAAAGACCGGTGTCATTCAGCCCCTGGCCCGCATCTCATATCTCGATGCGATGTCCCACGTACGCCGTGTGGTGTCCGACTTCGACACGGGCTCGAAAGTGACGGGGCCGCGCAAACTCCACACGAGCCAGATCGGCTACTTCTGCACCTCCGAGACGCCCACGGGTGCTCACATCGGTGCCACGAAGAATATGTCGATGATGACACAGTTTTCGTTTGGTGCTCCGACCCGACCGGTGTATGACTGGATGCGGATCAAAGGCGGACTGATTCCCGTGGGCGAGACCACTGCGGCCATCCGTATGGCAGCGGCGGTCGTACAGATAAACGGCGGCACGGTGGGATTCACGATGGATCCTATGGGACTTACACGCGTGCTACGACTATTGAAATGGACGGCGTGTATGTCGCCCACGGCTTCCGTATCCTTTAATACGACGGATCGCACTGTGCGGATTCTGTTGGATGAGGGCCGACCCATTCGGCCGCTCTGGCATCTTAATGCTGAAGGAGAGGCCTTCCTGCGCCGCTTACCGGAACTCCTCGAGATGCCTTGGTCGTCCCTCGTGTTCGGTACGTTCCCCGCCACTGCCGGCGCCAAGTTGAGATCTGTTCGTTTCCTCGATCCTCTCGCAGAGAATCCCGTGGCCACGTTCGCTGACTATGAAGCAGAGCTCGGTGGCGTCGCCGGTTTCATCGAATACTGTGATCCCGTAGAGATGAATGAGGCGTACATCTCCTGGTGGGGTGCCGACTTGACGCCCGATCACACACACGCGGAAATCCATCCCAGTACTCTGACGGGTCTTATGGGCTCTATGATTCCGTATTCGAATCACAACCAGTCACCGCGCAACCAGCTGTCGTGTTCTCAGAGCAAACAGGGTATCGGAACAATGGCGACGAATCTGGGGAATCGCTACGACACATATTCGCATCAGCTGTGTTATGGAGAGGCACCCATTTGCCAGACTTTTATGTACGAGACAGTGGGTGGCGGACAGATGCCCTACGGATTTAATTGTGTGATCGCGGCGACTTCAGAGAGCGGTTACAATCAGGACGATGGTCTCATCATTAATCGGGATTCGGTCGCCCGTGGAATGTTCCAGAGTCTGGCCTTCCGCTCCTACGATTGTGAGGAGGAGGTCGATGGACATACAAAGGTCCATAGTCACGTGGCGAATCCGGGAGCGGTGCCCTCGTGGACCTCGCTCAAACCGGGTCTCGACTACTCGAAGCTCGATGAGCGGGGCGTGATCCGCGTCGGAACCGTGGTCGATGACCACACTGTGCTCGTAGGACGCTATATGGTTCTGCCGGACACAAATGAGATCAAGGACGCCTCTGTCACACCGGGTCTCTTCACACAGGGCCGCGTGGATTCGGTGGTGGTGCTCCATCAGAATGCCGATGCAGGTACGGGACAAAGTCGTCTGCTCGTCAAGGTCCGGATCATTGAGATGCGGATTCCCCAGATCGGTGACAAGTTCTCGTCGCGTCACGGACAGAAAGGTACGATCGGAATGTTCGTTCCAGCAGCGGATCTGCCACGGACAGCGGAGGGTCTCGTGCCGGATGTGATGGTGAATCCGGGTGGTCTCATTTCGCGTATGACGGTGGCGCAGCTCGTGGAGATGGTGGCGGGGCGACTGGGAGCGGAGGTCTCGGCCAAGATGAACGCAACAACGTTCTGTAACGGTGGTGACTTTGTTCGTCAACTCGGCGATGTGTTGGAGGCGGTAGGTGCTTCTCGCGCGGGAGATAATGTGCTCTATTCGGGAATCACTGGCGCCCAAATTCGGACTGACATATTTATGTGTCCGTTGTACTTTATGCGTCTCAAGCATCTGACGGATGATAAGGTAAACGCGCGCGGAGTCGGTAAACGGGAGATTCGCACGCATCAGCCGACGGGTGGACGTGGTAATGAGGGTGGTCTGCGCATTGGTGAGATGGAACGTGATTCGTTGATTGCGCATTGTGCGACTTTGTTCTTACAGGAATCGATGATGAAACGTGGTGATGGGACTACGTTCTGGGTCTGTAATGGCTGTGGTCGGATTCCGATTTATAATGAATCGGAGGGACTATTTGTATGCCCTACGTGTGATGGCCCTCTTGTGTTTAATGGAATCACGGCGGAGACGCTTACGCTGCAGTTGCCGACGATGCAGAGCCGTGCCACGTTTTCGCGAGTGGCGATGCCGTACACACTCAAATTACTCGATCAGGAGATTACTGGGATTTCGAACACGGGATTCAGAATTGTTACGGAATCATCGATTGCGCGACTGCGGGAGACGGGATGGGCCTGGCCAGAGGTCGATGTGGAATTCAAGGCGGATGAACGGGCGGTCGAAGCAGAGGCTGTTAATCCTGAGGCTTTGGCGGCGGCTGGACAAATCGGTGACAAACCAAAACGCAAGAAGAGTGAGGCCTCGGCCTCTGCTCTTGTTTCTGAAGGAGCGGGTGATGCCGAATCAGTGGCCGATGCAATGGCCATCCGATTTTCGAACAAGCTCGTCAATGAATATAGTGTGTTCGGCACCTTCGCACCGACTCCGTTCCGCGTGACGGGACCGCAGATTCCTGGCGTCGATGGAACCGTTTATCCGGAAATTGGTCTGGCCGCCAATGGATCGATTGATGCCGGCCAACAGACGTGGCCGACGGTCGAACATTACTATCAGGCGATGAAGTTCCCGCTGGATGCGGCTTGGCAGGAGGAGATTCGACGGGCGGCGACGCCGGTAAAAGCCAGACAGCTGGGTGGATCTCCAGGACATCCGGCGCGAGGTGATTGGGAGAAGATTAAGGAACAGGTTATGAAAACTGCGCTTCTGGCAAAATTCCGCCAGAATCCGGCATTGCTTGATCTGCTAAAAGGAACGGGTGAGCGTCGTCTTGTAGAGGCATCGACCGCGGATAATTTCTGGGGAGTGGGGAAGGGTAAGGGACTCAATCGTCTTGGCGCGCTACTAACAGAAGTTCGTGCGGAACTCAAGGCGGAGCGACCTGATAAAACGATGTTGGCACCGGTTGCTGAGTCTGGCTCTGGCTCTGGATCTTCTGATTCTTCTTCTGGCTCCTCTGGCTCTTCTTCTTCTGGCTCTGGCTCTTCTGGCTCCTCTGGCTCCTCTGGCTCTTCTGGCTCTGGCTCTTCTGGCTCTACAGAATCGACTGACCCAAGTCCGGAAGAGATTTCTGGAGAAGCAGAAGAAGCAGCGGCTGACGCAGAGACAACCGTCGCTAAACAAGTAGGAGGATCTGGCTCTTCTGGCTCTGGAGGAAATGGTGTCTATCTTTTCATTAATTCCTCTCCTGCAGGAGGTATCGAACAAAGAGCAAGACGGGCACGGGCACGGGCACACGGTCCGGCAAGAAGTCTTAGCTGGGAAGGTATGGAATCTGTAAGTCAGAGTGGTGGCGGTGGTGGTGAATCAGAGCAACTTACAACAGATACTGGCCAAAATACTGAAGTTAAGGTTGAGAAACTTGGATCGTGAGCGGAGCGAACCTCGTGATCGTGAGCGGAGCGAACCTCGTGATCGTGAGCGGAGCGAACCTCGTAATCCTGAACGAAGTGAAACCAAAACTTGACCATCTATTGTACTGCCTCAGTAGAAGTAGTACGATGGATTCAGCAACTACAACCATAGAGCCAAGTATCGCCGATATTCTTATCCGCAGCCGTCAGACAGTTCTCGATATTCTGGAGGAGCGCGGCTATGATCCGCTACCCTATCGCAATATCGCTCCCGAACAGATCCTGACTCTCTCTGAGGGAAATGCCCGGGCTCTCAATATCCTCCTCAAAAAGAAGACCGATTCAGCCGCTCCCTGTGAGCGCGCTGCCGTGATCTATGTCCTTCAGGATCGTATTCGTCTTCGTCTGAGCACCTTCACGCGCGATATGTACGAAGACGGCGAACTCACCAAAGCCGATGACGTCATCGTGTTAGTCAACGAGCCCTGGCACGAGATCTTCGACAAGACTTCTCTGCAGATGTGGCAGGCACAGAAAGCCCGTGTAACATTCTTCCATATCAAACAGGTCGTCGTACATCCGGGAAAGCACGTCCTAGTGCCACCGCATCGGAAACTCAATGCCGAAGAAGCAAAGGGCGAAATGACACGGTGGAGCGTCACTCAGAAATCCCAGTTTCCGCTCATTAAACACAGCGACGTACAGGCGAAGCTGCTGGGACTCGTGCCCGGCGATGTCGTGGAAATCCTGCGCCCGTCGCCCACATCGGGCGTCGCACGTGTGTTGCGAATTTGCGCGGCATAGATAGGGGAGAATGCCGTGGACAGTCGAAGATCAAAAGAGAGCCGAACAGAAAAATACGGCGTTTCAACAGGAATTCAATACACGCCTCAACGGATGGAAAGACGCAATGGCTGCCGGTGCGCCAGGTCAAGGTCAAGCCGCGGTCGAAGATACGCTGACGCGATGGCGCGCGCATATGCAGAGTCTCCAGAGTTCATCCGAATCACTTGTGGGAAATGAATCGCTCATTGACACGGTTAGTGTTTTGGCTACGCAGGTGGCGGACGAACAAGCCGTGCTGACGAAACTCCGTTCAGAATCGGGGACACGTGCCAATCAGGCGGACACTGTGAATCCGAAAATCAAAGGAATACCGGCGACGAACATCCTCGGCCTCAATCGCGTATTCAGGAGCTCGACCCGACTGGCCCTCCTCATTGCCAGCATCATCTTCGGTGTTCTTGCAGCGGTGGCTCTTGGTTATTTTGTATATGCCTCTGGTGTTGTTCCCTATGTCGGTAATGGATTCCAATCATCCCCAATGAGTGGAGGGAGTAGATCCAAATAACTTTGGCACTACACGATAGAGAATGGGTAATTTACCGTCATCCAATGCAGTGGGGGCCAATCGACCGCCGCCGGTGCCGGTTGTAACAATTCCGATACAAAGGGTGCCGACCCGTGATGGTGCTTCCGGCCTTCATTATTCCGGTCGTCTGTATGCAAATGAGTTCAACGCAACGTCAATGGAAACATGTGAAGGGAGCGTATCGCCCGATAAAATCAATGATGTTATGCCGAAAAGCATCAGTACGGCGACTATGGCTATTGACCCGAATACGAAGCGGATCGATGCAGGACAACTCGGCAACTACGTGAAGACACTCGAGGCGCAGGGGCTCGTCCCCGGTATTAAACCGAATTTCGATCAACAGATGACCGTCGATAAAGGATTTTATTCATCGATACAGGCCGAATTCTGTTTCTATCAGCTGCGCTACGTGGCCGCACTCAAACAGTTCCTGGCACTGGTGGCCGCACCCCAGGGCGCCGATACGTCGGCCATCTTGAATTCCACGGTGAACCTCAATAAGCGTCTCAATTCGCTCCTCGAAATTATGAATTACGTGGCGAACAGTCGTGCCAAGACCGTGGATGCGCGGGCACCCAAGATCATAGAAGCAAATACGAAACTCCAGGAGAAAATCGCCCAGCTGAATGCCCAGAAGGAATTCCTCCAGACCAGCGATGTTCGTATCCGGACACAGGAAGAGATGATGCGTTATTCGGCCGAAAAGAGCCGCGCTATGAACATCCAGATTATGTTCTTCGTCGCGTTGAATGTCGTGGCACTCGGAACAATCATCACGGTCTATAAGACTCTTAAGCCTTCCGTATAAATTACCCTACAAGATTAGATGGCGGACTATATTTCTAAAGATATTGTTGATCTTCAGGACCTCGAAAAGGTACAGTTCCTGCAGAGCTTACAAGCGGATCCGGCCAAGTACGCGGCCTACGTGGGCGAAAAAACCGATCGTATAATGTCCGAAACAGTGGATACCAAGCGGGCATCGTTCGCCAAGATGTCGGCGGATATGGCACGGATGATGGATATGGATCACAACAGCATTGCGGCTTTGACCCGTACCAATGAGCTCATTGAGACAGAGGATATGATTATTACGGAACAGGAGATCCAGAAGAATTCGCGTATTTACAACAAAGATCTAACCCGGCGTCAGGTGGAGATCAACAACTGGTACTATGAGAATAAACGGGAAACGCTGTTTCTGCTACAGTTCGTACTGCTCGTTGTTCTGTCGGTGGTCGTTGTTCTATACGTCGCCCACGTGGGTTGGATGACCCAGCAGGCCGCCGATTACGTGATGGGATTCATCATCGTTGTGGGTGCCGGTCTCTGGATATACCGGTGGTACTATACCAACTACATCCGCGATCCGCGCTACTGGAACTCTCGGAAGTTCAACGATGGCAAATTCCAGCTCAGTGGACAGATCTGTATTGGCACGGATGTTGGATCTGGTTCTACTGCCCCTGCTCCTGTAGGCCCTGTCGCACCGACCTGTCCCAGTGGAAGCTCCTTTATGAGAGGCAGCGGCTCGTGTTTTAACACAACTACCAAAACAATAACTCCGCCAATATGTCCTTCAGGAACAACATTTTCTAATCCAGCAGGTATGTGTGTGTAGAAAACTCAAACACCCAATTTCACTGAATAGTTTAGCACCTAAATTATTCACGGAAAGTAAGGAATGGCGGATTGTAAGGTCAATTCTGTTACATTTAATCAGACAAAGTCCGATCTGCAGACAGCACAGGAAAAGGTCCGCGAAAGCAAGGGCGCATATATGTCCTGTTTGCTCGATAAAGATAAGAAGGCATATTCCGCAATAGCAATGACTGAGGCGAAACCCGATATGGATCGGATGACCGCCGAAGCACGAACAATCGATACAATGAGTCAGTTTATGCTTAAACAGCTCGGTCGTGAGACCGGTACGAATAAATCCCTCGGAGTTCTTGCGGATCTCGCGAAAGAAACATCGGTTAAACTCGAGTCCGAAATAGACGATCTCAAATCTAGTATCCGACTGGAGAGGCGGCGTTTCTTGGATGCGAGTCCTTCGGTCTCACCAGCGGTCGGTGGTCTCTACTTTACGCAGGAGCCCGATAATCGCGCAATCATCATTTTCATCGCCTGTTTCGGTTCCTTTCTTTTAATAGCGGGACTCCTTGTGATCTACGGATATATTCCCGTCGATCAGTTTGGAAATTCCACTTTCACCCAGAGATTGATTGTTGTTGGGGCATTCTGGCTCGCGGCCGTGTATTACACATATATCGGTTTTTTTACGTTTACATAGGGTAGAAGAATGAGTTTCGCAAGTGATATCACGGACGCACTCCAGTTGCCGTCGCCGTGTTCGTGTGCGGTACACACGCCGACCTACAATACAACACGTACGGATCGCTATTCGTATGAAAAACGCTATCGTATTGAACGTGCTTGTTTGGCTTCGCAGACAAACACATACCAGTTGTCCAAAATCTGCATCAATAATACGAGCTCTACAGGGTATGCTGTCGGCAACTACATACAGGTGGCCTACGGTACGCCGTCACTACTCTTGTATATTAAGACTGTTAATGGAAGTGGCGGTATCACCGGCATCACTGTCGTGAATAGTCCAACATATGATAGCCTACCTAACCAAAATATAAGTCCGACAACACTGAGTGGAAGCGGGCGGGGTGCGGTGTTAAATATTGTTGTGACTGCGAATAGGAATAACTGCTGCAGCTGCGCTACAGAAATGAACGAATCAGGATGTACGGGGGCGAACATCACCGTTATTACATTTTAGTTGGGGTCAGAGAGACCGTGTTGCCCGAGATGTCTTCTTCGTCCTCGAGTGCCAGACGCACACCTGCATACACCTTGCCCGCTGCATCCACCGGTTTACCGTAGAGCTCCGTCATTTTTTGTAGAATGGCGGAAGTCTGCAGAACCTTGCGCCCCGGATTGTACTTCGTCCACTCCTTGAACCGCTGGAGGATATCGCGCGTCTTGATCTCCGCGCCGATCTCACGGACCAGACAGTCCTGTGCGAAGGACGCGAAGGCGTCGTTCTCCTCCTTGTACTTCGTAGAGGCCGCCGTGACCTGCGCGGGCTCCTTCAGACCCGTGCGGAGATACCGGGTCTCGTAGTAGTGGACCAGCAGAGCGGCGAAGTAGGGACGCCAGCGGGCGATCTTGCCGTCGAGCATCAGATCCTTGTGATACACGTGGTTCAGCGGATCCGTGGGCTTGTCGTGATCCACGAACTTCGCCACGTGCGGAATCACACGGAGTCGGCGCCAGGTGCCACCGTCCGTGCTTGAGACCGGCGGCAGATCGTTACACAGCATAAAGATCTTCGCCATAATCACGAACTGGTCCTGGTCCTGGAAGAGCGCACGGGCCTTCACCGTGTCCTCGCCCGAGAGCTGCTTCATCGATGCCGTGTTGATCTTCTCTCCCTCGTCTGGCTCCGACATACTCACGAAACGCTTACACTTGAGAACGACGAGATCCGGATTGGCCGCGCCGGAATCGGGGCGCTTCCGCGTCAGCGCCGTCGTGCCGATCGTCTCCTGGTACTCGCCGAAAGTCTTGCTCATCAGCTCCACGATCTTCGACTTGCCGTTGGAACCGACACCCGTCATAATGTAGAACTTTTGTTCACGATTGGCGCCCTCCAGACAGCTGGAGAACAGCGTTAGCGCATACTCGCGGAGCACCGGATCGGGATAGATCTTCTTGAAGAAGTCCGCGATCTCGAGTTGTTCGGGAGCCGCGGGATCGTAGGGAATATAGGGAATAGAGTCCAGGCCGACCATACCGCGACCCATCTGGAATGAGACACAGTCGTCGGGGCGTCCGGGACGGAACAGTACGTGCTCCTGACCGTCTGCACCGATGTTACGTAGATCTAGAATGCCGTTGCTGAATCCGACAATGGCCGGATTTTGATTCATATGCTGGAGGAACTCCTCATCGTAGAACTTCTCCGCGGCCTCCTTCATCACCTGGTCCTTGAATGTAGAGTTCTGGAGCTGGGCCTCCACCTTGAGAAGCTTCTTGCGCTTCTCCTGCTGACGCTCTTTTTCACTTGCGTCTGTTGTATCCCGCTCACGCTGACCAGCCTTTTCATCTGCTAGCATAAACGTGTTACGGACCTCGTTGCTCAGACGCTCACGGAGTCGCATACCCGTCTTCAGTGAGCGCCACGTGTGCGAATCCGGCGGAAACTGATACCAGTCCATCGAGGAAGCAGAGGCGCCTTTACGGGGCGGCGTACACCGGAACTCGTTGCGATACATCGAGACAATGAGCTCCGCCACGCTCACGTGCGTGCCCGAATCGTTGAGATACGCTAGATCCGTGTTCGACTCCTTCATAATCATACGGTAGGCGGCGGGCGAATCCTCCTTCGCCCAGTGGTTCAGTGTGCCCATCATCAGCGGAACACATCCGCGCTGGAGTGCTGCTGAAGTCGCTGGCAACGTGCTCCATTTGTCGGTGTAGATCTTGTCAGGTGTCCCAGGTGCTACACGACGACTGAACTCTGTCCAGACCTTGAGGGACTCTTCAGTGGGCGCAATATTGTGAAGAAGCAGACCCAGGGACAGCCAGTCGGCATAGGCCTTGGCCCGCTTCGTGGGATTCAGACATTCGCGAACAAGCTTGTATGCCAGGGCGATGTCGGCTGTAGAGGGCGGCGCACGGACTGACAGACCACTGATCTGGACCATTTCGTCGGCCGCTGCGGCCGCGGATTGTGGTGCGGGTGCGGAGTCCAAGCTCAACGGCGGTGGGGCCTCTGTCGTTGGCTTCAGACCGAAGATACCAGGCGACTTGGTCGGCTTCACCCAGGATGCGCCCTTGCCCCATCGCAGCAGAAGCTGTGTCCACTCTGCGTCTTTCTCTGCGCAACCAGGGCGCGACACCAGCTTCGTGCGAATATCGTGTCCGTACTGAAGACTCTGGAGCTTGATGAGATCCAGCGGTGTCCACTGATCCAGCGACTCTTCTTCCAGATCATCGGCGGTCAGCTCCTCCGTATATTCGACGGGAATCGTCGCGCTGTAGACCTGTTCGACCTTGTACCAGGCCTTGTCTGGCTTCGAGGCACCATACAAGAACCAGTTGTTCCGTGCGATGACGGAGATATCTAGACAGTCTTGGGCGCCGTTGGTCATTCCGGTTTCGCCGAAGATGCGCTCAATCGCTCCAGTCTGAAGGAGATAGCCGCGGATCGCATACTGGACCTCGGGTGCCGTTGTCAGCGTGGGACAGACGATATGGGCACCGTCTTTATGATTTTCACTCGAACCCTCGGGAGCCGGCTTGAGGGCCACGAAGAACTGGAGCTGCTGGGCCGTGCCATCCTCGTCCTTCGGCGCCTCGAAGAAGCGGGCAAAGGCGTCGGCGTAGGCGGCAACGAAGGCGCGGAGCTGCTCGATCGTGAATCGGCGGCGCAGAGGCCCGCCCGCGGCATATCGGAAATCAAGATCGATTAGGATGGGACTCTGTGCTTTGTGCTTTTCCACGAGCGAATGCGCCTTGCCTCGGACAAACACGTGATCGTGCGCCAGCTGTAAGAACGCCTCGTACTCCTCGTCGGGAATCTTGTATTTGCCGATCCAGCCGTTCGGCCCTGTGCCAAGACCGGTGATATTCCAATCAGCGGTCTGAATGCGCTTTGTGTCCATATAGGACCGTAAAGAAGGAGTAGTCATATCTACTGTGTGGTTTGGTTTGCTGTTTGGGTTGCGGGGTCAACTTTGGCCGGCTGTTTCAGAGAGACTAATATTTAACGAATGCCTCGGAGTTCATCAGATTCGTGCTGATGAGACCACTGGGTCCGACTTGAATCGTTCCGGCATAGTGTTTAGATGTCAGTGTGCCTTCTACAATCATAAGTTCGTCTTCTCCAACAGGCGGTCTCTGTGTCTTTAGCCATTTGGGATACACTGTGCCTCCTGCCTCTGTGGCGCCCGTCGCGGTAAAGACATATTTGACATCGAAATCCTTCGGTGATCGGGGCCACTTATCTAACATTGATCCCCGCTCATAAACAGTGACCGGTTTGCCGATATGTTTGGCTAGATAGACCGCGGTCAGAGGCGCATAACCGAACATTGCGGCGGATCGAAGAGGAATCCATCGCTGAGAGCCACCTACCCGCTTCGCGACCCATCGCTGTTTATCGTTGCCCCATTCCATAGCACCTTCCGATACACTCGTTGCGGATATTGTTGGTCCTTTACGCTGGCTTTTCTGGTTTCTGTTTTTCTTGGTCTTTCCAAATATATTGAAAAACATCCTTCTATAATAGTGGGAGATAATGCCAGGATATCATATCTTTTCAGACTGTTGTAATACACCGTCGGACCGCCCATATGTGTATTCGGTTGATATGATGATGGCGTATGTCAATCTCTTCAAACATCCGGTTGTGAAAATTGATATTGCAGAGCTTCTGCCACAGCTAATATTGATACGATGGAACAACTCGGTACTTCTGGATGTTCTTAAGAATCTCGACAAAAATCAGACACACTATAAACGAATTATGGATGCGGACTTATCGTATCCGATTTTTGTACGTGAGGATAATGATTTGATTGATGGTGCTCATCGTCTTTGTAAGGCCATCTTGACCGGTAAGAAAACAATCAATGCCTATGTCTTTAATAAATCCTTGATGAAGAAATTTGTCATACACGAAGGATTTACGGCGGATCATAAAGTGGATAACGCGGCTGCAGGCGAAAAAGAATTTTATGAAGTTCTAATGCTGTTTCACAAGCGATTTTGTAATTAGACTCAAACATATGTGGGCTTTCCCGTCTGGCGGCACCAAGGGCACTTTCCGGGCTCCTTCTTGAAGGACTCTTCAATGGCGAACTGCATAAACAGATGGCCACAGGGCATCACTGCCGCGTTTCCTACACTGAAATCCTCCATCGTCACGGGACACTGTTCCTTGCGGAGAACTGCTAGATCGAACAGTTGCTTCGCGACGAATGGACACAGCGTATTATACAAGTATCTATGGGGCTTTGTCTTTGTCTGAATCTGCGCTACAGCGGCTGCGTGGGCGGCCGCAACAGGTGTCGCCGGAGCCGGTGATATATAGTTGGTTGCTGGGACTGGAGGAGCTGGAGGAGCCAGAGGAACAGAAACCAGAGGAACAGGTGGAGAAACAGGTGCCAGTGTAGTTATCGCAACGGGATTCATCTTGAGATCCCAACCGAATACTGCATACGGCTCAGAGATCGACACCACTGTGATCGTCTCGTTGGTGGGCGACCTTGCGATAATATCCTTGTGAATGTTGAAACGTTTTCCCACAACAACATTGTTTTTATTGCGGACTGCGTGTTGTCCAAACGGAGTTCCTTCGGAGCGGCCCGCCGGTTTGGTAATCGTATATAAGTTCTCCTGACCCGCCGGTATCCCGACAGGCGTAAATGTTAGGCCTGGTTCGCTGCCATCACTGGCAGGAATTACATTCATAAGAATAAGATCATTCTTACTCTTACGGATATACAGAAAGACTTGTGATGGAATCTTGGGCATCGTACATTACGTTCTTAGGGTGAAAACCCTGTCAAATTTATGGCCCAGGGCTAAAAGCTGATGTTATCTACACGTAGTGACATAAGTTTCGAACGCATTTGATCTTCAAATAAATGCTGTTTTATTTTAACAATATTGTTATACATACAGGATAATTCCCATATTCTATTATCACACGGTCGCTCATAATAACCATATCCATCGCCGGCATAATCGATATCAAATTGCAGAGCTTTCAACTTCTTTTTAAGTTTTGTATGCATCGGAGTACCCTCATCATACTCATTATCCCACAATGCTCCAATAATCGCATCTTCTTTTAAGAAGACTTTTGTCTTATCGTTTCTTAAATCTTCCACCGTAAACGCATCCTTTTTCTCTAATCGGAATGTTCCATAGCCACAATATCGTTTCGCTATTTTGCCCCTGCAAGATTTTGCCAGTTGTGCCCGTTTCGTATTCCGTACTTTTGCTGTATTTTTATTCTTACGCGTTGCCATCCTCTAACTAATGATTGTATATTCCAAGATAACACCATTAACCTTCTTGTTCGGATCCACCGCAAGTTGATCCAACTTTCCAACCAAAAGTGGCGCCTTGAAATATTTCTTGTAATAAGAAAGATCCAGATCCTTCCAGCGTTTATCGTTTTTGGGATCGCAAGTATGCAAAAGTAAGTCGCTCAACATCGTTTTCACCTGTTCTCTGGTGTAAGAAACCAAGGAATGCTTGTATTCATATTGGAATCCCTGCGATAAGAAATATTTGGCGCCTCCTTTAACTAACACAAAATCGTGCGAATCATAGACGTTATTTCGGGGAAGAGATTCAACGAACGATTTATTTCTATAGGAATGAGTGAGTTCTACAATATTTCCGGCATCCAGTCTGGCTATCACTGAATCTATTTGATCTTCTGTTAGTTCCTTGAATCCCTTAAATTGTTTGACGTGTTCCGGCACTTTTTTGCCCAGAGCCTCTATGGTAAATAGGGCGTGCATCGAACAAGAACCGGTTCTGGGATCCCAGTCATCATCGGCCGGCAGCTTGAACGGATCTTCTCCGAAATAAAACGTTTTATCGAGATATGTGTCATAGTTTTTGACAGTTAATTTAGAACGAATAAATTGTTCCGACAGCACTTTATTCTTTCTAGTCTTCGCCATCTTCCCTCTTTTAGGGGAAGATAATATAACAGGTATAAAAGTTGACAAATGTGTGTGCTAAAACCAGCACAAGTACGATGTCAATCTCTGCTCTGGCAATACGACGTATAACTATCGACATAAAGCGTGTTTCGGAACTCACGGATTCGGGTCTTTTCTGGCTCAGCGATGAGAACGATATCACGCACGGCTGGGCCATTATCTGCGGCTGTGAGGGAACACCGTATCACGGCGCCCCCTTCTGTTTCGATGTCCGCTTTCCTGACAATTATCCCTTTGAGCCGCCGAAGTTCGATTATCTCACGAACGACGGACGGACGCGATTCAATCCCAATCTGTACAAGAACGGAAAAGTATGTCTGTCACTGTTGAATACCTGGAGCGGCGAACAATGGTCTGGCGTACAGAGTTTGATGTCCGTACTCCAGAGCATCCAGACGGCGGTGCTCAATGAGAAGCCGCTGATGAATGAGCCGGCGCATCCTGCTTCCGCTGATCCGCGCCATCCCGATATGGTGGTGTACAATAATATGGTCTTTCACGCCACGCTGGAGACGGCGATTCTGGGACAGCTGGCGTCAATGCCGGTGTATCTGATTCCATTTCACGATGCCGTGCGTGTCTGGATTATGAAGGCACGGGACCCCCTGGTCAAAAAGGCGCGGGAACTCGCGGCGGAACTCGATGGGAAAGTGGGACACGTTGCGCTGTATACGATGACGACCAAGTTTAAATTCGCGGAACTCGCCGATCGGCTCGCGGCGCTCTGAATTCAGAGCCCACTCGCAGTCGCAGCTCTCTGAATTTAGAGCCACTCGCAGATTCAGAGTGCGATGACCCTATATTTGTTAGATCCCGTATTGTATCGCGTGCTAAAGTGCCACGTCTGCCCATTGTATATCAGAATAATATTCGGTTCGTAGCAGACATTGGTCTGCATATACGAATGAAGAAGGCGTTTGAACGTCTCCTTAGCCGGCGTGTTTTTGGCCGACCAGTCCGAGATCGCGTCCCACATATCCGTGAATCCACCGGTATCAATGTCGTAGTGCTTCGTTGTCAGCGGAAACACGTAGTTCTCGGGAAATGTCGTCGTGCCCACTTCTGTTAGTTGTCCTTTACAATTACAAGAACCCATCGTATTACTGGTCCAGGGACCACTGTTGCTGTGTCAAATTTTTGCCTAATCAATACGGTAGAGGATGTCTTATAAGAAAGGTAAGACACGGAAATCACCTGCACTG
>Ga0209084_1000061_pt1 | contig 104871 bp, 113 predicted proteins | sample C_130820_MF_Meta_FD_187309 | JGI IMG/M metagenome (GOLD analysis project Ga0209084, IMG submission 187309) | Freshwater microbial communities from Lake Croche, Canada to study carbon cycling - C_130820_MF_MetaG (SPAdes) (version 2) | ecosystem: Environmental > Aquatic > Freshwater > Lake... | reverse complement strand
TTATTACTGTTCCTACATATATGCCTGTAAACGGAATGTATATTGTTTATATGACAAATAGTAATACTAGTACAGGCACTGTCACTATTAACGCAACTGGATTAGGAACAGGAATCAAAACCACATATGCAAACCCAGTTGTTATACCTGTTAATGGTTTTGCTTTGGGAACACTAACCAAAGTTGGAGCATCTACTTATATTTGGTCTGTAAACTTAGTAGCATAACTTTTAATATTTTCTATACTTTTTTAAAAGTATATTATATAAATGTACGTACTATTACAAACAACACAAGCACCATTACAATGTAATTGGTGTGGAGATGGATTAGGTCAAACAGTATTCAGGTTACAGTATAGAATAGCAAATGCATCATCAACAAATAATAATGTTTATGTATCAAAAACAGGAGATAGTCCTTCAGTTTATACAAATCAAAAAGGAACATTATCTTATACATTTGTAAAGTCTGGTGCAACAAGTGGAACAACAACAGGAACTGCTCTTAGTAGTACATTTTTTACAGACTTAAATTTAACAGGAACTGGAACAACAAATTATACTCTAACAATCATTGATAGCAATACTGGACAAAAATATATTTTTCTGAATAGTGTAGCTTGGGGCGGAGTTTAAAATAAATTAAAAACTTATATCATATAATATTTATATACTATAAGATGTCAAACTACTCTGGCTATTTAGGTGCAAAAAGATGTTGTAATAATATTGGTGCAGTTTCTCAAGGTCCACAAGGTGCTCAAGGTCCAGGTGGTCCAATTGGTCCTTTAGGTTATCAAGGCCCAACGGGCACTACGGGTCCACAAGGTCCTCAGGGAAAGGGATGTCAAGGCCCCCAAGGTAAGGCAGGTGCACAAGGAAACCAAGGATCAATTGGAAGCACCGGTATAAAAGGATCAACCGGTTACACAGGATCAACTGGAAATATAGGATCAACTGGCATAACAGGACCATCTGGTACAAATTATTGGGACCCATCTGGAAATAATGCAATTCAATATCCAAACGATGTATATATTGGCGGTAAATTGAATGTTGCTGGTGGTATAGATCCAACTTATTTAGCATTGACACCACAAGCATTAGACCCACTTCCATCAGGATTACAAGGAGTTTGGGTAGACACGTCAAATAATTTAAGAACTGTCAGTATAAAATTGAATGATGGAGGAACTGAAAGTAATATTTCTACAAAAAATTCTATCCTTTTAGAAGATAACTATTATTCACTATCTATTGGTAATAGTTTAAATAAAGGTATTAAACTTTTGAATAATGAAAATTCCGACCCAATTTATACTGAAATTAATGTAGATAATATAAAGATTCAAACTGGAGATATTCATACTTTTTCTGTATTATCTGGTGGTCAATTTAATTTAAGTAACGATGCTGCTGATAACAATAATATTTCTAATGCTTTTAGTACTATAATTAGCACATCTTCTCTTCTAACTACCACTTATACAAGTAATGGATTTACAGCAATAAACGCAAGTGGAACACCACTTTATACAAATACAACGACTGCTGGTAGCATTACTCTTCAAGACAATGCCGGACATAATAATTCTCAATCGCCAAATGATATGGTTTTAACAGATGCAGCTAACCACGTCGCCATATATGGAATAGGACAAATCACAATGAATAACAACAATGCTCAACAAGTTATTATAACGGCGAATATTGACCCTCCTTCTTTATTCCTTCAAACTGATGGTGGCAATTCAACTGCAACTTTAACACCGACAGACATATCAATTGCTTTTACTGGTAATACAACCACGGCAACTTGGAATGATATTATCAATAAAGCAAATACCCCAACACCAACTTTGTCTACAGTATTAACTGCTGGAAACGCCGCAACTAATTCAATCACCCTTAATTCTAATACGGATATTTCTACAACGACCCTTAATGGTTATTCTGTTATTACGAATGAAGCAAATGACTCAACAGTATTAAATGAAATGAACCTCTCACCAGCATCATTAGTAGTTCAAACGACCAATACTACCACAAGCGCGCAGTCGTTTAATACTTTTTTTCCTACAGGGTTAGAAATGTTTGGAAGTGCGGATGGTACTAACTCATCTACTGTTCGTATTAATCCCACTTCATTTACTGCTTTTAATAGCGGAACAACACCAACTTTCTACTCGTTTTATCGTGCTGGAAGCGAGATTTTTAGATATGATAATAATGGGTTAAAAACCGCTAATTCTAAGACGATTGTTCTTACTGACGGAACAACCACCAACACAATTAATTACCTCGGGTATACTACCCGAAACACGACTACGAATTCTACTTATTATCTCAATTTTAGCGATAGTTCTTCAACTGGGACTGGTTCTATCCAAAAGACCGCTGGACTTTCGTGTAATCCGTCTACATCTACTTTAAGTGCATCTGCATACACGATTACTGGGACTCCGTCCACTGCTTCTGTCGCTTCTACTTTCGGTCAAGTCGGTCTCGTCTACCTCGGTGCTGTTCAAGTAGCAATTACTGGGTCTGGTTCTGCACAAAATCTTTCTTTTGCTTCTCTCTTTAACTCAACCTACAAAAATTACAAAATAGTTTTAACACCTACCACTCAAGTTTCATTCACCGCATACCCATCTTACGCTCTACAGGCGTTTTTAGGAACTGGTGTCCCTACAACAGCATCTCTGTACGGGTTTGAAATTACTAGTATAAGTTCTACAGTAGTTTCTCCTGTCTACACTCTTAATGCTACAATTTCTTCAGCACCTCTTGTATTCGCTGTTTCAGCATTAACAAATAAGCAAGTTATATTTGATATTAAAAATGTCGGTTTCGCGAACACAGCAGCACAAATCGTAGAATTAAATTGTAAATCTGTTTACAATAATCTTGCTGTAACTGGAGCAAGTGACAGGACTGTTACTTGTTCTTCTTTGACTGGCGCTACTATTACTGGATTAACCATTCAACAGAGTTCAATAGGTGATACTAATAATTTTACTTTGGAAGCAACTATTTACGGATACAATACAATTTAATCTCACTATAATTAAATGCTTAGTGAAGTATTTTATAAAATATTAGGAACTACTTTTTCTGGAATGATTGTTTTAGATATATTAGTTTAAAATTTTAAGCATAATACAAATAAAAATACTAATACTAATACTAATACTAATACTAATATTTTATGAAAATCTATACTTGGTATAGAAGTTATTATTATATAAATGGTTGAAAACTTGTAGATCTTTTGGAGTAAATCATAGATAAATTTGTAAAATAAAACAATAAATCTTATATTATCTACATTAAATATAATATAAGATGTCAAGTTCTTCAAGATATTTAGCTGCAAAAAAATGTTGCAATTCAACTAGAATTGCTCCACAAGGACGTGTTGGAGCCCAAGGTCTAAGTGGATCGCAAGGGATTCAAGGTTTGCCAGGTTATCAAGGATCACAAGGTCCACAGGGACCAAGAGGTGTTGGCCAACGTGGTCCACAAGGCCCACAAGGTCCACCATTTGGATCCAACTATTTATATAAATTCACAATAGATAACATTACAAATTTCATTTATAATTCAGAACCAGGGTTTCAAGAAATTCCCCTTACAAACTCAACAATAATGACACTTCCTCAAGGAACCTATTCAATTAATTGGTCTTTTGAAAATTATATTGTTTCTACTCCACAATCTTATATATATGTTTCCTTTCTAGGTAATGCTGGTACATATGGAACCAATGTGTTTACAGAAACAAATCCGTGTCCTCTTATAACAAATAGTTCAGATTATTCATATGGATCTGGATCCGAAACATTTACAATTGGAGAAAATGGTGATACCATAGAATGTATTCTCAATTTTGCAGCAGACTCAAATGAGACTTTTAGTTACAGATTTAATATTCAAATGAATCCCAATCCAGTAGAAGTAGTTATATAAATTTGTATAATTATATAAAAAATATAATACATTCTTATAATAATATAATAATATAAGAATGTCAGTCAATTTCAATAATTTAGGAATAAATGTTGGATTAGGAGCGAATCGTTGCTGCAATTTGAAGACCAATGGGCCTCAAGGCGCTCAAGGTGCCCAAGGATCCGGAGGACCAATTGGACCATTAGGACCACAAGGTAGTCAAGGATCTACGGGTAGTCAAGGAAATACTGGTACTGGATGTTTGGGTCCCCAAGGTCCACCAGGTCCATCATATGGTGCAAACCCTTTACAACTTCTAACTCTTTCAACAACAGATTTAAATAATAGTTACAATACACCTAACTTTTCACAATATATTAGCGTTGATCCTTCAAACATAATTATTATACAAAGTTCTGGTTATTATAATATTTCTTGGTCTTTTAATGCATATAATATTATAGTACCATCTCCACCAATTACAAGTGCTGGAATTTATTTTAGATTTTATAATACAAATACTTCTACAGATTATAATACAAATGTTTTTACTCCAACAAATCCTTGTCCATTAGACATTGTTTCAGGAGCACTTCCTGCTGCCAGAATATTAGCTGCAACTGGAAATGAAAATGTATTTTTAGATGCAGGTGATTATAAGGTTTATTTATGGTTTACTTGTGATAAGATAATCATATCATATGATTTCACTTACAATATGGCAATAGATCCAAATGCAGTGAACTACAATCCATCTACTTACCCATAAGAAGAGACAAGAGATAAGAAAAAAAATAAATAGTGCAAAACAGAATATAATATTAATAATATATAATAATATTATGGCATTTACACGATTTCACGACGATGATGCAAGAATAATGAAACAACTTCAGCAATCTACTGGACCGGGGAGATGGATTTTGAATGTACCTGGTAATGGAGCTACTCCATCTTATATGGCTGATCCACAAATTCGTATCCAAACTTGGGGTGGTAATTTGATGACGAATAGCGTTAACTTGGAGAGCGAATTGTTTGGTATGACCCGTAAGTTGAATCACGATTGTTTAGCCAAAAATGTTTTCACTGATCCGAAGAATCAAGTAGATTCTCAGCCAATGAGTTATCCAACTTGTAAGGATCTTACTACTGGTCAGTCAAGGGTAACGAATCCGGCGTGGATGTATCGTGATTTAGAACAAGTGGATTGGTATAAATTGCCATTGAACCCACAGGAAAATACTTGTATGCCTTTCCAGAATAATTTAAGCACAAGAATTTTAGAGAAAGATTATTTTGTACAGACTATTAATTGTGGTAATAATTCACACTTGTTTCTACTTCCATCACAGAAGTTGGAAGAGGGACAAGATCCTGAAGATAGTAGTGCAATGGATAAGAAGCGCAAGCAAAACAAGAATGGGACAGGTAACTGAACTTGTATTAGGCTTATTATGAAAAATAAATGTATTATATATAAAAAATAATAGTTTATATATATAATAACCATGGAATTAGCAATACCATTATTAGCATTAGGTGGTGCATATGTCATAAGCAATCAAAATAAAGGTCAAAATGATATAAAAAAAGCAACTGCTGAGTCATTCGTGAATATGGGTAAGAGACAGCAAAACAAAACAATGAATACATTATTGCCTAATTCTAATCCGATGCCAGTGAACTACCCCGTTGAGAACTTGAATAAGATAGTTGAAACAGTTAAGACATATCCCAATCCAAATGTGGCAACGGACAAATACTTCAACCAAAACTTGTATCAAACAAAACAAGTTGCTGGAGTCAATGTAAGTGATAATATTCAACAAGTGTATTCATTAACTGGAAATTATTTAGATAGCAAGGAATTCAAGCATAACAATATGGTTCCTTTTTATGGAGGAAAAATCAAGGGGCACTTATACGACGCAAATCTAGGCGAAACCATTTTAGATAATATGGTTGGTAGCGGGTCCCAAATAATTAAGAAGATTGAACAAGCACCTCTTTTCAAACCAGAGGCACAAATGCAATGGGCGTTTGGTGCACCTAACAATAACGACTTCTTTCAGTCACGTGTCAATCCAGGTATGAACAACGCTAATGTGAAACCGTTTGAAACCATAAATGTTGGCCCTGGTCTTGGTCAAGGATATTCAGCATCTGGAAGTGGTGGTTACAACTCGGGAATGGAAGATCGTAATGCTTGGCTCCCTAAAACAGTAGACGAGTTACGTGTAGCAACAAATCCGAAGACTGAGTTCTCTCTAGATAATCATCAAGGCCCTGCAACATCAGCGATCCAAGCCGCACCATACAAGGAGCAAATTGGTCGTGTAGAAAAGAACAAACCAGATACATTTTTTATTCAAGGACAAGATCGTTGGCTTACTACTACTGGTCAAGAAAAGGGTCAAGCATTGCGCCCGGTTCAAGAAATCCACTATACTGCACGTAATGATATTACACAACCTTATGTTGGTGTAGCTTCCGCAAATAAGAACGCAACTTATTGCCCACCCAAATTTGAGGAATCCAAACGTGTTATTCTACCTACATTGGATGTTCCTCACTCCAATGCTTGCGGTCAAGGTGGATATGAATATTTAGACAATGCATTGAAGAGCCATACAGGATCATTGAACAATCGTGCAAATATGAAACAACCGGATACAATGCGCAGTGGTTTTAGCCGTGCAATTGGTGCTGTCATTGCTCCACTTATGGATGTTTTAAATCCTACAAGGAAGGAAGAATATTCTTGCAATATGCGTGTTTATGGTGCAGCTGGTTCTGATGTCAATAATGGTTATGTATTGAATCCAAATGATGTAACTCCTACTACGATTAAGGAGACCACATTGTATTCACCAAACTTCTTTGTTGGTAACCAAATGGAAGGAGGTGGTTATATGACAAATGAGCAACAGCCAATCACAAACCAACGTGATAATGAGGCTTGTGATATGTATGGTGCAGGTGGAAATGCAAGTGGTTATAGAAGCTACGAATCAGATTACCTTCAGACCAATAATGAGACCAAGGAGATATCTGTGCGTAATCGCCCGAACCAAGGAAATATGGAGTTATTAAATGCAAATATGAATGTTTCTGTTGCACGAATTGATACTGACCGAAATAATACACGTATGTGGGTTCCAACCAATATGCCAAGACAAAATATGACAAGCGAAAATTTTGGTAAAATAAGGGCACCCCAATATTATGATCAATGCAAGATTGGTTGCGATCGCATTAATCCCGATATTTTGACTGCATTCAGGAATAACCCTTACACTCATAGTTTGACGACTTCTGTTTAGAAGCTATTGGGTTGAAAATATTATAATATTAAAAAGCATAAAAACAATGGCAATAATATTATAATATGTTGAATATGTTAAATCCTATCAAATCTAGTTTAAAAAAATTGCCAATTCAAATGCCAAAGCAAAGAAGAAAAATACCTGTTGAAAATATAAAACCAATACTATTTGATGTTTCATTGCGCAATTGTTTCTCACAATTGCCAATACAAGACAAGAAAAGTATATTTTATAATATTTTGTGGGATTATAAGCCAGACAATTTAGAAATTGGTTCTCTCTTGAATCCAGAAATGATACCAGGATTTTTATCTTCTTTGGATTTAGTTCAAGAATTAAGTGAAGAAAAACCATTATTTTGGGGAAGAGATAAAGAGAAAAATATTTATATGGCTTTAAATAATACTGAGAAACTAAATCTGGCTATAAAAAAAGGTGTCAAATGTTTCTCTCTTACAACGCCTATTCATTTCAATTTTCCAAGATCGCAAAAAGAACTAAACCAAATATTTGATATTTTAAAAAAATCTGTTCCAGAAAATAAAACAAAATTGTATATTTCTTGTACAAATGAATGGACAGAGGAAGGTGTTATAGATAGCGACTATATTATTCATAAATTATTGAACTATTATGAGAAATATGAACCGGATCTATTATGTTTATCTGATACTTTTGGACTTTTGGATTCAGAAGAATATGAATATATTGTAGACAATTGTATTTATTTTGGATTGCCTTCTTCTAAAATTTGTGTGAATTTACATTTTAATCAAAATAATAAAAATCAAGTTGATAATGCCAGAAAAATTATTCACCATTCTTTCAATAAAAAAATCAGGAAGTTTGATGTTTCAAAAAAATATTCTGATTGTCATTGTCGTTCTATGATAAGTACAAAAGATCAAATGCCTAATAACTTGTCATATGAAACATTTGACAGTTTCTTGAAAGAATATATTGAAAAAAAAAATTATTGAATTTTGTGCGTCCTTGGTCATGGGCTCTGTAATTAAATCCATTAATCTTTTACGTTTAATAACATATTAAAAATACACAAACTATTATAGTAACCAAATAGTATGTCATCAAATATGTTATTAAATATTCATCCAGACATTGTTGAAAAACTGGATTATTTTTATCAAATACACAAAATACCGAACATTATATTTCATGGTCCTTCCGGAAGTGGAAAGCGCAAACTTGTTGGCAATTTCATTCATAAAATATATAATGGAGATAAAGATAAAATTAAATCTTTTGTTATGTATGTGAACTGTGCACACGGAAAAGGAATTAAATTTATAAGAGATGAATTGAAATTTTTTGCAAAGACTCATATTCATTCTAATGGCGGTGATATTTTCAAGAGCGTCATATTGCTGAACGCAGACAAACTAACAACAGATGCACAGTCAGCACTGCGTAGATGCATTGAGTTGTTTAGTCATAATACACGGTTCTTCATTATTGTTGAAGACAAATACAAATTATTGAAACCGATTTTGTCACGTTTTTGTGAAATTTATGTGGCAGAACCCGTCGTTTCAGGAAAAATGATCAATTTATATCAGCATAACTTAAGTCAAACCTTCAAATTGAAGGAAATAAAAACACAGCGTAACGATTGGTTGAAAAAGGAGCTAATAAAGCTCAAAGAAAATATAAACTATAAAAAGATCATTGATATTCCTACCAAATTATATGAAAAAGGTTATAGTGGTTTAGATATTATACAGTTGATTGAAAACAATCATCTTTTTGGAGGTGATTTGTGTGAAGAGAAGAAATACGAACTATTGTTTGCATTTCATAAGATAAGGAAAGAATTGAGGAATGAGAAAATTCTAATAATGTTTATTTTTAATTTTCTTTTTTTGAACAATTCACATAGTTTAGAAAATATAACTTTTATGTGATTATTTGATTATTTTACACCTTTTAAAATTTCAAACGCCGATTAATTTATAATTTACGTTCTATTTTTATAAATAAAAAAATACAACATATAATGGAAACTTATAAAACTAATTCATACTATACTCATCAACCATTCTTTATTGAAATAATAAAACTTACAAATGGTAATATTTTAGAATGTGGTTGTGGAGACGGAAGCACAAAAATGATAAAAGAACAAATAAAAAATACTAAGAGAAAATTAGTATCTATTGAATCTAATTTAGAATGGTTAAATAAATATAAAGAGTTGTCCGATTCATTTCATAAATTATACCATATAGAAGCAGGCAATGATGATAACTTAGAAACTGGTAATAAATGGGTAGAATTTATTAAGCAAAACAATTTAAATGACTTTGAAATTGTGTTTATTGATTCATCACCTTGGTTATCAAGAAAATGTTGTTTTGAATATTATTTAAATCAAGCTAAAATTATTATTATCCATGATTTTGATTATTTCCCTAATAATAATATAATTGGTAGTGTAATTAATAAAGAAACTAAAAATTACAAAGGTAAAATTCAAGAAAAAATAAATTGTAATTTAGACGGTATAGTAAAAAACTATAAACTATTTTATCCTCCAGATGAATATTTTCCTGGTTCAACAGGGCCGCCTACCTTAGTTTGTAGTAATATTATGAATAATTATGATTTTCAAAAACTTATTCAAACAATTGAACAAAATATTAATTCATACTATTGAAAAATCGGCGTTTGAAATGTTAAAAGGGGTAAAGACAATCATGATTCAGAAAAATTAATAATCATAATTCCAAGTACTACAAATAATATACCAACAAATGCAAATTTGCTGATCTTTTCTTTGAAAAAATAATAACTTAACAACGCAGTAACTAATGGATAGATAGACAAAAATGCTGTTACAAAATATACCTTGTATTTTTTAAGTAGATCATAATTTAAAAAATTCATCAATGAAACGACAAACCCTGTTAAAATAAAAATGCCAATAATGAATTTTTTTCTAATAATTGTGTGATAATCTTTTTTTAGGAATTTATAGTGAACTAAACCATATATTATTTCAAAAATGAATAATGCAATCCCAAAACCAAACATAAATGTAGCAGGAGATATATAGTTTAGTGCGGACTTGATCAAAATTGGGTATAAACCCAGCAATATTGTTACAAATATTAATTCAACAAACATACTTATAATAATTAAAGATTTTATTTAGGCGTTTGGTTATTGGGTTATTGGGTTATTGGGTTATTGGGTTGTTTGATTATTGGGTTATTGGGTTATTGGGTTATTTGGTTTTTGAGTTTGAAATGTATATATTTTAAATTGTTATAAATCATTAATGGACGATTTTAATGTGTCTAGTTTACACGAAAGCAAAAACGAATGGGGATCTCGTTTATTGACAATTTTGACTCCTCATATTATTGAGGGATTGAAATCCATTTTTGATGAAGCCTTCAAGTTATGTAAGGAAAATGATGAAATAGACAAATATTTGATGACCTTTCAGAACTTCATTACACGCATCCCTAAATGGAATCCCAATATTATTGAAACCGAGAGACAGCGTATTATTGAAAAAAGCAACTGTGGTTATTTAGAAGACTTGATTACTTGTGTGCATATTATTCAGTTAAAAATTTTAACGGCGATGCGTGCTGGTCAAAAACAAAAGAAGATTGATGTGAATATTCCCAAATTGGACGATTTTATTCATAAGGTATATGTGAATGTTGCTCGCAAGGTTTACAAAAATGTCTACTTGTTTGAGGTCGGAATCCCTCCTCTTCAAATCCAGAAGCATAACAGGGAACTGGAGATCATTGTTCAAGAGTGTATTTTGAATGCTGTGAGAGAAAGTATTCCGATTGAGACAATTTTACGTGCATATATGGATGAAACCGTGGAAGAGGATGTTGTAGAGGAGATCAAGGAACAGGAAATTGAAGATCCTGAGAAGAAGAAGATTGACGAGCAAAAGGCGCTTGCTGCTGCGGCGCCACCTCAGATTATCAGTGAGATTGGGCCCGAGTCTGCTGCTATTTCGGATGCCTCTTCTGAGATCCCTTTATTGCCAGAGGATAATTCAACCAAGTTGAGTTTCAATGATATGGATAGTGTGCTTGATGAAAATAATAAAGAAGCTGTTATAAGTGCGCCAAAGGATGATGATAGATTAACTCAAATAAGTGAAATGCGTCACGCTCAGAGAAAGGCTAATGAAGAAGAAGAGGATGAAGATGACGATGCACCATTACCGAAACTCAAGATTTTTGATCAAGCATCTCCATTGGATAATCTGGATGTACACGTCATTGATCCACCTTCTGTAGAATTAATTCCTGATTTGTTAATAGAGGATATTGAAGTCTTAGGATAAATTGAAAATACTATTTTTTTTTAAATTTTATTTATTCTCTTATCCATAAGTAATAAATTTCCGGATGATCTTCAGCATCGTAACAGAAGGAATATATAATTTTGCCATTCTCTAAATCAACATACAATCCTGCCTTTGTTGGCTTGAAAAGTACTTCATATACGTATTCATACATATCATCCAAAACAATGCGTGGAATTTTTAGCAGGAAATTGTACCTTCCATCGTCTTTGTTAATTTGATTCACATATTTTCCGTTTCTATATTTTATCTTACCAGTATAGGATAAAATATGATTTACAATATCTAGAGGAAGTAATGAGAGACTCATTGTGTAACTTTAACAAGAATTCTATTATGTATTGTGCATTACAACAAACAATTATTTTGTTTTTCAATTTTATTTGTTATAATAAGTTATAATGAAAATATTAGTGAATCAACAGACTATGAATGAACATAAATCTAAGTCAATGATTATTCCTTTAATCATAATGTTTGTGGGTAGCTTTGTCATTCAATATTATTTTATGAGCTCTATTATGAGTAACTCTTTTTCTAATATTACAAACAGCGTCGGGAAACTTTATTTGGCTGTTATCATGGGATTATCAATGGTCATATTGGAGATGCTTATGATGCAACAATGGGATTTAATGCCTGGCGTCCTAATAGTGCTTTTTTTTCTGCTGAGCATAATCGTGTATTTATATAAGAATCAGGCATTTATAGATGAGCACCAATACTTGAGCGAAATGATTGAACATCATTCAATGGCTCTACTTACGAGTAGGAAGTTGCTGGAAAAGGCGAATTCTGGAAAACAGGCTGTTAGGAGCGAGGTCATCAATTTGGCAAATAATATTGTTGTTGCACAAGAGGCTGAGATCAATCAAATGAAAAGACTGTTGTGATTTTTATATTTTTATAAATTTATAAATTTATTTATTGCATAATCTTGCACAAACTTGACTTGGTAATGAGTTACATACTGGAATGCAAGACTTCAAAGATGCGCTTGACTCAATAATTGGTACATTTGTTTCCATATAGTTGGTATAATTATTTAACCCACAAGGAGTATTTCCAAACAAGGAACCATTAGGATCAATATTGTAATAACCATAAAATGGTGTGTTATCAAGATCAATAGTGGTGCTTGTGTATGGTTCTTTTGTTTCACTAGAAGATGAAACAGTTATAACATTTTCCAGATTTTGTTTACTATAAAGACCGGCAATTAAATTGCTTTTATCTAAATAGGATTTATTGAAAATAATATTATTTTTGAGCTCACAATTTTTTAAACCTAATAAATCGCCTTGGCTAAGGTTAGATCTTGTTTGACCTTTGATAGAATATGCAAATGTTTGTTTTAGTTTTAGCTTTTTGGTATAATCACTTGCATATTTATTTTTTTGTAATACTCCAAAAGCTGGTTTTGCAGGAATAGGTTGAAATAGACGAGACATATATATTATGATGAGTAAATTTTATTTATTTTAGGTATTTTATAAATTACAATCATAGTCTCATAATCATATTTTGAAAATTGCGTAAAATTATTGAGAAGATTGTGAAATACTACATTATAAGTATGGGAAATATATTTGTTGATGCTGCTATTATTTCCGCCGTTTTTTTTATTGTCAAATTTATTGAGATGCGATTTGTGGATAAAGAAAGCAAACCATTGAAGCTCCTTGTTCGTGATACTTTATTGGTTTATTTTAGTGTAATTTGTGGTAATTTTGTTATTGAGCAATTGAAACCGATGATTCAAGAAGCTGGAGGTGAAAATATTGTGGTTAGTCCTGCGGTGTTTGTGGATAATCCTGGGTTCTAGTAAGCCTCTACTCTCTTAATTATGAAATTATTTTCTTTTATAACTCTCCCGTAAACTTTTCAAAAAAGTTGAACAAAACATTTGGCTCCACCTTTCCCAAAGGTGGAACTAGCGTCCAGTCCACACTTTCACATAAGGAGAGTTTGCCTTCCCATTTTTCTTCAAAGTCTCTATGTGATTTTCATATGAAATCTCTCCATATTTAATGATTACATTTGTTATGCTGCCAAATAAGGAAGGTATACTACGAACTGTTGGCTCTTCCAAAAAGAAAATAATCCCCATTATTCTCTCTAAGCAACAACGATCTGGCCGAGATTGAATGCAATTCAACATATTGAAAAGCGCATATTTTTGTTGAAGTTTCTCCAAAAAAGAATGCTTGATATAACTCTGAACTCCAAAAACGCCATTCCAATTATTTTTTTTTCTATTAATAGACATGGTGTTTGAAATATCAGTGTCGTTAAAATAAAGCATTTTCTTGATTTCCATATTATTTTTAAGATGACTTGCGATTCTTAAACATTGACCTTTATTTTCGTTTCTATGAACTCCTCCAAAATGCCATAATGGTAGCACATTTGTTTTGAGTTTTATATATGGGATGCGAGTTTGAATAAATACACTGTCGTGAATAATCACCGCATTTTCCCAATAATGATTTTTCAAAAAATAGTAATAAGGTAATAGTTCACCGCGTTTTGGATATTCTGATTGTACAATCTCCACATTTTGATATTCACGTTCTGATTTTACAAAATCATAGTTGCTATTGTCATCAATAATAACAATTGGAATTCCCCAGTGAAATTTTTGAATACATTGAACACATTCATTCCAATAATTATTCGTTTTTTCTGAATTCACGTGACGACTAATGATAAATCCATAGTTTGCCATTTATTTTATTCTACTAAAATAAAATAAATAGTTTCGCGCGTTGTTTATTTATATTTTTGTTTTGTTTTGTTTTGTTTTGTTTTTCTTATAGTGCATTAGAAACACAAGGTAAAGCATCAATATCTATTACTGAACTGGGTTCTTCGGGTAACTTGGACATCAAGAATGCAGCAAACTCCGGTCTATCTAATTGTGCTTGAGGAGTATGATTATGAACATATCTGGCGATCATCTTATAAAGTTTGAAATCAGGATATCTTTCGGCACCATTGTTCTTGTATAAAATATTAATTCCATTATCATCCAAACACCATTCTACAATAATGCGGACAATAGGTTCACACTTTGATAAGTCCTTGATTTCGTCCAATTCTTCAACAAGGTAATCAAAAATGGAACAAGCAAGGCGACATAAATCAAAACTGTAATTGGGTTCTAGACGAGGTTTCTTATCATTCAAATAAGGTTCGGTATTGTATTGTGTCGCCGCATCCCCACCGTTTTGGAAGCTATCGCTACAGAAGACCTTGCCGTCATATTTATATATACTACGACCGAAATCAATCATCTTGAATATGCGTCCAAATGTGGGAACTTTATAATACTTCTTCTTATAACAATAATAGATGAATTTTTTATTTGTTGACTTGTACATAATATTATTAGTATGCAAATCATTGTGAGTAAAAGAAAACACTTTTTGGTAAGTAATAAGAATCATTACAATTTGCATAAGTGCTGAGAACCATTCGTCGTGAGACAAATCTTCGTTCATAATCAGGTCATCAAATGTGGTCTCACAATTTTCCATACAAATGACCTGTACTGGGAACTTCGGAATAGTAGCATACAAGCATTCCTCTTCATCATCAGAGTCTTCCTCATCATCGTCATCGTCCTCATCATCGTCATCGTCCTCATCTTCTTCAGCTTCAACATGATTATCTTTACAACCAGATTTTTCATCATTAGAAACTTCATCACATTCCTGTTCGCTATCATTATCGGAAGTATGAGATGTACGTGATGAACAAGTAGAACCTGACTTAATAGTTGTTGTCAAAGACTTCATATCAGCCTGTTTATTTTCAGAAATAATTTCATTTGTAATGTCTACCAAGTCAACATCGCATTCTTTCAGATCACCTAATGTAAATATAGTTTGAATGGGTTGATCTTCTGATTTTGTTACCTGTGTTTCATTTAATGTAGGCATTTCGTCTTCAAATAGATCTTCATATAAATTATCATTGATTGATTTTATGGATAAGTTGGATTTAACGCTTTCATTATGTTGATTATCTATTTTAATTAAAGGTTTTTTAGATCCTTCTGCAATTTCATCATCATCTTCAAGCAAATACTCATATTCTTCAATACTGAAAATTTCAGTATTCTTGTACTTATTGAAAAAATCGGATTTACATAAATAATCAATATCATCAATCACATTGAATTTGAAATTATTTTTAATAGCAAGAAAAGATCCATAATAATCCACTCCGTGAATAAAATTATGTTTATGAATCAAAAGCGAAGAGATAAAAGAGAAAAATCCATCCACATAAGAAGAATTATTGGAATCTAATATTTTAGGATGGCTATCACCAGGTGCAGAATTATATGTTGGCAATACAAATAAACTTGGATCATTGTAATTGTATTTTCCAATTAAATACTTGTATGGATCTAATAATGGAGCCATCTTGAAAAATACGTCCTTATGCAGAGTTTTATTATTTTTACTGTTTTTTATAACACACTCATAAAGGTTAGGATTTATATCCTCTGATTCGTCATTTGTTTTCTCTCTTGGTTTTACTTCTGTAATATATGCTACGTTATTCAAATTCACTGCCTTATAGTTTGTCTCATTTAGACGAAAGAAACGACTATAAATTGGGCTATAATTTTGTATATTAGAGAGAAAGAGTCCGTCTGTTCTCTCTAAAGTTTTAAATAGATCACTATTTTTTCGTTTTTCATAGCTGACGACTATTTCACACTCTGTTGTCATTAGCTAAATAATATATTAAATTATAATCATTTTAAACTTATTTTCGTTTGTTTGATTATTATTCGTTTTTAGCAAGTTGAAAAAATATTTCTATAAATTAATGTCGCTAGAACTCAAGAAATTTGATATGAAAACCATTAGTTTCAAAATCCACGAAGCCAAGGGACCTGTCGTTGTTTTGGTTGGTCGTCGTGATACCGGCAAATCATATCTCGTAAGAGATCTACTTTATTATCAACAAGATATCCCGCTAGGAGTGGTCGTAGCAGGAACAGAAGAAGGCAACGGATTTTACGGTAAAATGGTGCCAAAATTATTCATTCATAATGAGTACAATACTGCTATTATTGAGAATGTTTTGAAAAGGCAAAAAGGGGTTTTGAGAGAAATGAAAAAGCAAATGGAGGCCTATAAAAAAAGCAACATTGATCCTCGCGCTTTTGTCATCTTAGATGATTGTTTATACGATGGGACTTGGGCAAAAGACAAGATGATGAGACTCCTTTTTATGAATGGGCGCCATTGGAAGATTATGTTGATCATCACAATGCAGTATCCATTAGGAATTCCACCTACGCTCAGAACGAACATTGATTACGTATTTATTTTGAGAGAACCTTACATCGCAAATAGAAAGCGTATTTATGAGAATTATGCAGGTATGTTTCCCACATTTGAGTCATTTTGTCAGGTGATGGATCAATGTACAGAGAATTATGAGTGCTTGGTGATAAATAACAACGCAAAATCCAATAGACTACAGGATCAAGTCTTCTGGTATAAGGCAGATGCACACAATGACTTCAAATTAGGAAGCAAAGAGTTCTGGGATTTGAGCAAAGATATACCGTCAGATGAAGAAGAAGAGAAATATGATCCGAGCAATACCAAGAAACGTGGACAAGGACCGAAGATAAATGTGAAAAAAACCAAATGGTGATCGTGAGAATCTTATATAACTAATAAATTGTTTGTATTTTTACACATTTTCTCATTTCACTTCGTAGTAAACGCCCATTTTTTACATATTGTGTTTACGAAATGTAAATGAAATTCTTGGTTCTTTAATTTTTTTTTGTATGGGTATTTCGTGTGTATATAACTTTTGAAAATCACCTCCCATATGTAATATACTACAATGTGTAGTTGATTCATCACACATAATTTCCTTTGTTTCTTTATTACGAATACGGAATATTCTTTCGGAACCATAGGAAATTGAAATTACCCCTACCGAATCTAATCCGGTTTCATCGTCACAATGTGCGCTAATATAATCATTACCATCCATATATTTATTTACTAATATTCCGTTAAAATTCGCACCAATTACCATATTAATTACGAGTAATAATTCACTCATAGATTGTGATAGAGGTTTTGACCCCATCATTTTTTTTGAATATTTGTATCCAATGGATTCATTTGAAAAGAATCCAACATTTCTTTGTTGTTTACATTTCTTTCCAAAAATAATTATTTCTGGGCGTTCTTCTAATTTTGGTTCAATATCTATAATACATTTCTCTAATAATTCTTTATTTATGAAATTACCCTTATCTAAAAACGATGTTCCTTCTATGTTTTGAAAAACCCTATGCATTTTGTGGTATGATAAATTTAATAATTAAAAAGTAAATCAATTTTATTAATAATGGGTGTTTTAAATGAGAAAAGATGTAAAGTTATAAAAAATTATTTAAAAATAGATTAGTTTTAATAAATAGACAACAATGGTATATATTTATGTTTTACAATTAGTAGAAAATAAATATTATATTGGTAAAACAAATAACCCCAACTTCAGATTAAAAGAACATTTTGATAGTAATGGTTCTGCTTGGACTAACTTGTATAACCCAGTAAAAGTTTTAGAACTAATACCAAATTGTGATGATTATGATGAGGATAAATATACAAAAATTTATATGGATAAATATGGGATTGATAATGTTAGAGGCGGTTCATTTGTTACAATAAAATTAGACAGTAATACGATTCATGTATTAAATCAAATGAGTAACGGAACAAATAATAAGTGTTTTATATGCGGTAATGAATCACATTTTTCAGTAAATTGTCCAAAACAAGATCAAAATGATGAAATAACAAGTGAAATTGTAATTTTACAAAATAAAATTTTAGAATTAGAAAATCATAAAAAACAAAAATTATTAGATGAAGAGAACGCTAAAAAAGGTACATTTGAATGTTATTTTGAAAAATTATTTGATTTTATCCAAATGAAAAAAGAAAGAGAAATAAATAGAAATAATTACGATATAGGCGGAAATCCTAATCCAAACGCTAGAACAGGTAAAGACAAACTGCCTCACGCACATAATTCGGCAGAAGACAAACGTGTAAGAATGAGAATAGAAGAAAATAAAGAATTAGTTCCTGCATTAGAGTGTATTTATAGTTCTCTGGATATAATTAACAAACGTCTATTGAAATTAGAAACTAATTAAAAAATTATTTTTATTATTGTTATTACTTGTTATAAAATATTCTTTATTGCGACCATTCAAATTCAATTATTAACGTTGACTTCTCTTCAAACGAAAATATTCATCAAAACCATACTTAGCTATATACTGCATATTTCGCATTGTGGTGCCAATAGAGGAACCACTATGTCCTCCGCCATAAGCATCATTTATATCGTCCATCAAATTTTTAATTCTTGGATTTCTTGAAAACATAAAGGAATCTCCTTGAAAATTTCTAAGGAGATTCCATGCTTCATTTCCTTGAATTATTTTGTATGCACTAGATAGCATATATGTATCTTGTCCAGCAAAAGACCAATCTGGATTGGTAGGATAAGTAATAGTTCTTGGAGGAGGAGTAGGAAGATTGTCCATATTTATTGGGTTGATTATAGCCTGGGTTTGCATAATAATTGTGCAGTCAAATATTTGCTGCAAAATTATTTCAATTTTTTTTAGCTTTCAACTTTTCAACTTTTCAAAAAAGTTGAGTAAACCATATATTTGGAGCCAGATTTACCAAAGGTGAAACTACGTTATTTCTCTTTTTATTTTTGACTCAACCTTTTTTAAAAGTACATGTATTGTGGTGTTTTTTCTATTATTGCAAATGTTTTAGGAATTATTGGATATTTTCCAGAAATATATTCCATTACTTATGACGTGGAAGTAAAAATAACAACAAAAATATGGTCTATTTGGATAATTTCTGGATTATTTGCATTGACATATGCAATATGTATAAATGATGCATATGTAATTATGAGTAGTGTGGTTGGTCTCTCATTCAATTTGATTATTTTTAGTTTGAAAACTCGTAAATTTTATATTATTAGTCAAAATGCACATCAAGAAATTGAAAAAACAACTGGAAATCCAATACATAATAGTGAAAAAAATGTAATTAATGACTATGATTCTGACTCACACTCATCCTCTGATCTGGATATACTTTAAAAAGTTGAGCAAATCAAACTTATTTGGCTCCATCTTTCTCAAAGGTGGAATTATTTGGCGCCACCTTTCTCAAAGGTGGAATTATTTGGCGCCACCTTTCTCAAAGGTGGCAAAGGGTCCACTAATAAGCTCACTTTGTCCATTATCAGTCTTTCCAACCACAATATTATCACCTTCAAAGAGCTCCTTGCTAATATCAGCTGATGTAATGTCCTCTTGATCCTTGAAGAAGGACTCCTGTGTACTAGCACTGTTTGCACCAATTAAATTTCCATCAGAATCAATCGTCTGAGTTAAAGTAGCTCCGGTCTTCTCTGCCAACTTGACATTCTCTTCAATTGCCTTCTTCTTGGCATCTTTCACACGCTGTTCAAATGCCGACTTGGCGAAAGACTCGTTCTTGTTTTTCTCTTGCATAAGCTGGTTCAACTCCTCCTCTACATATTCAACACGTCCAGTCTTGTAAGCCTCCGGATCCCAAGGCATCCATAAACCAACCGGACCCACAAATACGTCGTGACTTGGATCCATTTCACGTAACATTTTACATCTGAGTTCGGCTTCCTCCATTGTTGGGTAAACTCCACGGACTTTTAGACCACGTGTAGAGGTCTGGAAGTTGTGTTTTACATTAAAGGAATCCTCCAACTCAGATTCATTTTGATCCAAGAAAGTCTTGTAGTCGTCTTCTAATGTGGTTCCAATAAGATTAGATTGCTCTTCCTTAACAAACTCCTTGAAATCATTGGTAAGGTCATCAAAATGGAGTTTGTATTTATAAGAAATGAAATTTAAAAATTGTAAAAATTTGTCCATACTTTTGGAAAAATCCCATTTCTTTAGGAACTCCTCAAAAAAATACATTTCCTTGGCCTTCAAAATTTTATCAGGAGAAACAAAAGATACACAAACAAATTTTTGTCCTGCAATTCCCTTATCCTCCTCCAATAAGTCTACATATTTAGGATTGGTACTGCCGTCTTCATTTAACTTTCTTTCAAAAGACAAAGATTTGTTTTCTTTAGTAGCCATTTTAATTTAGTTAATGATTAGATTTTAAGTTTTTTATCGCAAATATATATTTTTTTCTTTTTATTTATTATAGAATGTTTGACGTTGCTGAGATCGTGAAAAGAGTTATTAAATACTTAGTTGAAGGTTTAATGGTTGCCATTGCCGCTTATGCTATTCCTAAACGTTCTTTGAACATTGAGGAGATTGTTCTTCTCGCCTTAACCGCGGCTGCCACATTTAGCATCTTGGATACATATGTCCCAAGCATTGGTGTTACGACCCGTGCTGGGGCGGGCGCAGGAATAGGATTAAATTTAGTAGGATTTCCTGGTGGGCTCTAAACAAGAGTTGCCTTTAATGAAACGCAAATAATAAATCATAAATCATAAGTCATAAAAAAATAAATTGATTATAAAATTATTAGTTAGAACTATTTTTATAATCAATTATACGATGTCTTTACAAGAGACAACAATAACAAAAAGCAAAAGCAAAACTAATTTACACGAGGATGTAGTCTTACCCAAAGTGACTAGTGCGTCAAATCTTACAAGCTTGTCAAAGGTAAATAGCTCAACAAATATTGAAAATATACCAAAAGTATCAAGTTTACCACAGATTAAAAGTTCATCTGAAGCATTTGGTCAAGAAGATGAAACTCTTGTACAAGAGGTGAATAAAGAAAACAAACTTACTCTTGCAGATTTTAACATACCTGAAAATATTAAAAGTGCTTATTACTTTGTTCAAAATTTTAAAGACACTAGTGATCCTACAAAAATACAAACTCTAAGAAAAAGTTTACCGATTATGCCATCTTATTTCAGTATAAATAGACAAAATCCAGGAATAGATTATATTTATCTCATCAAAGATCATATCCGCAATCATCGTAAGTTGAATCAAAACCATATTAACTATATTAGAGAATACTTGAACTCTGAACAAAAAATAGAAATCATACAATTATATAATGAGTGTTGTGCATCAATAGTAGATGTATTAGAAAAAACAATTTAAAATTATTTACAGAAATAATACATTATGAGTTTGGTAAATTCGTGTTTAAACAATAGTCAAAAAATTATAGACGAGATTCGCAACTGTATGAGCATTAGTATATCTTTATATACATATTATACAGTTTACCAATATTTTGTAAACAATGATCCACAATATATTTCTTCAAATTTATATCTAGTTGTTGGACATTGTATTTCAGATTTATTATTAATTAATGAAAATATTTCAAATAGAATGGAGTTGTATATGCATCACATTGTTTCAGTTGGTCTAATAACGTTCCAATTGTATTATGAACCACCAACCAACAATTTTTATCCTTGTATATCACTTTGTGTGGAATTGAGTTCACTCTTTTTAGTATTAAAAATATGGTTAAAAGACTGGTCAAAAGGATGGCGAAATTGGATTTCTCAATTAAATAACGCATTATTTCTCTTCACATTTTTCTATACAAGAGTCTATCTTTTCTCATCTTATTTCTTCTTTGATAGGAAACTAGCAACAATTGTTTCACCAAATACAAACAATATAATGGGTTTTACCTGGTATTATGGATCATTATATGGGTTTTATGGATTAAATATGTATTGGTGGTTAGTTATTTGCAAAATATTCTTTAAAAAAATCAAAAATTTGGAATTATTCAGTATAATTCATTGTGAAAGAGCTTTAGAATATAGTTATTTTAGTTCATTAATCTATTCACTAGTTACATATTCAACTACTGTGTCTTTTGTGTCTTTTGGGTCTTCCGAAATTGGTTATATTTTTCTGTTTGACATATTTGGTCAAAGTTTATTGGTAGTTTCTTCTTATTATTATCACGGAGAACTTAGAAAGAGACTTGTTCAAAAGGCACCATCTACTAGTGTAGATGTATTAGAAGATAATGGAGTATTATGGGTTTACTTGGATGATATTATGTGCATAAATATTCGCACATTTTTATGCGCTTTTACAAACCTAAATCTCTTTTACAACGATGATACAATACAACTGCGTTATTTTCTTATTGGGTTTAGTTTAATTTGTCATTTAATAACAATGTATAATTATATTAAATTTATAGTAAATTTGAAAGTAAAAAACGAAACATTTGCATTGGATGAACCGATCACATATAAAACATATATTATTAATCTTTTAATAGGCGTGCCTATTCTTGTAGATAATTTGTTAATTATTTACAATACAGATGATTATATTATTCGCACGGGACTTGTTTTTGCATTTATGATGTTGGCTCTGGTTTCTTATGTACGTCCGGCTTATCAAGCAAATCATTTGTTAATACATATATTTTTATTTATTCAAACAATTTACTTGACAAATGCAAATGCGTTCAAAAATAGTAAGTTAGTCTAAACAGTTGCAATAAACTCCCAATCTAATTCTTCACATATTTTCTTCCATATTGCGTCTTGTTCAATCAATTTTTCGCGATCTTTCAACATCGGTATTTCAGCCAAATATTGTTTCTCTCCCAAAAGCTCAAAAAGTTGATATAAAACATAATAATAATGTAAGAAATTCACGCGATAATCTGGACAATGTTTTGCATAAGGATATTGGATTTCCATAAAGAAATTACACAGCGTTTCTTCCAACTCTTGGCTAATAATAGGCGGTTTAATACCAAGCTTATCTTTGATAAAATTAATATGTTCATAATATTTATTGTATCCTAATTTTTTCAGGAGTGCCTTTGTTTCATAGTAAGTGATTTTTTTCAAATCAATGCGCTCTTTTTTTATCTGTTGTTTCAAATTTTCAATAACTTCTTGGGGGATTTGTGTGGTTTCTTTACCTTGAAATTGCGCCAAAATTTCTTTGAAGTGATTAATTTTCTTATAAGCATAAAAGCAGACTTCTTTTGGAGGCTCTTTGTAAGACGGTTTTTCATTTTCAATTAAATATTGGAAGTTTTGAGAACAATTATTGCAAATAAGAACGCCTTCGTCATCCATTGGAATCAGCTCGCCTTTGTGACATCCTTGACATACATCGGTAGGGACTACAAAAGAATTTATATCTATGAAAGACTCATCAATATTGCTCAAATATTTCTGGAAAATATTATTGTTTTTGTTTTCGGTGGTCAATTTTGGCATGTCTTTGTTTAATTTAAAAAAGGTTTCCAATATTTTTGTTTTATTGGATTCAGGATTAGCATTATTCTCAACGTTTGATATGTTTTTCTTGTTTTCAAAATAGTCAAAAATATATTTGGAATTATCTAAAAAATAGTCCTTCTTTTTTTGTTTGAGAAACTTAATATTTTCATTGATTTCTTCAATGCGATCTTTGTATTCCATTATTTTTTCAATGGTCAACTCGTGTGATACATCATTGTTGCCAAGTTTTTCTCTCAACTGTGATCTTTCAAACTTCAAATTAGGAATGCGGTCTTGCTCATCCTTATTGAAATCATTTATAAACTCACGATGTTTTCCATCCAAAGTAGTGGAATTCTTTTTACTCACCTTGAACTTTTTGGTTGTTTTAGGCTTAAACGAAAGCATTGTTTGTAATAATATAAATGCTCATATTTTATTTAATTAATTATAATTTTAAATAATATATTCTTGTGGTTTTTATTTTTGAGGAACTTTGGATATTTTGGTTTAAACTCAATATATGTTTTCTTTCATTTAATAAATGAGCACAGAACTCAAGATCACAATTAATGACAAAAATATTAATATTGATTCATTGACCTTTCAAAAAATGATGTTTTTGTATAATTCCATCAATGATGGATGGACTATTAAGAAAAGAAAAGAATCTTACATTTTTATTAAGAACCACGAAGGCAAACGGGAAGTTTTCCACGATTCTTATTTAATGAAATTTATGCAGGAAAATATGGATCCTGAAAAAATATTGAGTTGATTATGATGTTAGGATTTTCATTTTTCTAATAATATATGTCAAAATAAATATATTATTAAAATTATTTAAAAATAAGTAATTAAAATAAATTTTGAAAAATTTTTTTCTTTAGCAATATTATAACTATGGGAGGTGGTTTAATGCAACTCGTCGCTTACGGAGCACAGGACGTATACCTTAAAAGCCTGTAGGGTAGAAAAATGTCGGGGAATATCGAAAAAATAAGATATTCGTAAAGCCTTTTGTGGATGCCTTTTACACCTTTTCGCATTTCTAATGCTGAAAAATAAATCATTATAACTCAAACCTCCTCCCGGATCAAATGAGAAATGGTGTAAAAGAGTACCACTGACGTTAATCAGGGAAATTAGCTATAGCCTAATTTGAAAAGCCCTGGTGAGAAAATCAAACTGCTTGAAACCCCTAAAGCTTATTCTACTAAGCAATTTTTGTGAAGAAATTGTGGCCAAGACAAAAAACTTGGGTATAGTAAAAATGGATAAGATGATTTGAACGATTAAGTTCAGTTCAAAGAAATGGGCAATGAGCATCCAAGCTTCTTTATTAATAATATTTTTGAACAATATAAAATAGTCTTCATATAATAGTTTAAATGAACAATGAACCAGAACTAAAAATGTGTGAGAAATGCACACAAATCAAACCAATTGATAAATACAGAAAATACTGTGAAAATAAATATTCAAAAACGTGTAAAAAATGTTTGAATGAAATGGATAAAATAAGAAAGAAAAATCTTAGACAAAAAAAAGCGGAGACTTTTTTGTCAAAATGTGAAAAATGTAATGAAGAAAAAGTGTTAAAAGATTTTGCAAAACTGAAAAAGTTTTATAAGAAAAAGATTTGTAATTCTTGTTATCCAGATTTTTTGAGAGAACAGAAAACAGAGTGGTGTAAAAATGAAAGAAATACAAATATGAATTACAGATTGAAAAAATCACTAGCTGCACGTTTAAGAAATGTTCTTTTCAAAACAGATACAACAATGAATTACATTGGTTGTAATATTCAGTATTTGAGAGAATGGTTTGAGTTTAATTTCACTTCAGAAATGAATTGGGATAATTATGGTTCTTATTGGTCAATTGATCATATTATACCTGTATGTAAATTTGATTTAACAATAGAAGATGAAAAGTTGAAATGTTGGAACTGGACGAATTTAATGCCAGTAACAGTGAAATTCAATTCATCAAAAAAAGAAATAGATATGAATCAAATTGATTTTATTTTGGAAAAAATACAAAAATTTAAAGAAGAAGGTTCAACGACTAAATGGTTTTCGGAAGAACTTGTATTAAATAAAGAATTAGCAGAAACAAAAGCAAATATGAGTTCTTCATAAGATATAGTCTAATCCTTATTGAAAAATAAGGTAGAGGATATGTACAGGTAACCCTCAGATTACTTTCTGGAAAGTAACATACCGTCGCTATACTAACTTTGCGATTGAATCCATTGAGCAAACATTCAATGGACAGGCTGACTTCGGTCGCCGCGTGCAGTGCATCATCAGCCGCAATGGTGATCTTGCCTACCGCACATATCTTCAGGTCACTCTTCCTGAGATCAACCAACTTATGGGTAACTCTACTACTCTTACCACTGGTCAGGGTTCTGTCTATGCCCGTTGGTTAGATTTCCCTGGTGAGCAACTTATTGCCCAGGTTGAGGTTGAGATCGGTGGTCAACGTATTGATCGCCAATATGGTGACTGGATGCACATCTGGAACCAGCTCACAATGACCGCTGAGCAACAACGCGGTTACTTCAAGATGATTGGTAACACCACTCAGCTCACCTTCATCACCGATCCTTCTTTCGCTGATGTTGATGGACCTTGTGACTCCCTTGCCCCTCGTCAAGTGTGTGCCCCCCGTAACGCTCTTCCTGAGACAACTCTTTATGTGCCATTCCAGTTCTGGTTCAACACCAACCCTGGTCTTGCTCTTCCTCTTATTGCCCTTCAATACCACGAGGTCAAGATCAACCTTGACATCCGCCCTATTGATGAGTGCCTCTGGGCCGTTACATCTCTTAACTGCAACGTCAACCCTTACGATGCTACCAAGCAGCTCAGCGTTGCTACCCCTGTCACCGCCGTGATTGCCTACAACCAGTCTCTTGTTGCTGCTTCCCTCTACGTTGACTACATCTTCCTTGATACTGACGAGCGCCGCAGATTCGCTCAGAACCCTCACGAGTACCTCATCAGCCAGCTTCAGTTCACTGGTGACGAGTCCGTCGGTTCTTCCAGTAACAAGATCAAGCTCAACTTCAACCACCCTGTGAAGGAGCTTATCTGGGTTGTCCAACCTGACCAGAACGTTGATTACTGTTCTTCTCTTCTTTGCGACACCACCCTCTTCAAAGTTCTTGGTGCCCAGCCTTTCAACTACACTGATGCCATTGATGCCCTTCCTAACGCTATCCACGCCTTCGGTGGACCTGCAGAGACTGCTGGTGCCAATGCCTTCATTGATGCCCGTGGCCTCTTTGAGGATGCTGGTGCCCTTGATGCCAACATCCCTGCTGGCTTCACTGGATACTGGCACGGTGCTAGTAACCCTTACAATGAGCCTAACTTCAGCGGACACAACGTCCCTATCAACTCTGCTGCCGCCGCTTCTGCTGCTGCCCTTCTTGGCATCTCAAGCGTGCAAAACAACGGTGTTCCTAACGGATCCACTGTCTCTGATGCTGGTACCTTTGTCCTCACTGAGACCTCTTTGGATATGCACTGTTGGGGTCAGAACCCTGTTGTCGTCGCTAAGCTCCAGCTTAACGGCCAAGACCGCTTCTCTGAGCGTGAAGGTTCTTACTTCTCTTGGGTCCAACCTTACCAAGCCCACACACGTAACCCTGATGAAGGTATTAACGTGTACAGCTTTGCCTTGAGGCCTGAGGAACATCAACCCTCAGGAACTTGCAACTTCTCCAGAATTGATAACGCCACCCTTCAACTTGTCCTCTCCAACGCTACCGTTGAGGGAACCAAGACTGCCAAGGTCCGCGTTTATGCTACCAACTACAACGTGCTCCGCATTATGTCCGGTATGGGCGGCCTTAACCTGCGAATTATAATTCGTCTAATCAGGGCCAAAAAGCAGTATGCTATAGTAAAGCGACCTCTTACTATAGAAAACCATTTAAGCCGTCGCAAATTTTGTCCCAGGCTAACTGCTAGTGAAATTGTTTGTTACTGACTATCTTTAGTTTGTTATTTACTACAATCAATTTTGCAACATATCTTGTTGTTCGGGAAACCCCTTAGAGCTTTTTCTACCAAGGATAGTTACGAAAGTACTATCTGGCCAAGAGTAATGAACTTGGGTACGGTAATAATGAAAAAGATTGGGCAATCCGCATGCTTACTACCTAAATCCGCTATGATAGGATATGGTAGGGCGTCAGAGACTGAACGGATATGGGTCAGCAAAGAAGGTCTAATCAACCTGAGCTGGCTTAAGATACAGTCCTCCCCAATTGGAAACTTTTGGGAATAAGAGTGCTTATTCCAATTAAGCGCACGGTTACTTATTATACATTTTTACTTGTAATAAAATTGATATAAATATTCATATTATTCATTATAATATGAATTGGAACTACAATATGGACTTTGAAACTATTAAAGTAAATATTGAAAAATCATATAATGTGATTCAATACAATAATGGTCATTTTAAATCAAAAGGAATACACTCATATCATTTTAAAAATCCATTTTGGAGAGTAAAAGAAAATGATTCAGAGTATTTATTAATGTATTGTGAGAAAAATACAATATGTAAATTGTGTCCTATAAGTTATCAAAAAATACTAGATTACGAAGAAGAAAATGACATTAAAATTACTTGGTTTATATCTGCAAATGGATATGTAACTGGAAATAATAAACTAACAATGCATCAAGTTATTATGAATTGCTATGGCAATGGGAAAGGAACAAAAAATGTAAGCGTTGATCACATTGATAGAAACCAACTAAATAATTGTTATAATAATTTAAGAATTGCTACATTTGAAGAACAACACAGCAATTGTAAAGGCATCTTACCAGGAACAAAGAGAGAAAGAAAACATAATGCAAAAGAATTACCTGAAGGAATTTCACATAATATGATGAAAAAATACGTTGTTTATTACCACGAATGGTTAAATAAAGAACATACTAGACAAAGGGAATTCTTTAAAGTAGAAAAACATCCAAAATTAGATAAAATATGGGTAGGAACCAAGTCAAATAAGGTTTCAATTCAAGAAAAACTTGCACAAGCTAATAAAGTAGTTGAGGATTTAGAAAAAGATATTTATCTGGATAAAAATGAATCAAAATAATAATATTAAAACTCATACAATAATGTATATAGTTTGATTTGCCAACTGGCAAATCAAAGAGATTAAAGGGAGTATATACTATGCACATCCTTTTCCAAAGGTGTATAATATTTCACATACAATTTAATTTAAATACAAAATTAGATTATACTTCATATGTCAACATCAAATACTTTTCTCATTTTTGGTGCAAATGGTTGGATCGGTAATCAAGTATGCAATTATCTCTCTTCACAAGGGATTCCTTTTATAAAAGCAGTAGCAAGAGCTAATGATACTGAATCCATTATAGAACAGCATTTCAGTTTCAATCCACAAATCACACATATTATGAGCTTCATTGGTCGCACACACGGCACTTATGAAGGGCAAAAAATCACTACCATAGATTACTTGGAGAAGCCAGGAAAACTATTGGACAATGTCAATGATAATTTGTATTCTCCTTTGAACCTTGCACTCTTATGCAAAGAACGCGGACTTCATTTTACTTATTTGGGAACAGGATGCATTTTTGAATATGACGAGGAGCATCCATTTGGTCAAGAAATCAACGGATTCACAGAGCAAAGTAAACCCAATTTTTTTGGTTCAGGATATTCAGTTGTAAAAGGTTTCACTGATCAATTGATGAATAATCAAATCTTTGAAGACACTGTTCTCAATTTGCGTATTAGAATGCCGATAACAGATGAGGTCAATGAGAGAAACTTCATTACCAAAATCACCACTTATCAAAAGGTATGTTCAATACCAAATTCAATGACAGTACTGAATAATATGATACCTGTTATGGTGCAACTTGCAGAAAAACATATTTGCGGTCCAGTGAACTTGACAAACCCAGGACTCATCTCTCATAATGAGATTTTAGAAATGTATAAGGAGATTGTTGATCCCAACTTTAGTTGGACCAATTTCAGTGTAGAAGAACAGAACCAAATATTGGCATCAAAAAGATCCAACAACTTCTTGGACACAAAGATTTTGGAAAGCCTAGAACCAAATGTGAAACCAATCAAAGAATCTGTCAGAGATATATTGGTGCAAATGAAGAGAAAAATGATTAAGCCTACTTTGTAAAATCTTTTATACAATATTTTTTCATTAAAATTAATGCTTTTTCATAAGGCAATGGAGGAAAAGAATCAGATGTATCAATTTCTTTCCATTCAGGAAAAACAAATATGTCTCCGTGCCAAATAAAATTTTTATAAAATGTAAATATATGACAGATTTTTTGAAAGTAATAAAATATTCTCACAAAATTCGTTTAGGAAATAAAGGAGATGGCGGTTATGTAATTGCTAATATACCAGATTATGATTGTTATATTTCTGGAGGTATTGGTTGGGATGAATCATTTAGTAGTGATATAATAAAGTATTTTAATATTAAAGATTCATATGCTTTTGATGGGACAATTGATAAATTACCTTTCAATTTTCCAGAAAAAATGAATGCATTCAAAATGAATATTGCATCATATCATTCAAAAAATACAGTAAATCTAAGAAGATATATAAATAATTACAATAATATATTTTTAAAGATGGATATTGAAGGAGGTGAATTTGAATGGTTAAATAGTTTAAATCTTGAAGATTTAAATAAATTTAAACAAATTGCAATTGAATTTCATTGTATAAATGATAATGGTATGGGAATAAATCATAATTTAAAACTAAATTGTTTAAAAAAATTGTATGAAACTCATTATGTAGTTCATGTACACGGTAATAATTGTTGTGGAACAAGTAATTTGATTCCAAATATAATTGAGGTTACTTATATTCGCAAAAATGTTATTGGTGATAATGTGTTATATAATACTTCTCCACTTCCAGATCCAGAATTAGATTTTCCAAACATAATAGATAAACCTCAAATAGATTTAAATTTTTATCCGTTTGTAATTAATAAAAATATGTAATATATTATTGCCATTCTAAAAAATAAAAAGAATAATAATTTGAATTTAAGAAAAATGTATAAAATTATATTGTTTATATATTTTATGAAATATATAGTTATTATGACAGAATTATTTGGACAAATGCCTTGTTTTGGACACGAACTTCATATTAGTAGATGTATTTTAATTGATATGTTATTAAAACATTATATAACTGAAAATGCAACAATTGTTACATTAGAAGATAGAAAATTTTTATATAAAAAGACATTTAAAAATTTATTAAATTTGATTGAGTTTCGGAATTTAAAATCTTCAGATAAAATTAAAGAATATAATATTATTTCATTAAAAAATTATTCACACCTTGCTTGTGGTGCAAATGATACATTTCCTAATTTCAAATTTTCTGAAAACTATTATTCTGATAGTTTCAAAAACAAAATGTTACAAATAGAATATTGTGAAACTAATTATGATAAAGAATATAAAGGTGATTATGTTGTATTACATCATAGATATAATGACAATGTTAATAACTTAAAAAATATTGTGAAAAAAGTTAATGAAATTTATGGAAAAATAAACATTATTATATTTAATAATAATATTGATCGTATAAAAAAAGAGTTTTCGGATAATGATACAAATCTTTTGTTTATTGATAATTTACAATTGTATGCAAGTTATTTGAACGGTTACAATTCAAAAAATAAATGTAAGTTATTCATAACTGAATGGTCTGGTGGAGGTCAATTATCTCAGTATTGTTGTGACTCAAAAATATTTATATACTTTAATGAATATTCACAGTCGTCAGATTATGTTGATAGATTAGATAAATTATTAGAAAGTGCTAAATCGGGTAGTTATTTTGATGATTGGGATTTTAAAAATCCAATTAATGCAGAAATTAAGATGTTTTATAACTTGGATCATTTATTAGAAAATATTGATAAACATATTTAATTTATATTTGATAACTAATAAATTGTTTTTCTTCTATTATTTCTGAATTATATCTTAAATTTATATTTTTTTTTATTTCTGCTCTTTTATCATTTAGTTTATGTTCTTCTTTGTTTCTATTATATAACTCAATGTCTATTATTTTTTGATAATTTGGATTTTTTTCTAATTCAATCCATTTTTCTCTTTGCCAATCATGATATTCCCAAAATTCCAAATTTAATTCATATAATTGTTTAAATAAATCATCATCTTCTTCTATTCCATTTTTTTTTAAAATATCAAAAAGCAAATTGTATTCTTTTTTTACATTTATTATTTTAGATTCGCCAACAATTTTATTTAATTTAATTTTTAAAATAGTTATTTTGTCAATCAATTCTCCAAAAGATATTGGTACTAATATCATGTAACTATAACTAGTTATTATACTTTAAATATTTATTTTATTTAAATAATATAATAGACTATATTATAATGTTTTCACAAAACTGGTTTGAAAGTTTAGGTAAAAAAATTTTGAATTTTTAAAATCAATTCTGGATATAAATGTACCAATTAATTTTTTAGAAATAGGATGCTTTGAGGGTAATTGTACTTTATGGATGCAACAAAATATATTAATACATCAGAATTCACAAGCAACAGTTGTTGATCCTTTTGAAAGAAGTGAAACGCATTCAGATTCATTTGAAGTTTTTTGCAACAATCTTAAAGATTACAATAATAAAACAAAAATCCATAAAGGGTTTTCTGGTGTTGTATTAAAAACTTTAAAAGAAGAAAGTTATGATATAATTTACATAGATGGAGATCACACTGCATTCGCTGCATATAATGATGCAATTTTAAGTTATCCTTTATTAAAAAAAGGAGGCATACTTATTTTTGATGACTATTTATGGCATGGACACGACCATCCAAATAAAGAAATAATTATTGGAGGAAATTCAAATCCTTGCAAAGGAATCAATAAATTTGTAGATGAGTATAGAGATAAACTTGAATTCATTGAAGGGTTTGAACCGCCTTGTGGTATAATTGATATTGAAAAATTGTATAATAATGAAGAATTAAAAAATAATTATAAAAATGAATATAACTATCAAATATTTTTAAGAAAAATAAAATAATATGTTTATATAGTATTATGACAAATTTATATTTTATATTGGAAATAATACACTTGGAATAAATGATCTTGGTGATGAAATACATCTTTCAAGAAATTTTATTATAGACTTATTATCTAAAAATTATATTATTGCAGATAATGTAATAATTCTTTGTTATAAAGATAGATCTTTTTTATATGAAAATATATTCAAAAATATATTTTTTTGTGAAGATTATAAAAAGGAAGATATATTAGAGTTTTGTGAAAGTAAATTTAATAAAAAATTTATAGTTATTGAAACAATTAATTTTTTATTTGCATACCCACTTTACTGGTGGAAAACTATGAGTTATTATGATATGTTAAATAAAAATCTATTTATTACAAGTGATAACATATTTAACTATCAAAAAATGAATTATTATAATTCAAAACAATCATTAGAATTTAATAAATTAGTTATTAATATAAATTATTTAAATGAACTGCCAAGGTTTAATGAACAAAAATATATTGTTTATCATCATCGTATAAAAAATGATGGCACTTGGGATCAAAGCGAAGAAACATTAAATGAAATATTAAATTACAAAGAAAAATATAATATCGTTATTTTTTCTAAAAAAAAATATAATATAGATGATAATAAAGTGTATTTTACTTCAAATTTAAAAGAATATGCATCTTTTATTCACCATAATAATTGTTTAGCAATAATATCTGTTTGGAGTGGAGGCGCACAATTAGGGTCTTATTGTAGTAATAGTAATTTAATTATTTATTTTGATGATATGCAGTTAATGAGCCATCCTACTATAGAAAGTGATATAAATAAATGGATTCATTCAGAAAATGCGTGGGACTTTTGTCAATTTAGTGGATGTAATAGATTTTTTATAAAAAAAAATGAAATTGCAAATTTAAAAAAATATATTTTAAATTAGTTAATATCTATTATTTATGTTATTATATATAACTATAATGTCAAAAAATATTTTGTGGACAGGAAGCCACGGTTTTATTGCTGGTTATGCAATTAATAAACTTTTAGAAGAAGGTCATAACGTTTGGGGAATTGATAATTTTTGGAAATATGGAAAAATGAGTAAAACATATGACACACATCCAAATTTTCATTTTATAGAGATGGATGCAAAAGATACAGAAGGACTAAAAAAAATTATAATTGATAATAAAATAAATATTTTTGTTTGTGGTGCTGCAATTATAGGAGGAATATCTATGTTTCATGAATTAGCTTATTTTTTAATGAGAGAAAATGAATTAATAACAGCAGCAGCATTTGATTCTTGTATTTTTGCAAAAGATAATTCAGACCATTTTGAAAAAATCGTTGTAGTTTCATCAAGTATGGTATTTGAGTCTTGTGATACTTGGCCTAGTAAAGAAAGTGATGTTCGTAATGTTAAACCTCCTTTAAGTACTTACGGTTTTCAAAAATTAGCAGTTGAATATTGGGCTCAAGGAGCTTGGGAACAGCATAAATTACCTTATACAATTATTCGTCCATTTAATGCGGTTGGAATTGGTGAAAAAAGAGCAAAACTTGAGACTGAATGTTATTCTGGAAATGTTAAATTAGCAATGAGTCATGTTGTACCTGATTTAGTTCAAAAAATATTAAAGGGACAGTATCCTTTAAGAATATTAGGAGAAGGAGAACAAATAAGACATTATACATATGCAGGCGACTTAGCAGATGGATTTTATGAATGCATTATTAATCCAAAGGCATTAAATGAAGATTTCAATATTTCAACTGCAACTGGACACAATGTATTAGAATTAGCTAAAATAATTTGGAGTAAAATAAATCCTGATAAAGAATTCAAATATGAATGTGATAAACCATTTACATATGATGTTCAAAAGAGAGTGCCTGATGTCACAAAAAGTAAAGAAATCCTCGGAATTGATTGTAAAACATCATTAGAAGATGCATTAGACGAAATTATTCCATGGATTAAAACTCAGATAGAAATTGGTGGGATTTAAAGTAAATAATATAATATTTAATAAAATAAATATTATATGAAGGTTGGATCAATTGGAAGAGGAATGGTTGGAGAAGCTATTTTTCAAGGATTTAAAAATCTTGGTTATGAAATGTCTTTCTTTGATCCAAAATTAAGAGAAAGCAAAATAACTGATGTTTTAGATTGCGATGTTGTTATTATTGCTGTTCCAACATTACCAAATGCTAATAACGAATGTGATTTAACTATATTAATAAGCGTTTTAGACAATTTAAGTTTTTACAATTATAATGGAATTATTTGTATTAAAAGTACAATTATACCTGGTACAACACAACAAATGATAGAAAAATATAAAAATGATAAAATATGTTATTGTCCTGAATTTTTAAAGGAAAGATGTGCATATGATGATTTTATGCTTGAGAATCCTATTTGTATAGTAGGAACAACTAACCATACAGCATTTGATATTATTTCACAATTACATTCAAAAATATGTAAAAAATTTAAGATGGTAAAGCCAGTTGAAGCAGAACTTACAAAATATATGCAAAACGTTTATAATACATATAGAATTCTTTTTGCAAATGGGTTTTATGAAATATGTAAACATAATGATGTTGAATACAATAGCGTTTTATCTTCTTTATTAACTAGAAATGAATTAGATTCAAAATATATGAAATGTGATGAAAATATGCGAGGACCATCTGGACCTTGTTTAGTAAAAGATTCATTAGCATTTAATGAATATGTAAAAAATCTTGATTTAAAAATAAAACCATCTATTTTTCAAACAATTGTAAACGACATGTCATTATACCCAAAGACAGTTATTGACGGCACCAGAAATGAGTTAGAATATTTTGGCAAACTACTTCAAAATAAGAAGTAACAAACTGATTTGTGAATAAAAATAATATATAATTTTGTATAATTATATATTAATATAATATTAATAAATCTTATAATGAATAAATCAAATATTGATATTGTAATTTCTAGATACAATGAAGATTTAAAATGGACATTAGAATCACCTTTTAATGAATTTAAATATATTGTTTACAATAAAGGCGATAATGATTATTTTGAAAAAAAATATGTAGAAAAAGTTATTTCTTTAAAAAATGTTGGTAGAAATGACCATACATATTTATATCATATTGTTAACAACTTTGATAGTTTAAATAATATAACTGTTTTTCTTCCAGGATCAGTAAATATTTCTGAAAAAAAAGAAAAGTCTATAAATTTATTAAATAAAATTAAAGAAAATGAATACAATAATGCGATATTTATGAGCAAATATGTAGAAAAAGGAGTCCTACAAGAATTTTTTAATTTTAAATTAGATGAATGGTGTGCAAGCGATAATTCTAATAGTTCTAAAAATCCAGAAAAAAAATTAACCCACGCTTTTATTAGACCATTTGGAAAATGGTTTTTATATAATTTTGGTAATAAAATGATAAATTTTTACCAGTATCATGGTATTTTTTCAATTGATAGAAAAGATATAAAAAAATATAATGTTGAAAGATATAATCATTTATTAAAAATATTAGAAGTTTCATCAAATCCAGAAGTCGGACATTATATTGAAAGAAGTTGGCATGCAATTTTTTATCCGTTTTTACATACAAAATTATTGACAGTTTAAATAATATTTGTATAATTTTTATTATTTAAATATGAAAATTATATACAATAATTATATATAATGGTTAAATATCATTTTATTACTTTTGCAACAAAAAGTTACAAAAAATATGCGGAAGATCTATGCAATAGTGCAATAAAAAATGGTGGTTTTGATACTGTTCAAATTTACAATTTTGATGACTTAGATAGTGTATTTAAAATAAAAAATCAAAATATATTGACTCAAAAAAGAGGTGCTGGTTATTGGTTATGGAAACCCTATATTATATATAAGAAAATTTTAGAAATTGAAGATGGTGATATATTATGTTATTGTGATAGCCAATATATTTTTCAAAAAAATATAAGAGAAATAACAGATATATGGTTGAAAGATATTAACATTGGAATTCCTAATACAAAGCCATCCAGTGGTTTAGAACTTGAGAAAAGTTATTCTAAATTTGATGCTTTTACTATAATGAACGTTCCACAAGGACAAATAAGAGATAATTTTATAAATTCAATACAAGCATGGGCAGGATTTACTGTATATAGAAAATGTTTTAATTCTATAAGATTTATAAGTGAGTGGTTAACTTATGCACAAGATGAAAGAATAATAACTGATATTGAAAGTAGATTTGGACCAGAAGATTTTTTTTTTAAAGATAATAGACACGATCAAACTATTTTAAGTATATTATCAAAAAAATGGGGAATTCCATTTAGAAAAATAGAAAAAACATTTTTATTAAATTTAAGAGACCTCTAATTTTATACATGTTAATGGAATATTATTTATAATACTACACCACTTACTAAATCCACTAATGTGACCATAAACTGACATTGTCAATATTGCATTGCAATAATACATTAAAAAAAACTCCATTATTGTATTCATTGTTCCATTTGGGATTCCTTTGATTCCATCTCCTCCTAAGTGTTCTATTTTTCTAATAAAAATCTTTAAATTTGGTATGCATTTAAGATATTGTTTTAGTTGTAAATTGTCACTTATTAACAAATAATTTCTACCTTCTATAATTTTTTTTAATATTATTTTTTTTATATAATCCATATCATTGATAGTCATATTTTTTTTTTCAATCAAATATTTATCTCCAGTTCTAACATGTATTATACCATACTTATTTTTTTCTAGATTTAATTCTTTCAACGTAATATCGATATAGTCACACATTATTTGGTTTGGTTGCAAACGTGATTTAATAAAATTTCTACCTTCAATAGTAAAATTATTAAAGATGGGATGCGCAGTTACAAATGTTCCAAATTCTGAATTATTTACTCTATTTGCTGTATTTATTATATTATTTATAAAATGAATATCTAAATATGGTTTTGGATTTTCAAATAATTGTGGTGGTCTATGTAATCCTTGAATCCAGTCAATATTATCATAATTTATATTAGGAGATTTACCATTATTAATAATATATTCAGACATAGGATGATTTGAGATATCAATATCAAATTCTAAGCCTAATTTTTGGCAAAGTTGCATTAAAAAAAAACATCCTCTTAAATAATCACCTAATCCAGGAGACTTACATTTAAAATAATTTAGTTGATACACATTTACAATTTTTTTTAATTTTGGATTATTGATTGATAACATATAATTATATATTATATTTATAATTTAAATTTTAATATAACGAAACGAAATGCCATATATTTTTCTACACCAATCACTGAATCCACTTGTCCATCCAAATGTTGATATGGACAATATTGAATTACTAAACGACATCACATAAAAATCCAACATCGCATTTTTTACACCATTTTGGTTCCCTTTGAAACTTTCTCCTCCAAGATGTTCCAATGCAGTAAAATACACATAAAACTGCGGATAAGTTTTTTTCAAAATGATCTTCAACTCGTTGCTATCACTCAAAATTATATATCTTCTACCTGGTATTATTGACATATTGATCGCTCTAATAATTTTATTTAAATACCATTGTGGTAAGCTTTTCCCATCCACTAAAAATTTATCGCCTGTCCTAATATGTATGACTGCATACTTATTACGAACTAACCCAATTTTGCCCAAAGTAGCATCCACATAATCCAATATATTTTGCTTAGGCATAATCTTTGATTGCATAAATTTCATTCCTTCTTCTCTCACAAAATCAAAATAAGGAAAAGAATTTACAAAGAGTGAATAGACTTCTACATCTTGTTGATTCAAATGATCAATCAGCATATTCAAGAAATTCCTTTTGCTATTTTCATCTTGTAAATTAGCAGGGTTCTTAAACCAAATAATATTATTATAATTTATCTCTGAATTCAACCCAGGATTCTCCACATATTCAGCCATTGGATGATTAGAAATATCCACATCAAATTCTAGTCCCAACCTCTTACTCAATTGCATCAAACAAAAACAACCACGCAAAAAATCACCGAACCCCTGAGACTTATCATTAACATAGTTTAATTGATAAACACTCACTATTTTCTTCAATTTACTGTTTGTAAAAGGCACAAAGCTCATAATATAAACAAAATATTTTATTTCTCAACTTTAAAAGCAAAATATATAATAATTTATTAAATAATAAACAAATAATATTTTATACATCTAATAATGGTAAAGTATCATTTTATTACATTTGCAACGGAAAGTCACAGAAAATTTGCAGAAGATCTATGTGAAAGTGCAATAAAATATGGCAAGTTTGATACTACGCATATTTATAGCCTAACAGATATTGATCAATTCTTTAAGTATAAAAATCAAGATATATTGAACCAACCTAGAGGCGCAGGTTATTGGATATGGAAGTCATATTTTATATACAAGAAGTTGTTAGAAATAGAGGAAGGTGATATATTATGCTATTGCGATAGCCAGTATTTATTTCAAAAAGATATAAGAGAATTAGAAAGAGAATGGTTAAAGAATTATAATGATATTGGCATACCTGATTCAAAACCAAGTAGCAATATTCATTATGATAAAGAATATAGCAAATTTGATGCATTTACAATAATGAACATACCACTTGGACCCAAAAAAGATAAATGCAAGAACTCAATGCAAGCTTGGGCAGGATTCAATTTATTTAGAAGAACTTTTATATCTTTAAGATTTGTAAGTGAATGGTTAACATATGTTCAAGATGAGAGAATTGTTACAGATAGTAAAAGCGTCTTTGGAAAAGAAGAATCAGAATTCAAAGAAAATAGACACGATCAAAGTATATTAAGTCTTTTGGCAAAAAAATGGGGAATACAATTTAATAAAATAGAAAAATCATTTTTAATAAATTTGCGTGATATTTGATTGAAATATATTATATTATAGTTAATAATGAATATAGTATTAGTATGTTTATTTAATTTTCAAGATTACATATTAGTTAATATTCAACAACTTATTAAACTTGGACACAAAAATATATATGTTATTACAAACTCAAGTTTTTTTCATAATTTTGATGAATATAGTAAACAAATAATTCTTATAAATTATGAATCATTAGATGAAGATTATGATTTTGAATCAAAAAGTGGTTTGGATAAAAATTTTAGAAATGGGTTTTGGATGGTTTCGTCTTTAAGATTTTTTTACATTTATTCATTTATGGAAAAGTACAAAATAGAAGACGTAATACATTTAGAGAATGATGTTACAATATATTATAATTGTAATAATATTATTCATTTTTTTGAAAAGACATATATTTATCTACCATTTGATACATTTACAAGAAATGTTGCTAGTATAATGTATATACCAAATAGCAATGTATTAAAGACTTTATTAGACAATTATAATTTTGACAAAAATGATATGGAGAATTTTTCAATTATAAAAAATAATAAAGGTCTAATAAAAAATTTACCTATTTTTATAAAAAAAAATGATATGACAGATGAAGAAAAATTTGTGTGTGAAAATAGTAATATATTTCCTTTTATTTTTGATGGTGCAGCAATAGGTCAATATCTAGGAGGTGTAGATCCACAAAATATTCCTGGTGATACTAGAGGTTTTGTTAACGAAACTTGCGTTATTAAATATAATAACTATGAAATATTTTTTGAATTTGATGAAAAACAAAATAAAAAACCTTTTATTGTTATTGATGGTGAAAAAATACCTATTTTTAACTTACATATTCATTCAAAAAACTTGAGTGCCTATATTTAATAGATTTTATGAGTTATTTTATGTTATTTTATTCTATAATATAAAATAAATGAATCTTCTGATTACTGGTGGGTGTGGCTTCATTGCCTCTAACTTCATTAATTATTATTTCAATGCAAATCCTTGTGCAAATATTATAAATTTAGATGCAATGTATTATTGCGCTTCTGAGTCTAATGTAAATCAAGAAGTCAGAGAATCATCCAGATATCAATTTATCAAAGGAAATCTTTGTTCCACTGATCTTGTCAATTATATTCTACATAATCATAATATAGATACTGTCATTCACTTTGCTGCACAATCTCACGTCCAAAACTCCTTCTCCGATTCACTCCAATACACTCAAGACAATATTCTCGGCACTCATACTCTTTTAGAAGCTTGTCGTCTTTATGGAAAAATTCAAAAATTCATCCATATTTCCACTGATGAAGTTTATGGCGAATCTATGATTCAAGAAAACGAAGAAAAAAAGAATGAGAACTCTATATTGTGTCCAACCAACCCTTATGCTGCCACGAAAGCCGCAGCTGAACTTATCGCAAAATCTTATTACTACTCTTTCAAAATGCCAATTATCATTACACGCGGCAATAACGTTTATGGTCCCAATCAGTATCCAGAAAAACTTATACCCCGTTTCATAAAACTCCTCAAAGAAGACAAACCTGTTACTATCCAAGGAGATGGCACCAACTTACGAGCATTTTTACACGTAAATGATGTATGTACTGCATTAGAAATCATTTTAGAAAAAGGTATAATAGGAGAGATCTATAATATTGGCAGCGATGACCACCTTGAATACAGTGTCACACAAATTGCTCATAAGCTCATTAAGCTTTTGAAAAATGAACAACCTGAAAAATACAACAATTGGATCACTTATATTGAAGACAGACCTTTCAATGATAAACGATACCATATTAGTAACGACAAATTAAAACAAATGGGTTGGACCATCCAAACAGATTTTGATCAAGGATTATTAGATTTTATCACCAAATAGTGATTTATATAATTAATAAGATGACGTCAGAATATTCAACAATTTATTCAATTGTTTTCTAGTAAGACATTGATCATCGTATGCAAAAATCTCGTTATGCTTTGAAAATTTAGAATGCACATATTTATAATCAAGACTGTCCAATTCACAGTCACAAATTCGTATATGATGCATCTCAATAATATATTTATTATCATCTGCTGCTGCATCATATAGTTTATTAGTAACAATCTCAATAAAAGAGATCAATGACTGTAGCCGACTATAGTCATACACAAACTTATAATCTAGGCATTCATTTTTCTCAGACTTTAATTCTCTACGTGTTCCATAAATATAGTAGTTTTGTTCTGTCTCGTTGAATAAGATGATCATTTCACTATCTTTATCACCACCTTTCTCAACTTCAACTAAATGCAATGCAGTATATGATGTGATTGTCATCTTTTTAAAATAATAATAATATTCGTTTATATTGTTTTCACAAATTATCTAGAATAGTATATAACATAATGAATACAAAAAATGTATTTAACTCCATTTTAATTTTTTTTATAGTTATTATTTGTTTGTATGTTTTTTACAAATTTTCAGAACCTCTTATTGCAAAATTTGTTTGTCTTTTTATTTTTAGGAACTTTGATAAGGGAAATTTAACTATTGTTGGTGAAAATGGAAATGAATTATTAAATTACCATAATAATGATAATCTTCCTCATCCAAAAATTTTTCTCAATGATGAAAACAAATTTTTTCATTCCCTTTATTTAGATGGAGAACTTGGTTTAGGGGAATCTTATGTTAGAGGTGAATGGAGATCTGATAATATTGTGGATTCTTTAAATTCAATATTTATGAATAAACATAGTCCTTATTTATTGAAAATAAAATTTTTTAAGAGTTATAATAAAAATAATTTAACTAGTGACAAAAATGACATTGGTTCTCATTATGACAATGATTTTAACTTTATAGATTCATTTCTGTATGATGATTTAAAAGCTTATAGTTGTGGGTTTTGGTTTAATGAAAATGATACTTTAAATGATGCGCAATATAATAAGGTAAATACAATTATTAAAAAGTTCAATATAACAGAACCAAATAAAAAAATATTAGACGTTGGTTGTGGTTGGAGTAGTATAACAAATTATGTATCAACCACCACAAATTGTAAAGTTACTGGAATTACAATATCTGATGAACAAGTTGAATATGCAAAGAAAACATATAATAATGAAAATTTGAATGTAATAAATATTGATTATCGCAATCTAAATGATAAATTTGATTATATTTATTCCATTGGTATGTTTGAACACGTTAGATATGAAAATTATGATGATTATTTTAAATTTATAAAAAGAAATTTAAAAACAGGAGGAAGATTTGTTTTACATACAATTATCAACTTTTATCCAGAAAAACACAAAGATCATAACACCGATTGTTTTTTGTATAAACATATTTTCCCGGGAACTCAAGTTCCAAATAATGATTGGATATTAGAAAAATCTTATAAGAATGGATTAAATGTAATACATTTTGAAGGATTTGGAGGTCAACATTATGCAAAAACATTAAAATCTTGGAGAGAAAAAATAGTAGAAAATAAAGATGTTTTAATAGAAAAATATGGAGAAAAATTATTTTTAAAATATGAATATTATTTGGCAAGTCTTGAAGGAAATTTTACTCTAGGACATATTGGTATAGGACATTATGTAATTACAAATGATATTAACCTATCCACAAATAATTCATTCAATTATTAGACAGTGAATAACCTCTAATTTTTAAACAGAATCGCTCAATAAAGTTCTGAACAATTTATTCATATTTCTCACTTCTGGTTTATCTGCCTCTGGATAGAACAACTTTCTAATATGCTCGTCATCTCGTAACCGAATAGAATAATCTTGTTGAATATTGTTACGACCAATACGACCAAACGCTTGAATGATCTTTTCTTGAGTCAAGACAAGATCTTTACTCAAATAACCGTGACAGAACTGGTAGTTCGTTCCGTAAATATAATCGCTTGATGCCAGAATCAAATACAATTTCTGTTGATCCGCCAACTTTTTCATAATCTCAATATAGGCAATGCTGTTATGAGTACTGAAGACTCCGATCCCCATTAGTAGCAAAACCTTCCAGGTGCTATCAACGTCTTCAATCGCCATAATATCCAACACAGTTTGTTCATCAATATCACTTGTAAACGAGCGTCCTGAACCAAGACCATCTGCCCATTTTTTTATGTGTAACTGTTTATTAGGCACGAAAGTTTCATTCAACTCCGCATTTTTAATCATAGACTGAAGTGCATCCAGTTCATTGCGAATTTTATTAATTCCAGGATCAACTTTAGGTCCATCTTTCCCGCCTTTCTTCCCTTTGCCTTCATCTTTTCCGTCTTTCTTATTTTTGCTTTCATCTACTTTACTACTTTTATCTTTGCCATCATCTTTCACTCCACCTTTTTCCATAATGTCTTCAAGTTCCTGTTCTAACCTTCCGATCTTTGTATTCAATGCATTATTGAAATCTATTTTCTGCATAATATCTTCCATCACAACAGCAGGAATCGCAGCCTGTTGAATACAAAACTTTGCGACCTTGTCTACATTTGATGATAAGAATATTGTAGGACCATCCGTTAATGTGTATGCATCCTTCGTCGTTACGTAAATTGCACAATTTCCTTCTTCTACAGATCTCTCTGAACTAGCAGAAGATTCTACTTGTACTGATTGGGTTCTTGCAAGAGCTCCGCCTCCTGTTATACTTGCTCCACCCGAACTTGCACTACCCGTTACACTTGCACCAGGACCAATGCTCACTACCTTACGCACAACTTTTCCACTAGTATCTACGTTCTCATTTGGCAAGATTCGCTTGAGTCTGCAAACTTTCATATGAACATAAACTGCACCCCACGTACCTCTGATAATCTTCTTTAAGACATCCAAATAATGTATCTTGATGCGTTCCATCGTGACATCTTCTAATCCTGCAAACTTACGTGATATTTTCAAATTTGTTGGAATAAATTCGGTCTTTTCAAGATGCATAATAAATTCTATGACTTCCTTCAAGTCAAAGTAACGAAGCAATGTCAAATTGTCTTCGCAGTGTCTGACAATTTTTAAAACCTCGTCATATTCTTCACTCAAGTAATGCGGCAAGACAACATATCCATACTTATTTATCAATGGAATAGACTTCTTGCAGTCATTGCTCACGATATTATGAATTTGCGCTCCAGGAAATTTCTCATTGAAATCGTTAATGGTGTCTGCTAACTCGTGGATCTTCGGTAGCGTAGCAGATGAAAGTATCATATTCGGGATTAAATTCTCCGTCCAATTTTTCTGAATTACTTGGTGAAGTTCGTGTGACTCATAATCTAGCGTGATGGTTGGTTCATCCCAATATGTGATAATACTTTCTCTATTGTTGAACGCCAACATATAATACATCGCAGGTAAATACGATTTCAAATCACATATCATAATTTCCACTTTGTCTCCAACGCTGTTGTCCACTTTTCCGATTCCACCACTGCGCTTATTTTTAATAAAATCCTTCGCAGCAAAATAATGCAGACGAATATCATCTGCACTAGAACAACCAAATGCGAATGCGATTTTTTTGTTTACTGAAATGGCCGCCCTGGCAAGCGCAAGTCCAACGTGTCTAGCAGCACAAACAAATATGATCTTGTGTTGTTCTGAGAGTCCAATAGGCGTCATCGTCTTGCCTGTACCAGTTGGTGCAATATAAAGTGCCAACTTAGGTCCAGCACCTTTCATTAAGGTGAATGCGTCTTTCTGATGTTTATACAAGAGCATATCCTCGTACTTCAACAAGGTCATATTCTTCTCAATATAGTCAACGCCATTTTCTATGACGCTTTTAATATCAAGCGCTGGTTCAAATTTGTCTAAAACCCAGTTTACTAGCGCAAGAATATGGCGATTTATTTGCGAAATATTATTACGAACCAGCTTGAAGAGTGTGAAATAATGTAGAATCCATTTTGTCTTCTTCTCCTTTTTGAAGTATTTCAAGATGGACTCTACCTCAGCCAGAAGCAAATATTCGTATGCATTTTCTGTGTTCATCTTCTCTGGGTCATTTTTCTGTAAGCGAATCAAGTCAGCCTTCTTGATTGCTGGCGCCGAACTAGCACCAATAGTAAGCGTCTCGCACCCATATTTCTTCTTTATAATTGCAACTTTTTTCGCAAAATAAGTGTTGTATAAATGATCCTCCATTTCTGTACTGTATTCAATCTTCAAGAAAGAACACAACGATAGATAATCATTGTATTTTATGTTCACATTGTGGTAACCGGCTTTGATAAGTTCTAGAACTGCCTTTTCTTTTTCAGAAACAGGCACTTCAATCGCATTCCATTCGGATTTCGTGAGTTTGGTTTGATTAAGATTCATTGTTGATTACTTTTGAGCTTGGTATACTAGTATTTGTACTGGTTTCTTTAATTTACTTTTTTAAATCAATTTTTTTGCAACCTTTAGGAAAGGTTGTGCCAAATTTTCCTTATATTTTTGATTCATAAAATTTAAAATTAGAAAATAGTTCCCGAATCAAACGAGGGAGGGTTTGGAAAAAATTGAAAAGAATCTTTCCAAATAAAGAATCAGCACAATATATAACTGAACAATGTCAAACAACCAATACGAGAACAAGCAATACCCTATTATTGTCAGCATTGACGGTAACATCGGTGCAGGAAAAACAACTCTATTTAGAGAATTACAATCAAAATTTAGTAATCGCAGAAATTTTGTATTCTTGGATGAACCTGTGTCAACGTGGCAAACAATTTGTGACGAAAATGGTGTTAGTCTTTTGGAACTCTTCTACAAGGATTCTGGAGCTTGGTCATTCTCCTTCCAAATGGCAGCATATATTAGCCGTCTTGTACTCCTTAAAGAAGCTTATGAAAAGAACCCAAAATCAATTATTATAACAGAACGCAGTTTGAATACGGATCGCCAGGTTTTCGCCAAGATGTTATACAACCAAAATAAAATTAACAAGGTAGATTACCAGATTTACTTGAAGTGGTTTGACACTTTTGCAAAAGATTATCCTGTGCAAAAGATCATCTATGTAAAGACAGATCCATTGAATTGTTATAGCAGGATCAAACTGAGAGCACGTGAAGGTGAGAGTGTTATTCCTTTGGATTACTTAGAAAGGTGTCATAGTTATCACGAGGAAATGGTTAATCCATATAATGGACCAAAGATTGTAATTATTGATGGTAATGTTGATCTTAATGAAAATAAAAATATTATGAGCTCTTGGTTTGTACAATGCGAGAATGCCCTCTACGAATATATGCACTTATAAACAAATTTAGAGTTTAGAATTTAGAGTTTAGAATTTAGAATAAATATATTAAATAAATATAATATAATTATTTATGTCTGATCAAGAGTTAACATCCGAAATTATTGTAATGTGTCCAAATTGTGATAAACCAGTTCTTATAGAAAAACTGAATTGTTGTATTTTTCGTCACGCCATATTAAGACATAATGGTCAACAAATCAATCCACATTCAAGCAAAGAAGAGTGCGACCAATTAATAGAAACAAAACAAATATTTGGTTGTGGGAAGCCATTCAAAATATCCATAAAAATAAAACTTGACACAAACGAAATTGAATATATTTGCGAAGCCTGTGATTATATTTGAAAATCAACAATAATTGGATAATGATCTGAATAATAGGTTTCACAGTTCATAATATAATCGTGATAAATAAATGCACCAACCACTTTTTCTCTCAACAATTCACTTATTAAAATGTGATCTAAGAGAGAAAACTCGTTTCTGGTAGAAACGCAGTTACTATTTTTATCATACCAATCTGAAAATCTATCTGTTTGATTTATATTTTCAGACACACTGTATAATTGATATTTGTTTTTATAAGTGCCACCAATCCCTTTCAATATGTCCAATGCTTGAGAGGTTGGAACATTATTATTTGCATCCATTATTTCTGCATCAAAATCATTGAAATCTCCTAATACAATGACTTCATAGTTTTCCAAAAAATATTTATAAATAACATTTTGTAACACTTGCGCTTGGGCTTCTCTCTCAGCACAACGCATTTTATCTGTTGGAAATGCCAATAAATGTGTTCCTATTAAAACCACATTGGTTCCTATACCAAATAAATCTCCAAATTCACTAATATAATGTTTACTGACTCCTGATGTACCTGGCGCACCAGTATAACCACATTTAGATCCAGGTATTGGGTAACTTATTCTCTCTTCAGTCCTATATATATCTTTGACTGGGTCAATTCGGGATAAAAATCCAACGTTTTGACCTGTTGCAGTGTCAGTGCCTTTTTTTAAGTAAGGTAAATAAGATGTGTCATTTTCTATTAGGAGTCCGAGTTCATCACACCCTTCTACCTCTGCAAAGTTGATAATATCCGGATTCAAAACACTCAATACCTTTTGAATATAAGTCAAATGTGTTTGTGCTTCACTCTTATTTTTCCAAGAGCAACCATTGCCTGGGCAATCCGATGAAGCATAGTAATCAATAAAGAGCCATTCTGCGTTATATTGAGCTAAACGCAATAATGATTTATTTTGACGACGATCGCCAACTACTTCAGGTTTCTTCGGACATTCTGTGTCCCCCAAAATAGATTGAAGAGAGAAAGAAAAAAAGGTTATAAATAATATATTTGCAATATTTTCAAAAATCCTCATTTATTTATAATACTATTTTATAATTTGATTATGAATATTTTATTATAACAGCCTTATAAATTTAGTTCTTCAACACATTTTGATTCATAATTTATTTCAATAATATCTCTTATTTTATTATCTAAAAAAGGCATTATTAATTTATGGATTAACATAATATAAAACGACGGATTTATTACAATTATTTTTTTGAGATTTTTATTAAATTTTGTGGAAATTAGTTTTGCCAATTCAATCGCCACATTTACTTGCATTGTGTGTGTAAAACTGAAATCTAACCCGTCACATAACCATACCCACTCTTTAGTTTCCGGGATTTCACTTAAAACGCCATCATAGTGATTTATAATACTTTTTGCATCATAATATAATATAGCTTGCGCTGGACAAGTGTAATAATAAATTGTTTCTTTTTTCTCAAAAAGTTTTATTAATGAATGACTAGAAGGCATTATTTCACATAAAGGACATACATATGGCATTGTTATATAATTCATAAAACAATATTATATATTATATATTTCTCAAAAACTGATAGGCAAATCATCTCGCACAAAAGTGGCGTCTCCATTTTTATCCCACTTGACTACCATCGCAATAATTTCAACACCGCTATTTTTCGCGACTTGAACAGCTTCCCTGTATTCTGGATCCAAACTAGATGGTTGAAAACGATCTACATCATCACGCTGTATAACAAAGCATAATATGGTCCGAATCGGCTTGTCAGGAGTGCATTCATTGCGGATAAGAGTCAACTCTTGAACGTGCTTTAATGCCCTTGGGCTCATAGTGTCAGTGCTTTTTTTTCGGTAACCTTCTGGAAAATAAGCGACCTTGGAACAAAAGGAGCGACCTGAGTAATCAGGCATCACTTCGGTCTTCTTGACCTTAGATATTGTCTTTGTTTTGGCGACCTTCTTTACCTGAGGGATTTCCTCATAATTCGCAATAGGCACATTTTTGATCTCCATAATAAAAGGCACACCTGTTTCATCTATTCCACTAAAATCAAATCGCGAATCCACTTTGTCTTTTATTTTGATGACTGTTTCTCTCCTATAAGACTTTACATTTTGTAGGAAAGAGAGAAAGTTGCCTTTTAGAGCAGCTTCCGCCAAATTCTCCGCTAACTTAGGATAAATTCCAACCACACATTCTGCACCAGGATGGTCACTATCTTTTACAATAGATAAACAAATGCGGTGACTACATTTCTGATCATCACTAGACTTACCATCTTTTAATGGCAATAAGGCCATCAAAACCTCAGCTCCACTTTCAGCCATACCTCCACATCCAAGAGATGCACTATGTGCTAATATTTCTCTCTCCTCCTTTTCTTCACAAAGTAAAACATCAGCAACATAAGGGGATTTAATCTGTTTGGATGGCCTTTGTGTAACCCTTCCTTTAATAAGGGGGCCAATTGACATAAGCTTATTTTCTGTTTGCGTCTGCATTTTGGTGTTGTTATTATAACGTTAATTTTAAGTATTAAACTCAAATCAATTTTATTTTATAAACTGTCAAACTCCAATAGGTTTAATAATATTTATTAGTTTAATTACATAAATATTATTGTTGTCATAAAGTAAGTGTCAATGAAAATTTACTATGGAGTCAATTATAATAAGGTTGATATAACTGAAATTTGTTATAGTCAACTTTTTCGCAATAATACTATAACAATTCCTTCAAACGATTTTTGCAGATCACATTATTTTGGAGATCCTATTATCGGAACATTAAAAAAAATATTTATTGTAAACGAAGATAACAAGTTAATTGAATACGACGATAAACAAACTATTTACATAAACATTATTTCAAATGAGATTATTTTAAGAAACATAGATAATGAAATTGCAGAAATTCATAGTCAATTAAAAATAAATCACGGATCATTTCAAGAAGAATACCCTGAACAAAAAATGGCACTCACTTATTTAACTGGAAATGAAAAGGTTCTGGAAATTGGAGGCAACATTGGTCGCAATTCTTTAATAATTGGACATATTTTAAAACAAAAAAACAATAACAATTTTGTAACATTAGAATGCGATCCAGGTATTGCAAACCTACTGATTGAAAACAGAAATTTAAATAATATGAATTTTCATATTGAAAATTCCGCATTATCAAAAAGAAAATTAATTCAACGAGGATGGGATACAATTCCAACAGATGAAATAATAGATGGCGCTCAATATGTAAACAATATTTCTTGGGAAGAATTAATTAATAAATATAATATTGCATTTGATACATTGATATTAGATTGTGAAGGTGCATTTTATTATATTTTAATGGATATGCCAGAAGTTCTCAATAATGTTGAAATGATTATTATGGAAAACGACTATTGTGAAATAGATAAAAAACAATATATTGATTCAATATTAAAAGAAAACAATTTTTCTATATTTTATTCCGAAGCTGGAGGTTGGGGGCCTTGTTTTAATTTCTTTTATGAAGTTTGGAAAAGAAATGTCTAATAAGAACTTATCCATTTTCAAGAAGCGCAATATCCAGTCTCTTACTAGCTTTGTATTTCAATATATCTAACTGCTTACTAGTTGTCTTAAATTCATCCTCTCCATATATATCTTGTAGTAAAAGCCACTCAAAAAGACCTCCTACGTATATGTAGACATTTGCAAACCCAAGCTTCAACAATTGGCTGTATTTTTTTTGTGTACTTTCGTCATTGCTATTTCGCCCATAAATAATGATTTTTACACTCTTGTTTCCACTTTTCAGAAATTTATTCATTATTGCTTCTTCTTGTTGAGGGTTGATCGTATGCACAATAAGACATCCTTGTTCTGTTTCAGGTAATGTGCTAATCACTATATATGATTCGTGATTTTTGCAAACCTTTTGCATATCTTCAAAATTGATTTTTTGTGAAGACATGGAATTTCCCATTATTTAAATAAGCGCTTTTTATTTAAATAATAGTTTAACTAACGGTTTTAATTATTTTCTCTTTCTTCTAATTAAAACTCACAACAATTTCCACCTTCTCTTTCTTAATGCTTTTAGTAGCAGAAACAGATAGCTCTTCACGCTTCTTTCGTGTCTTGGTCGCATCTGCCGGAACACCCTTTCTCTTTGACGTGCTATTACGGCTGTTCATATCCTTCTCAATATCAGCATAATTGCTCTCAATATATTCAATGATTTTATTTTCCAGGGACCATTTGAAAAAATTCAGTTGACCAAGCGTAGTCTCAATAAACGAACCATCTTTGTATGGAATTGTAATGCGTTCCCATCTGCAAAAAGGATCAAAATTCTCCTTACTGTAAGCCTTTAGTTTCAACTTATAGTCCACGTAAACCTTGAACCTTCGTTCTAATCCGTTTACGTCAGTAATGGAATACAATGTATAATATTTTTTCGCATAATTTGTTGCAAACCAATCCACAATTCGGAGAGAAATCTTGGACTCGCCAGTAATAATTTTCAACATTTTGGTCATATTGTCTTCATTCTTATAGAACTCCATCAAATTGTTTAATAGTAGATCATTTTTTGTTGCATAACTTGTCACAGACATTTTAATTGATTAATGTGTATTTTTTTAAATACTTATTTGTTGGATTTATTTTATAATATTTTGAAAAAATCATTTATATAATAAGAAGAAAAAACGTACTTTGAATAATCTAATTTACTTTCATCAAAATCACTCCAAGATTTCAATACAACCAATGGAATATTATTTTTTTGTAAAATTTCGGTGAATTCGGATTCTATAACAATTGGTACACATTTTAAATATAATGCTTCCCATAACCTATGCGTATCTACTCCATTTCCTTCTGGGCAAATGCAAAATTTGTGTTTACTTAGTCTAACAAAATTATTATGAGGATCCATATTATCTAACCATTTCAATTTATATTTTAAACTGTCATAACAAGGTTGTCGTTTTGATTGGTTTGTATTTATATTAAAAAGAAAATATACATTTTTAGATTTTTCCAAAGACATTATAAAATCTTTGTTTTCAAATAAAGTAAGATCTCCATGTTTCCACATACTATTTGCAATTCCAATGGGGATAAAAAATAATTTTGGGTGATTAAAACAAATATTTTGTGCATACCATTTTTTTAATTTTGGACATTCAAGAATAAAATTGGTCTTTTCATTATTTACAATATTTTCATCAGAATTATGTGTTATTAAAACAAAATTATTTTGAAAAAAATGTATTTTTTCACAAAAATTAAATATCCTATGCGAATAACAAAAAATAATAGATGGATTTTGGTAGTTTCTAATAATAGAATTAATGTCCAGATGTTTATTTTTTTGATTTTTTATAATAGGATTGTAATTAAAATCATCTTGAAAACCTAAATAAACATCTGCTTGTTGTTGAATTTTTTCTCCTGTAAAAATTTCCATATATTTACACAAGTAATAATTTGAATAAAATAAACTAATTTTCAAAAACTTTATCCTAACTCATTGAATTTCTCTCTTTCACTAGTCGTCGGTTTTGGTCTCAAAAAGTTTTCCTGAACAGCCACATCATTTACATAAGAATTGTTTGTCATAAATGGATTGAATCCAATTTGTCCCATCATTTCGCGTTCAGCCATTTTATTATAACTATCTTCTCTCTTATTAGAAGTTTGTTGAGAGAAACCCATATCTGAACCAATGCCTATACCCCAAGTATCATTTTCAGTTAAAAATGACTGTTCGTATGCACTCTGTTTCATTTGAGTATTATATTTATCCATTTCTCTGTTAAAGTCTTCCTTCTCTTCTGAAACTTGTTCTTGACTTTTTCTAAAACGTGCACTCCTCTGATAGGGTTCTCCGAGACTCCATTTCCATTCTCTTGCCCCAATTTTTCTTCTCTCTAATAATCCATTAGATTGCATATTATCTTTGTATTTTCTATTTTCTTTATTTTAACACATCTGTTTCAGAATCAGATTCTAGTCCTTCTGGTTCTCTTTCAGATTCTTTCTTAACAATGTTTAACTGCTTAGTGAATAAAAATGCATCTGCCCCAGTTCGTTTTCTTTTCAAATTGCATTTCAAACACGCTAATACACAGTTGCCACTATTATGACCAATATCATTATTAATACGGTCTAATGTCCATTGGCTGCCTTCTCTCACCACATCGTATAACAAAAACACTTTTTGTTTGCAATAATAACATTGCATATTACTTTCTTTCATAATATCCAAAACTTCTTCTAACTTGATAAGGTTTTCTTCATTCAGCCTTTTTTTAATTATATCTTGATGTTTATATCCAGTTATTTTTGTTGCAACAACGCTTTGAATAATCTTATATTTTTTTTCAGATAAATCCAAAATATATTTCGTGGTACTTTCTCTCTTCAAGTATGAAATCAAGTCATACACTATGTCTAGTTGATTATCTTCTTCAAAATATTTGATTGGTAGTCCCCATCTTTCAACATCCTTTCTTTTCTTAACTATTACAGGATCATTTTTAGTTGCCAACTTTTTCATTTGATATCTATTGCTTGTTCCAGTTATGATTATATTTTTTTTTTCTTCGTTTGTACTCTCCATTACATAGTGATTGATTTTATTTTTAAATAATATATTTATGATTCACAGTTAAAGTTAATTTATTATAATAATATAAAAAGATGTCCACAAATAATGACATTTCATCAGATGAATCAAAACCTGAACCCAATCCCGAAAAATTTGAAGAATGCATTGAACTCAAAAATATAAAATACAAAACAATGTTACTAAGTGGAAATGTGATTCAAGAAATAAAATCATCCAATGATTTGACAAATCTGGAGAAGTTCTTAGAGGACAACAAAACAAAAAATCAAAGCGAGCCTTGGTCAAAACTAGACAAAACAATCAAAACCAAAAAACTCATTTCTTTTGCAGATAATTATTGTAAAGAAAAAAGCTATGATGAAGAGGAATCAAAACTATTGATTACCTTTTTAAAAGACTCATTAGATCGCAAACGTCTTCAAAGAATAAAAGATGTTGATTACGATAAGATTACTGGAGAAATAAAAGATATTCCCGCACTACATTTCAATAAGGCGACAAAACATTTCACGCTAAAAAATTTGGATAAACGAATTTCCACTGTTAAAAGTCTCCCACCTAAAAAGGTAAGAGGTACAGCAAAAAATGTGAAAGAAACAGCATCTTCTGGGTCTTCTTCTGATTCAGAAAAGGAATAAGTCCATTTTTAAGGTAAAATATATTTGTATTCAAATATAGAAACTATTTAATAAGATAACTATCTATATAAGATAATATGTTATGTTCCGATTTAAAACCATTGGAATGCATATTGCATAGTCTTGTTCCTGAGGAAGATCCAAACTACATAAATAGTCTCAAATATGAATCAGAACTTGTTGAGACCTGTCTTCAGTTAATGTACGAATATATTTCCGAAAATCCAAGTGCCATTTCAGATCCAGATTTTGAAGAAGACTTAATATGCGATGTTAAAGAGTTGGTTGTAATCCATTTTGAAGGCGATCCGTTTTTCAACGACGAAGCACAAGAAGATATTGACGAGATTATTTACATTGCTCTTGATATGTTTTATCAACAATTTATGCCTAGAAGGGCTCAAAATGGTACTTACGAAACTCCCAGATCATATAAGCAAATCAAACATCTAGAAAAACAAATCAAAGCATTGAGTAATCTAGAACAACCTGAACAACGTACACCAGAATGGTATCAATTCAGACACAACCTGATTACAGCAAGTAATGCATACAAAGCATTTGAAAACCAGACTGTACAAAACCAGTTGATATACGAAAAATGTCAGCCTCTTTTTATACCACAACCTGAGTCCGAGTTGGCATTTTCCATAGTAAATACTAGCACGACACTCCATTGGGGACAAAAATACGAACCGCTTTCTGTGATGATATATGAAGCCGAATTTAAAACCAACGTGGGAGATTTTGGCTGCATACAACACGGTAAGTACCTTTTTTTAGGCGCATCACCCGACGGCATCAATATTGAGAAATCCAGTCCCCGTTATGGCCGAATGCTTGAGATCAAGAATATTGTGAATCGCGAGATAAATGGAAATCCGAAGAAAGAATATTGGATTCAAATGCAACTGCAGATGGAGACGTGTGATTTGGATGAGTGCGACTTCTTAGAAACCAAATTCGTGGAGTATCCAGATATGCAATCTTATAATGAGGACATAGATTCAGATAGTGATAATGACGATCTTACAATTTGTAAAGATGGTTCTAAAAAGGGTATTATTATACAATTTCAGGCGTCAGATGGAAAGCCTTTCTATGCATACAAACCGCTAGATTTAATAACCAAAGACAAAATTGAACAATGGGAAGAAGAGACGCTTGAGTTGTACCAATCAGAAGAGCATAATTATATTTTGGTGAAATTCATTTACTGGAAACTGGAAGAGATGAGTTGTGTCCTTGTATTTAGAAACAAAAAATGGTTTCAAGATAATATTGGGCAACTGCAAAATATATGGTCCATAATAGAGGAAGAACGAAAAAACGGCCATTCACATCGCGCTCCAAATAAACGGACAAAAAAAGAATCAACTAATGAGTTTGGCGCAAATACTGGTGGAGGTTGCCTCTTGAATATTAAAGATGGAAAGAGCATAATAAATGTCATCAAAATAAGAACAGAATCTTTTGATGAAACGAAATCAAATATGAATACCTAAAATACGGGAAGTTCAGGACCAAGTTGTGTCCCTAAAAATAGATTTTTATTTGTTGCAAAATAACCCACACGAACAGAGTCAGCAGTGACTTCGGGAGCAGGAGGAAGAGGTTTGAAAATATTTGATGCAACTTGTTTCTCCTTGTAAAGAGCGCCGCAAAACTCGGCACGACGACATTGACCGACGTCTGGATTATTAGGATACTTAAGATTATTTGTTATTTGGGTAAAAGATCCGACTCTAAATGTCGGATAATGCCACCAAATATCAGAGACTGTGTTGTTACTGACGGTTTTTGATCCAGTATAAGGAAAACTATCTGTTAAAAGAGGAAGATCAGTAGTTTCAGGATAAATACCCGGAATTAGTTCTAAATTATTATTGGAATAACCCTCTTTCACAAAGAATGAGGAAACAACCACTAATGTTAATACAATGGATAAAAAAATTACTGACTTGTTGATAAACTTCATATATATATATTATATTTTTTATTTATTGTGCAATGTTATCTGAATTTTCATTTGGTTCAAGACTAACAACTGTTTCGGGTGCAACATATGCAAATTTTTCAAATACATTTGAACTTAGAGGTTTAGGTTCTGTCAGTACTTGTACTGGTTTTGGTACTGATTCTGGTACTGGTACTGATTCTGGCAATTGACTTTGTTGAACTTCAGAAAGCTTCCTATAAAATTCTTTCACCTTTTTATTCACTAATATACGAGAAGGGTCAAACGATGTTAAATATAATCCTTCCAGAGATTTCACACGTGAAAGCGCTACATATGTTTGTCCACACTCAAATATGCCTTTTCCTGCATCTATTTCAGCAGCGTCTAATGTAGCTCCCTGGGATTTATGTATTGTTATTGCCCACGCCAAAATCAAAGGCACTTGCATCAATCCAATTCCAGGTATTTTTTCACTTAACCAAGTATGTGGAGCCATTTCTCTCTCATACCCATTTCCAAATTTCACAACAGGAAATCCGGTTGCACTTATTCTTACAACAACACCCTGACTTCCATTACACAACATAGGTGCATCATCTGTCCCAGCAATATTTATTAAACACATAACCACTGCACCCACTTTCATATTTATAATATCATCACAAACCATATTATCGTGCATATATTTCAGCTCATAGTCTATATCAGTTTCCGAATAATGTTGTCGCAATGCCTTATCTTCTTCAGACATAGGCAGTGCCTTACAATATTTCAACTCATAATGCATTAATTCATCTCCATCAACAAGACTCATTTCAAATGTGTTGATCGCATCTGCTTGAGCCCTTGTAGGCAGCAGTTTCGTCGGTTTTATAACTAACTCAGGGTCTACTGTGCGACCAACCAAGTCTGTTAATCTGTTGCAAGATTTGCGCGTTATTTTGCCTTCGCGAATTTGGTTCAAGATTGCTGCGTATTCATCGTCTTTTTGTCTGAAGATTTTCTTCAACTGGATCTGACAGTTAACATCAAAGGTACTATCCCATAATGGATGTTCAAAACAAAACTGCCCGCTTTCTGGATCATCTCTGTTTCCAACTGGAGGGAGTTGAAAGAAGTCCCCACTGAATATAAGCTGAATTCCACCAAACGGTAAATGTGGTGCATTTCTTATAACTTTTCCAATTTTATCCAAGAGTTCAAACAATTTATAAGACAACATACTCACTTCATCTACTACAAGAACCGATGTAGTTTTCCAATTCTTAGAGCTATTTCTGTTTGCACTTACCTTTTTAATAATTTGATCTACTGGTCCTTTACCAAGACCAATACCTGCCCAAGAATGAAGCGTCCTGGCTTCGCAATTTAAAAGAAGCGCTGCACGACCTGTGAGTGCACATACCCTTATCTTTTTTTTATGCAGATTTGAATATTGAAAGATACGTTTGATTAACTCTGATTTACCCGACCCACCAGGTCCAGTAATAAATACATTCTTCCCTTGAATGTATTTGTTATATACGAGTTCTTGTTCAGATGATAGTTGAATGCTCATTAATATTAGCTTACTGATAAATATGTCACTTTATATTTAAGCAGTTCTTTAATCAATTTTATTTACAATGTTTTGTCTGTTATTATATTGATATAGGAAAATATTAATATAATAATAGCCAAAACAAATTTAGAATTTTAATGACACATTATACAATAAATATGAGCGCTTCAGAAGATAGTAAAGACAGTCAAAATATTGATATGCGTGTTACCAAAAGAGACGGAAATCTTGAAGAAATCGCATTTGATAAGATCCTTGCACGAGTAAAAAAACTTTGTGAAGAAGCTAATATCAAAGTCAATTACTCGTCGCTTGTTATGAAGGTAATTGATCAGCTTTATGATAAGATACCAACCACACGTATTGATGAACTCACTGCTGAACAATGTGCAGCATTGTCAACCAATCATCCTGATTATGGTGTCCTTGCTGGCAGAGTAATAGTGAGCAATCATCAGAAAAATACGTCTGGATCATTTTCTCAAGTAATGGATCAACTTTATCAATATACTGATTTAAATGGAAAACATTGTCCCATTATATCTGAAAAACTATGGGAAGTTGTTATTAACAATTCTGCAACTATAGATTCTTGGGTATCAGATAACCGTGACTATTTGATTGATTATTTCGGATTCAAGACCTTAGAGCGTTCCTATCTTTTCAAGATCAATGGAAAACCTGTTGAGAGACCTCAACATATGTGGCTTAGAGTGGCACTAGGAATTCACGGTTCAGACTTGGATGCAGCCAAGGAAACATATGACTTGATGTCACTCAAATATTTCACACACGCAACCCCGACGCTTTTCAATGCCGGCACTCCCAAAGCTCAGCTCAGTTCTTGCTACTTGATTGCAATGGAGTCCGATAGTTTGGAAGGCATTTTCAGCACACTGACGGATTGTGCTCATATTTCCAAGTGGTCAGGCGGTGTCGGTATGCATATTCACAATATTCGCGCAAATAATTCTTTGATTCGCGGAACCAATGGTCTATCTACTGGCATTGTTCCTATGTTGCGTGTCTTTAATAATACTGCACGATTTATTAACCAAGGTGGCAAACGCAATGGTTCATTTGCCATTTATTTGGAGCCTTGGCATCCAGATATTGAAGACTTTTTAGAAATGCGTAAAAACCACGGCGATGAAGAGATGAGAGCCCGCGATCTTTTTTACGCTCTTTGGATATGCGATCTTTTTATGGAGCGCGTCAAGGTAAACGCAAAATGGTCTCTGTTTTGTCCAGACGAATGCCCTGGACTACATAAAATCTACGGACAAGATTTTGTTGATCTCTATACAAAATACGAATCTGAAGGAAAGGCGCGTAAGACTGTAAACGCACGTGATTTATGGTTCCGCATTTTGGATGCCCAAATGGAGACCGGGACTCCTTATTTATTATATAAGGATGCCGCCAATAACAAGAGTAACCAGAAAAATCTCGGTACGATTATGAGTTCAAATTTATGCTGTGAAATTCTAGAGTACTCAGATGATAAAGAAACTGCCGTTTGTAACCTGGCGTCCATAGCCCTTCCGACTTTCGTCAATGAAGAGACCAAGACATTTGATTATGATAAGTTGCACGAAGTTGCAAAAGTTGTCACAAATAATCTGAACAAGGTAATTGACGTGAATTTTTATCCTACTCCCAAGACGAAAACCAGTAATTTGAGACATCGTCCTATTGGTATTGGTGTGCAAGGGTTGGCAGACACGTTTATTTTGATGGATATCCCATTTCACAGCGATGAAGCAAAAGAAATTAATAAACTCATCTTTGAAACCATTTACCACGCAGCCTTAAGCAAGTCCAATGAAATTGCCATAGATCGCACCAGATTTTTGAAACCCTTGTTACAAGGTCCTAGAGCAAGCTTGCTGGAAAATGTCAATGAATATGACTATGTACGATTGAAAAAAGATGTTGAGCTTCTTGGTGCATATTCATCTTTTGAGGGATCCCCTGCATATGAAGGCATATTGCAGTTTGATTTATGGGGAGCGAAACCTTCTGACCGTTATGACTGGGATTCATTGAAAACCAGTATTAAGTCAGGTGGTCTCCGCAATTCACTCCTAGTTGCTCCAATGCCCACTGCATCTACGTCACAAATCCTTGGATTCAATGAGTGCTTTGAACCGCTTACTAGCAACCTATATAGCCGCCGCACTTTAGCAGGGGAATTTGTTGTCGCCAATAAATATTTGATGCGCGATCTAATTAAGCTGGGATTATGGAATGAGAAAATCAAGAACAATATTATTGCGAATCAAGGATCAGTACAGCAACTCACTATGGTGCCTGAACATATCCGAAACAAATACAAAATTGTTTGGGAAATGCCGATGAAACACTTGATTGATATGTCAGCAGATCGTGGTGCGTTTATTTGTCAAAGTCAGAGTTTAAATTTATGGTTGGAAGACCCGAACTACAATAATTTGACATCAATGCATTTTTATTCGTGGTCCAAGGGATTGAAAACTGGCATTTATTATTTAAGGCGCAAGGCAAAACATCAAGCACAACAATTTACTATTGAACCTGAGAATTCAAAACAAGAAAACTCGGAAAACTCAGAAAAAGATGATATTTGCGAGATGTGCTCTGCATAGTCAACCTTTAGGAAAGGTTGAGCCAAATATTATTTTATTTGGGAGAATTGATATGGTTTAATGCATTTGCCTTTTCTTTTTCATTTTTCTTGTATATTTTTTATTTTTATTGTTTCTTGCTTTACCACCCTGAGATGGGGTTGATATTGAAACTTGCGATTGAGAAGATGATGCATTATCTTCTTTTATATCTGCTTTTGCAACTCCAGATGTAATTTTCTGTAGCTCTACTCCAGTTAATGGTGATTCTTCAGATGCTTCTTGTGCAATTTGTTTTGGATCAGGAGGAAATAAATAGTTTTGATATTCAGGCATTGCTTCAATTGCTTTCCATAATTCAGGCCATTCGCTATCTGTTTTTTCGTAATGTCTTTGGTAATATTGTATTGCCTCATCGTGTTGCGCTTTTAATAAGGTGAAATATCCCATTAGCAATGTCAACTCTTTAATAATGATAGATTGAATATATGCGGAATTAAATGTTCGCATAATTCCACGTGATATTCTTGATGCTTTTCTAGTAACACTATTAGAAAATCTGGTTTTAAAATTACCTTGGCCAACAACGTCTAGTTTACGCGATTTGTATTGATCTTGTATTAATTTGTAAAGGGGACTATATTGGGGTATTGTTTGATCTTTTACTAAAATAGTAACTGTTTCATTTGGTGTAACTTCTAACAAAGATTTTGTAACTACAAATAATTTATCTATAACTCTTGCCATAATATCTGGATTGAGTTGGACTGCTCTAAAATCTGTCGGAGTTGAAGACTTAGCTAGACTAGTAACTCCTTTAGTTAAAAAATCAAGTAAACCTTCACTTGATTGAGTTTGGACTTGTACTTGATCTTGTTGAGCTAATTGAGGATTATTTTTAAAATACAGCAGTCTTTTCAATCCTGAACCTGCATTTCCACTTGGATTATGTTCACTACCTAAGCCGTCCATTTTAATTGCAGCCAAAAGATCTGGTGTTAAACCATTACCCTTATCACCTTGGTTTTTATAATAAAAATACAATTCAAAAATCATATTTTCCTTCTCAATCAACTCAAAAATAAGATAACAATTCGCAGTAATGTTCATTGTATCCAACAAAACTCCTGTTAAATGGAGATTATTTAAAACAAGAAGAGAGAGCTTACTTGCCAACAAGAGAACAACAGCAAGGACTGCTGCAACTGGAAGACCTACTCCAGTAGATGCAATTCCTGCTGTAATTACTTGTCCTACTACTAAACCTGCTGTAGCATTCGCCGCAGCATCTATTGCTCGTGTTTGTTGAGTGTAATATTGTTGGCTTCCAAATTTACTATTTGGTGCACGTGAATCTAGTTGAACTACTGCTTCTTTGCCTATGGTTGGTTGAGGAAGTGGTTTGGATTTTGATCGTGAAAAAAAACTTCCGCCGACCTTTTTCTCAAAAAAAATTTTTTCATAATTTGCATTTTTATTTGTTGAAGGCACAATATCCATTAATATAACTTACTAAAATATATTGTTTATAATTTTAAATTAATAAGAGTCATATCCTGCGCTCAAGTCAACCCCGCCAAATGAATCGGAATTACCTTGCACCCCATACTCATCTGGACAATCATCTTCATATCTCTTCCAATATTCTTCATTTTCTATTACTATTTGATTTCTTGAATCGCAAATGTTTTTGTCGCCGACAGTATCCAAGTCTACGTCCTTCAAATAAGTGTCAAATGCAGTTATTCCATTTTGCAATTCTGAATTTTTAATAAATTCGCAACCAAGTGAAATGAACCCAGGTCCATATTTAAAGTTGTAACAATAATGAGCACAGTTTGCGCAAAGACCAATCATAACTCCGTTCCATCTTGCGAAGTAGTCGCAATTTTTACATTCCTTCGGACCACATCCATTCTTGAAATTTTTCGCCAGTTCTAGAGGAAAGGTCGGGGCATACTTCTCTCTGTCATAAACATAATAAGCATCGATACCATTGATCTGGATCATTTGCATCTCTTGATTTTGGTTTTCCATTGTGTTCTGTAAGATTGTAATACTTATCAAAGTATTATAATCTATTTCAATTTTTTCTAATTTTATAAAATGTGAACAAAAGTTACTTCATATTTTGGCTCCACCTTTCTCAAAGGTGAACAAAAGTTACTTCATATTTTGGCTCCACCTTTCTCAAAGGTGGATGCAGCACAACTTTGGCGCATCTTTCTTATAATCAGGAAATTGTGTACTATGTCCATCTAGTGGCACATTACTGACTTTTGTAAGATGTGTTCTCAGTTCATCAAATGTAACGTGATTTATACCAACATCTTCCACGACTTTACTTGGATCCTTAGAACTTCCAGTAATGGAATTCATAAAACTTTGAATTCCACTTACAATACTGTTTACCTTTTTGAAATTTGTCCCACGAGCTTGATCCATATTAAAAAACACCACTTTAAAATAATCACCTCCTTCATAAAATACCAACCTTCCTCTAGTACTTTTTTCAGGGTTTCTCTCTCTTACCACTTCTCCATTTCCAAATTTAATGAGTCCTCTTGCCTTATTGGATTTATTTTTGGTTTTGGTTTTGGTTTTTGATTTATTGCCTTTTATTGATTTGGTTTTATGTTTTTGAGTTTTTGCACCAACATTTGTCTTTATTTTTTTACTTGTAAGAGAGAAAGACTGTCTGATTTTTTCCCAAGCATCTACAACAACTTTAAAATCAAAACTTGTAAACATTACATACAAATAGTCAAAATGACCATTTCCAGGCTCAGGATTACTCTTACAACTCCTACAATTCAAATATTTATTATAATCTATTATAGGTTTAATATGACCAATACGCTCTTGTATCAATGTTGAGTCACAGTCTTCTGTCACCAAATTACGTAAACCTTTTTTTATAGAAACTGTATCTGAACAAGGATGTACAAATCCATAAATTTTATTCGGTAATCCTGTTACTGGATCATCACGATTGGTCACTCTTAAAAACATTATCTTCTTTGATTGCACAAATTCGCAAAATTTTTTACTGGTAGTCTCATTGAAGCATCGTGGTGCACCAAATGAAATACAGCATATTTCTTGAGTGAAATAATTATAAGGCACACTATTATAAGGGGAGACATTTGACACTTTCATTTTCGCCCATAAATATGAAAAAATGGTGCACATTGCACCGCCAAGTGAATGTCCTGTAGTAAAAACTTTTATGCTATTTTTTTTCAAAGAGTGCTTCGGAAAATAGGTCTCCACCAAAAACCTCATTGACTCTAATATACTATGCATCACTTCCACAGTGATTTTGAAAATTCCATCCAAATACGCCTCCCCTTTGGTACCAATTTTCACTGAAAATATGGAAGATGGTCTGCTATAAGAAGATGCAGATTTTGAACTATATGTACCCCGAAATAAAACGAAAATGCTATTTGGCATATTCAAATCAATATAAACATAAATCTCGCCATAATTGGATGTTGCAATAGAAACATACCTTAGACTAGAATGCTTTATGGATCCGAATTTGTGTTTATGGTCTTTCATAGATTTCACTTTAGAAAACTCATCTTCCCCTATTAATATATTAACATTCTTCGCCATTTCTTCAAATGCAATATATGTCTTCCCTTCTTTCTCATAAGTTGGATATAGTTTCTTTTTCAAGAGAGAACCAAACACCTTTTCATCGTCCAAAAGTTGGTGAGGCATTTCAACGTTATCAATGCAATTCATAATATCTGGCGGTATCACGTGTCCAAAAATACTGGTATAGTTTTCTACAAAATCGTGATCGTTGCAATAGACCAAACGCGCTAAAATCGCACAATAAAAAGAAATAAAATGGACATCGCCGTATTTTTCCGACCTAGTTAGCTGCGTTTCACTACACTTATTATATTTATCTAATCCAGAAGCCTTATCTGATTTATATAAAGAATCTAAATAGGGTACTTGTTTTAAATATGTTTTGAACATATATTATGTTTTGATTTTAAATTATTATGACTATTCAATATAATGGATCAACAAAATACACAACAATCAAACCCATTTTTGTATATTTGTGACTAAATCATTACCTGTATAACCTCTTAGAAAGGCCGTAAATGTTATAAATATTATTACACTATTTTTAAAAGAAAAAGAAGTATTATAAAATCTATAATGATAATAATTCAATAAGTCACTTAAAAAATATCCAGTTGGAATGCCGATTAATGTCCATGATATTGTGTTAATCATTAATTTATATATTTTTAACTATTTAAATCATTTTTTATTTTTTTATTTTTATAAATTACAAAATATATCTTTAAAATGTGGAATTATTTATAAAACGACGAACTTTGATGTTGTTTTCGCAAATATCCTTCCCGAACTTCAGCATATGAAAGCAACGCATACATACAATAACATCTACTAGTGCATTATGCAAGTTTGTCGGCTTACATCCAAAATAATACTCGTGTAGTTCAGCCAATGTTGGGAATTTTATATAGGTTCTTCCTGTTTTCTGTGAGATTACCTGGATTTTACACAAATCCACTGTTTCTTGCATCGTGCAAAACAACTTCTTGCAATCCACAATATTTTGCCATTGAATTAACTTGGACTCCCATCCAGGTTTGCCTTCTTCGTAAGTCATCATAATTCGGAGGGCTTCTACTTGGAGCATCTTATGATCAAATTCCATATTATGCGCCACAATAAGGTCTGCATCTGCGAATTTAACCATAAATTTCTCCAACACATCAGAGATCTTCTGTCCCTTGGCCTTGCACATCTCATTTGTGATCTTATGTATGTTCGTGCTTTCTTGACTAATTATAATTTCTGGAGGCAATTTAATAATATTATCCGACTCGCCAATCAGCTGACAAGTATCATTGTCGTAATAAAGCCAACTCATTTGAACAATATAAGGCCAATCTGTAATGTTGGTCACATTTGGGGTAGTCTTCTGATTCTTAGGAAGGCCTGTAGTCTCAGTGTCAAAGATTAAAACTTTCATTGTTGTCTTGTGTCTCTATTATTTTGTGCAATACTTTTAAGTGCCTTCTTTATAATCAATTTTTTCTAATTTGTTATTTGATAACTTATTTAAGTATTTTTACAAATGTATAAAATAATATTCTTACAATTTATATGAAAACAAAAAAATTGAAAAAAAATGTTACAAAGAAACATAAAGCACAACACAAAACAAGAAGCAAAGTAATTAAAATGATGGGAGGAAGCAAATCAGTCAAAGAATCATCCAGAAGAAGCCAAAGAGGTTTAGAAACACAAGAAATTCGTGTTGTAAATCTTGGAAAAGGTAGTCCAGAGTCGCCTTCATACAATGATCAGACACTGAGTGAATCTGAAATACAAAAATTTGTTAAAAACAAAATTAAACCTGGATACCAAGTAGTATGTTTTCCTATGCCACCAGATGAATCACATTCTATAGTTTTAGAGATGGTTCCTGGAATTGGTTCAATGATAACTGATTGGGGAGGGGAAGAAACCAGAAAACCTAAAAAAACCAAAGAGTTGAAAAAAAAGTGGCATAACTATGTTAGTTTTATAGAATGTTTAGAACAAACATATGGTACAGTAAGCTATCATCCAGTTGATAAAGAAATTGATAAAATTGCAAATGAAAGATGTGAAACAAATCACGGGCAAGGAGGTTGTTCTGAATACGTTGATAATTGGATAAAAGTGTATATTGGCAAAGGAGAAAAGGCAATTTTATTTGTTAAATAATAATTTTATACAAGAATTCGTTCTTAATCATAGCTCTTAATCAAAAACTCTTACAAATACCAAAGGTTCGGCGATGCCAAATGGTAATGCCGTGTTCCTTAATTCCAGCCAAATGTTGCGCTGATCCATAACCTTTATTACTATCTATGGCATATTTTGTCACGAGTTCAGGCCATTCTTTGCACAATTCTTCAATATATGTGTCACGTTCCACTTTAGCCAAAATAGATGCCGCTGCAATGGCGCTGTACTTGTTGTCTCCGCCTTCCACACATATATGAGGCACTTGTTCCACCACTTTTTTGGTTTTGTTAACACGAGTATAAGGCTTGAAATAATTGCCATCTACTAATAATAGAAATTTATTTTGGGATCCTTGGTCTTCTAATCCATTGTATTTGGCAAGGACGCCTTGAATGCTCTTATGCATTGACTGTTGTGTCGCCTGTAAAATATTGATATCATCAATGGTCTTCTCATCTTCATATGTAATGTTCCAGGCCAACGCATTTTCTTTAATATATTGAGCCACTTCAGCGATCTTCTTTTTAGAGCTGAATTTTTTGGAATCTTTCATTTTAGAATGATCAAAGCTGCCATCTTTAGGTAAAATGACTGCGGCGCTGTAAACGCGACCGAAAAGAGGACCTCTTCCGACTTCATCTACTCCTATCTCGGCACACCCTGGGTCTTCCAAGTAATAGGAGGAGAGAACAGCTGGTTTCACTCTTGGTTTTTTTAATTTATTTGAGGATTTTGTTTTCAAAGGCTCTTCAAGAGAAACAAGCTGGGCAAGAGAAACAAGCTGTATCTCATCATCCTCAATGATTTCGCAGGGTTCATAGTCACTGTGTTTTGACATTTGTACTAGAATAAATTATATTGTAGCATTTGTTTATTATTTTAAATTCAATTTTTATATTTTCACAATATAAATTATACAATGTTATTGTCAATGAAAAATGGAGCATTATTTCTTTTAATCATTCTATTATTAAGCCTTGTCCTTTGTTCTGTTTTAGGAGGGAAAAATTGCAGTGAAGGATATATGGGAAATGGAAAGGTTACAAAAGGAAAAGAATCTTTCTCTCTTGGTAACTTAACTGGCGTATTCAATAAGAAGAAAGAAAAATTCAGTCTACTTGGAGGTAGCTACGATAACTACGAACACTTCACTGGTTCATCTGTTCCTACCACTTATACTGGAAGTAATGGTAGCGCCACTGTCAGCTATGAAAATGGTACATATACTATTAACGTAACCGATAATTCTGGTTCAACAACTGTATACAGCGTTGACACCAACAACAATTCTAGTTCTACAACTGGTTCGGATTCCATCACAAAAACTATCTTTACTGGTCCTAATGGCGGATCTGCAACTGTCTATACAGATGACGACGACAAATACATTGTGAAGGTCTATAATGCTAACACTGGGTCCATATCTATTTATACTTCCACAAACGGGTCTGGTACAACAAGTAGCACTACTAACACTAGTAGTTCTACATCCTACAGCACAACCAATGACAATATTACTGCCACCACATATTACGGACCAAATGGGTCAGCTCGTGTTATTAAGAACTCTTCTACCGGCCAATATGCAGTTGAAGTGACTGGTCCAAACGGCGAGAAAGTTGTTTATAGTTCCAACACCAATACTATTTACACAAACGGTTCTAATTCTTTAGAAGGTACTACATATATTGGTCCCAATGGAACTGCTACCATTGTAAAGGGAGATAATGGCCAATATGTAGTCAAAATCTCAGATAATTATGGAAATGTTGTTGTTTATGATTCTAGAACAAACACTGCTTATACTAATACAAATGGTACATCTGATCCTTATTACTACAATGGCAACAATTATACCTATACAAATACTAGTAGTGGCAATGCTAGTGCTGGAGCGGTGTCTGGGCAATACGGTAATGCAGCTTTTTATGCAACTGGACCAAATGGTAACACTGTTGCTGGGGTTTCTGGGTCTTCTATTCCACCAGGCGATGAAGATTTGTATATCTTGAAGTCTCAAATAGTGCCTCCTGTGTGCCCTGCTTGTCCTAGTGCTGCTTCTTGTCCTAGACAAGAACCTTGCCCAGCTTGCCCTGCTTGTGCTAGATGCCCTGAACCCGCATTTGAATGCAAGAAGGTGCCAAATTATAACAACATCAATGATAACTACTTGCCTATGCCAGTGTTAAGCGATTTCAGCACTTTTGGTATGTAAACGTCATACCTAAACGCGAAGTTATAAATTCTTTACAATTAATAATCATCTTATTTGTAAAGAATGGAAAAATTATAAGGTTCGTTTGCATAAGTCTAATAATAATATTAAATGTCATAATTACATTTGATCATTTTCTTTATAATTATACAAACCGGTTTTAAGCGGTAGTCGTTGTTTATGTTGTCGGCGGCAGCGGTTGTTGCTCTTCTTGCAGCAGTTGTTGTTGTTGCTGTTCTTGTTGTTGTGCTAGCAATGGATTTACAAAACCTGGTTGTTTTGTTAACTCAATACCAACCTCCTCAACAGGAACAACTTTCACACCAGGATTAATTTGAGAAATTTGTTTACTAATTTGTTGTTCAATCATTGTAGATAATTTATTTGGATCTATCTCAAACGTTCCTTGACCAGTTTCTTTTTCAAGTTTATCTACCATAAAACTTAATATTGTTGAAACTACCATATATTGAACCAATAATGATACATCATCACTACTCAATGAGTTAAATTGTTGTTGATTTGCAGGTTGTCCTTCACCAGTTCCAAAGAATGATCCTAATCCTAATCCTGACGTTAATGAATTTGTTTTCATACTAATTGTAATTTGTTGTTTTAAATCTTCTAGTTTTTGTTGATATTCTTGCATTTTTTTTCCTAATAATTCTTTTTTGAACGGCGTTTCTTCGTATTGTGATGTAGTTGGACCAAAACTCTTATCCACATATGTTGCGATTTGACGAATTTGTTCTTCAGTTAGTCTTAAAAACCCTCTACCATCATTACTTTGAGTTCCAGGATTAAACCTAGATATTATGTAATTTGTCGCATATGTATTATCCGTAAATAAATAAGGAACGCCTAAATGTATTAAGAGTGAATCAATTTTGGCAGCAATAGACGCAACAGTATTTGTATTTATTCTTGAAATATTTGTAAATGAAGATTTCCTTGTTTTTGCATTACGGTTACCCATTAAATCTGTAATACCTCTTCTAAGACCTCTTGTAAAACCCGTTAATCCTCCTTGATTTTGTGGACCTATTCCACGATATCCAAAAGGACCAGTATTTTTAGTATTCCGCCATCTTTGAAAACCTCTGTTCATACTACCAGTTGTATCATTAATTCCGCGAGCAATTGAGTTTCCAAAACCAGTTACGACATTTCCTCGTTGCATTTCAAAATCTCTTAAAATTCTTTGTTGTTGTTCTGGATTAGGAATTTCTGTTTTAAAATTTTCATAATTTGTATAACTGAATCCTGGTAAATCTAATTTTTTTAAAGCATCAAATCTTTTTTGATTACTACTCTTCATAAATCCAAAAAGTCCATCACCACCTTTCACAGTTAACTTTTTTTTTCTTGCATTTCTTTTAAAAACACGCGTTTTCTTTGCCATATAATATAATTATATAAAATATAAATAATTAGATTATCAAATTATCGTCTCTTAATACACTTCTCATCCATTTGAAATGTCTCCACCTTCTCATCTTGTGGTACAATCTTAATCACACATTTTGACTTCTTACCATAAAGCGGTTCTGTGCAGCCCTTTTCTCTATGTTTTCTTGTCTTATTTTTCAGAGCTTTTAGTTCGCGCAATTCAAACAACTTCGGTTTCTCATCGGTGCAACGTGATCTGAAATGCTCATATCTTTCTCTGACATCACAATATTTCAAGTTGGATTTTTTGTTCAACATTTTGTTTACCAACTCGTGTAAGTCGTATATGTATCTGGAGAAGGTTTCCCTACTTGCCATATTGCTCATTCTAAGAGGCATTTGTTTCAAGTTACGCGTTAAATTCATACGACAGTACTTACAAGGTAATATATGTTGCAAACTGATAACAAAATCTCTATATTGGTGCTTCTGTGCACTAGTTGGATGTGCAGGATAATTAAAACTCATTGTGTGTAAGAAATGCCACATACTTGGCCCCCAAACAGTGGTTAACATCCCATCTCCGCTATTGTATTCTTCCTTTGTATAAACACTCTTAAACGCCTTTCTACTTTTTTTGTTTTTCCCTTTCCCTTTCTCTTCACGTTTATTGGTAATAAAGATTTTCTTAGTATTAGATTTATTATTAGAGTTGATCATATATTAACATCATAAAAAATAAAATCCAAAAAATAAAAAACCAACTAAATATATGAACGCAAATACTGACGACTCTTACACATTCTCAAAATACTCCAAAGACACTAAACTTGTATCCAACTGCACGACTATTTCACTAATTATAATCTTCATTTTTATAATTACTCCATTAAATTCATTTAAAACGATGTGTACAATATGCAAATTCACTTCTTTCCTTATTTTAGCATTTGCATTATACTACAATCTGAACAGTAGTTATAAATTATCCAAATCCAATAATATTAATTATTTAGATGGAACTTGGAATAATCTCAAAAATAATATGATTTGTAGTTATGTGTATTCACTCTTTATCTTCATCTTGATCATCACTGTTATTAAGAGCCTCTTCCAATAAACAAATCAAAATTTTTTGTGTATAAGAATTTGATTCTTTTAATAAATTATTATTTGAACATTTAGCATTCATAATTTTCTGATAGTAAATAGTATCATTTTTACATTCGTTCTTATTTATTTCTATTAAAGTCCCGTCTTCTTTTCTAAACAACATTCTATAATACATTATTAAATCTTTAATTTTTATTTCGTTAAATCAAATAATCTAATTTATTCTTAATACATATATATAAATGAATAATACTGTACAATCATATTCTAGAACTGCTGGTGACATTGGTGGTGCGGTTAAAAGATCCGCACAAAGTGTGTATGTCGCAGCGAAGCCATTGTTAAGCGATCCATTATTTATTTCATTATGCGTTGTAGGACTTGCCATCGCTCTACTCGTCATCAGATTTTATGTTTATCCTTTGGCAAAACCGTATTTAAAGAAAATATTGAGAATGGATGAACCTAGCACCAATAATGAGTTTAATGCAAAAAGTGAAGGACTGCAAGGAGAAAATAAAGAGGCAGAAATTATGTTTTTCCACACTGATTGGTGTCCTCATTGCAAGACTGCGAAGCCTGAGTGGGATCAAGTAAAGGCCGAGTATGATGGTAAGACCATCAACGGTTACACTGTTTATTTTACTGATGTGAATTGCACAAATGACAACTCTGAAACAGAGAAATTGATGAATACCTATAAGATTGAAGGTTATCCTACCATCAAACTATTGAAGGACGGTACAGTCATTGAGTATGACGCAAAACCTACGAAGGATACACTTGTTCAATTTTTGAACACTGTGTTGTAAGTCTTCTTACTACCCAAAGCATTAATAAGGAGTCAAATAGTTTCAAAAATTAATTAAAATTTGAAAATAGTTCCCGAATAAAGCGGGGGAAGGCTTTGATAAAATTGAACTTAAATATATAATTTTATATCACAGTATAAAACTATGCAAGAATCTGATAATATCAAACCAATCAAGAAGACATCTAAGTCCAAAATTAAAAAATCATTGGTCATTGTTGAAGAAAATCATCAACAGTCAGTTGATAGTACTTGTGTAATGGACCTTCAAAATATGGAAGGTTTACAATATTTGCAAACTATCCAAGACAACAGCATTGATCTAATTTTAACAGATCCACCCTATATTATTTCCAAAGATAGTGGTATGAATGATCATTACAACACAGTAAAGTTCAACGAAGAAAATCAAATTGAATTTGTGAAAACAGAGGAAGAATGGGAGCAATACAAAGCATCCAATAATATTCTTGACGAATCAAAGAAGGACAACTATTTGAAATATGGCACCATTTATGGCAAAAAATATTGCGTCAAAACGGACTACGGAAATTGGGACTTAGATTTCAGTATGGAGACCCTAGAAACATTCATTGCAACCTATTACAAGAAACTTCGGAAAGGCGGTACACTCATTATCTTCTTTGATCTGTGGAAAATTACTGGACTCAAAGATTTGTTGGAAAAACACAAGTTCAAGCAGATCCGTTTTATTGAATGGATAAAAACTAACCCTCAGCCACTCAATTCAGCAGTAAATTATTTGACCAATTGCAGAGAGATTGCTCTAATTGCAGTGAAAGGAGGAAGTCCAACCTTCAACAGCAAATACGACAACGGAATTTATATGCATCCACTTCAAGGTGGAAAAAATCGGTTTCATCCAACCCAGAAAAGCCTCGTCCTATTTGAAGAACTTATTGCAAAGCATTCCAATCCTGGTGACACTGTATTGGACACTTTCTTAGGATCAGGGACTACTGCAATCGCGTGTAAAAAAATGCAGCGTAGCTGCAAGGGTTGTGAAGTAAATGAAGAATACTTCGGGAAAATGATGGACATACTTTCTAATTTATAAATTTATGATTTCAAAACATTCAGGGAACCTCGCCAATAATTTTTCAAATGCCCAACGGAACTTGATGCAGTCCCGGTGATTATGAATTTGGAACTCGCCAATAGTTATCCCATCAATGCTTATACACGAACTTTCACTCCAAACTTTATTTTTCTTAATATGACTGAACTCTACAACTAGAGAAGACCACTGAATGGGCGCCACCTTTTTAACAAACATCAACTTATCAGACTTTTTATTATAATAAATGGTTGGACAATCAAATGTGCACTCTTCATAAATGCTGAGCATATCGGTCACATTCTTTATAATGTATTCCTTGATTTCGTCTAGTGTACTGGTCTCAAGAATTCCGAAATGATGGCAGAATTTTTTTTTAGAAGGCTGCCCTACAACCTGTGGTGCAATTTTACCGTCTTTTTTTGTTGTTTTTGCACTGAGTTTAACTGCCTCATTTTCTAGGCCTGTAAAATCGTATCTGGCGCCGCTCTTTGCAGTATGAACCAACTGATGTGGATAAATTTCTAACAGTTTTGCAATGCGTTCTTTGACTTGTTGAGCTTCTTCCATACTATATTTATATGTTCCATCATATGGAGTATTATAAAGCAAACAAACTCCCATTTCAAAAACTTTTCCAAGGTCTTCTGTTTGCACCTTCTTTACAGGAGTTGTAACAAGAATTTTAAATTCATCATCATCAAAACTCTCAACAATAACTAGCTTCGGTCTGGGTCTGATTTTGATTTTGGTTTCAAGATTTGGTACTTCCATTTTATTGCAATAGTGTAACAAAATAAAGTTATTTAAAAATGGAATCAATTTTTATAAATGAACATTTAATAATTTATAATTCAGCAGCTTCTTCACAGTGTGTTCTCTCACTTTCATTAGAATTACTAATTTTAACTAAATAATCAATTGCACCTTTCATTCCTTTCTCAAATAGTTGTTCGCGTGTTTGTTGATCATATAAAACTTTCTTTAAGTCATCTAAGCTCATTGGATATGTCTCAAATATTAATTCGTTTTTAATACAACCAGGTTCTGTCAAAAAACGAGTACCTACAGAAAATACAATGCTTGTAATAAAATTAACAATAAAATCCAAAATGGTTGACTCAATTTTTATCATATTGTCCCCTCCTTTTACATAAAAATTATTGATGCCAAAGATTATTTCTTGATCTTCTACATCATCTAGGCAATTCTTCAATGGATAATTCATAACTACTCCTCCGTCAACATAGCATTTGCCCTCTATGAAAACTGGACATATAATCCCAGGAATAGCGGAGGACATTTGAATGGCAGTTAAAATCGGTAAGTCTGGAAATGTTTTATAATTAATATCAACAATTTCAAATGCATTGGATTCTAATGTGAAAAAATGCATATCTTTTTTAGTGGCTTTGTAAAATTGTAACATAGTAAAATCTAAAGGCCATTCTTTTATAGCAAAAAAAGGTTTGAACACAATTTCAATTGCACTTCTATCAAGCAGACCTTTTTTAGAATAAGCATCAAAAAACATATTAGGTTTAATCTGGATTGCTTCGTGCCAAGGACGTTTAATAATATAATCAGTAATCATTGGCCATTCAAATCCAAATGCAATGAATGTTGCCAAAAATGTACCGATGGATGTTGCATAAATACTTTCTATATCTTCTTTATTCCAAAATTTTTGTTCTTCTAAGTATTGCAATGCACCTAATGAAATAATTCCAGTAGGTCCTCCTCCTGGAATCACCAAATGCTTGATCTTTTTTAAAGGAGTTTGAGACTCAGATTTTATTTCTAATCCTGTTAATGATTCTTGTAGTTTTTCTGGGTTTTCAGGGTTTTCTAATTCTCTGGATTCATTCATTTAATTAAATTATTTGCATTATTTTTATTTTGTTTTTCTCTAATATATTAACAATGGCTAATATCTTTACATTAGAAAATGTTGCAGACTTTTCCGAAAAATTAAACATTGATGATCTTTATGAAAAGAAGAGGCAACACGATCTAAATCAGTTAGCCCTTTTCAATAAAATTCTGAACCGAGTACACGTAAGGATTAAGACAGTGTCTAGGCAAAAAATAGATGAGCAATTCTGTTGGTTTGTTGTCCCTGAAATTATGATAGGTGTCCCAAAATTTGACCAAGGTGCGTGCATTGCTTATTTAATGGATAAGCTGACCGATAATGGTTTCGCTGTTCGTTACACACATCCAAATGCGTTGTTCATATGTTGGAATCAATGGGTGCCGTCTTATGTCAGGACCGAACTTAAGAAGAAAACAGGCATAATTGTTGATCAATATGGTAATAAAGTATTAGAGGATGGTGATGATCCAAGGTTGCAAATAGGGTCTACTTCAAATTCCAACAATTCAAATTCTCTAGAAGATATGATATTTAAGAAGAAAGACCAAGGATTGCAAGGACAAAAGCCACAAAAGAAATTCACTCCAATTAATTCTTATAAACCTCAAGGCGCGTTGATTTACAATGAAGATCTTTTGAGTTCTTTAGAAGACAAGTTTACATAATTTTTTGTTAATATAATATATAAAATGTTTGGATTCAGCAGGAGTAGAGTCAAGAGCAATCCACAAGTTATGTACGATACCAGGCCATCAGTTATTAGCAGTAGCGTGCCAAGTTCTTCAGAAATCAATGGTGTTAATAGTGAGATACTCAAGGATGATTTTCAAGGCATGCCTAAATTTGATCAAGATATGTACCGAGAAAAAATTGGATCTGTAACACCAAAATATTACTCTCAAACTACAGATCCGGGGCTTTTAGATCCTGCTACCTATCCAGTAAATGTCGTCGCTAGGAGCGATTTCAATAAGGGTTTGAATCGTCCATATAATTCATCTAATGTTGGTGGAAAGCTTTACAAGAAGAAGAAGCACACAAAGAAACACCACAAGAAGGGTGGATCTAAATCTAAGAAGCACCACAAGAAGACCAGGGCTCATCGTAGTCGCCATAGACGCAGGCAATAAATCCCACACCATAATATCATAATGACCCAACAACACATATCATTTTATTGACACCATAATTGCATCTCAATAAAATCACCCATTTTCCCCATAGGTCGCCGCGCAATTTTGCTACATATTTGCAGTCCCAATTTTGTATCTCATAAGAAAATAAAAGAGCATTATGGTCACGAATTGACAAAGAAGACCATAGGCCCGCAAACTGAAAAGAGACTACTTTTTTCTTTTCAAAAGTATTTTTGGCTTTTCGTTTTTGGACATCGAAAAAATGTCCAATTTTCAATAGGTCCTTCCTAACCTAAAAAAAGGTACTAAAAAGTCACTTGTGATCATAATGATCTGATTTTCATTTTTTCCATTGAAAAAACTGTGATCATAATTTTTTCAAATTTTTATAAAAGGGCTTAAAAATTTCTGTCCTTTAGGTATAGTGTTGAAAAATGTTGAAAACGTCAACAAATGAAAATTGCCTAGGCGTTGATTTAGAAGAAACTCCAAAATCTGTGACCAAACTTGGTAAGGTGAAGCTCGTCCCTCTAAGCGTTTCCGGGAAACATCAACAAACGGGGGAAATTTGTCAACAAACGTCAACGGAAACCAAACCATACAAAAATTTTTGTGTATGTGGTCGTAAATATTCAACCCGTTCTGGTCTCTGGAAGCACGTGAAGATATGTGGAAACACAGAGCATAAATCTGTTGACGCAGCCCAGGAAACGGAAACGGAAACGGAAACGGAAACAGGCCATTCAACGCAAGCCCAAAAAAAACAACAAAAAAATTTTGATTGTAGTTGTGGAAAAAAATACAAGGAACGAACAGGTTTATGGAAACATCAAAAAATTTGTAACTGGGTTGAAGATTCAGATGTAATAAATAAGCCATTAGAAAAGATGAATGAAAATAATGTGATGTTTGTTATGGAAATAATAAAACAAAATCAAGATTTTATTCACAAACTTGTTATGGATCAAACCAGTAAAATGATGGAAATGGTAAAAGAATCATCGCATACCAATATTACAAATAACAATAACAATAATAATACCAATAATTTCAATATTAATATGTTTTTGAACGAAAAGTGTGGAAATGCAATGAATATTATGGATTTTGTTAACTCTCTCCCACTTCAACTGGATGACTTGGATAATACCGCAAAAGTAGGATATGTCAATGGAATATCTAATATTTTTCTTAGAGGTCTCAATGAGTTGGATGTTTGTGAAAGACCAATTCACTGTAGCGATTTGAAAAGAGAAACGATTTACATTAAGGACAACAATGTTTGGGAAAAGGATGAAGACAAAGGAAAAGTCAAGAAAACGATTCAATATATCACACAAAAAAACTTAAAACAGTTGAATGATTGGGTGAAAGAAAACCCTGAATCAAAAGATATTAAAACAAAAAAACACGATCATTATATGAAAATACTTAGTAAATGCACTGGTGGAATAGATGATGAGGAAAACGAGAAATTTTTTGGAAAAATTATAAAAAATGTATCAAAAGAGGTATATATTGATAAAAATGATAAATGATTTTATAAACATATATTAAGAAGAATGCCTCAAAACAAGTCATTAAAAAGAGAAGATTATAAAAAACAAAACATTTCCCTCAAAAAATACAGTAAAGGAAATAAGCGCCTCAAGAAAAATAAAAAGTCAAAGGATAAAAGAAAAAAAGACGAGAATTGTAAGCTAGCTTTCACTAAATTTGAAGGTTCAACACATAATCCCAAATATGATTTGCCAATTGAAGATGCCCTTGTTAAATTACTCAATACCCCTTTTGCACCAAAAACAGTCCAGCCAACCAATGATTATTACACATATATTAATGATGAATGGATAAAAAAAACAGCCCAAGAGTTGAACTCTCAACAAGGCAAGTTTTATGTTCAAGTGGACGACTTCAGAATTACTCAAGAAAAGGTTTATTATGAGTTAGTTGATATTGTAAAGAATTATACCAAAAATGTGAAGTCCAAAAGATCAACCCTTATCGGAAACGTATATAAATCATTTGTATCATTAGATCCAAATAAACGTAAATTGCACGTTGCAAATTATGTCAGATTCTTGGATAAAAATATTAACTCAGGTAGGCTCTGGGATTTCTTGGGTTATCTCAATAAAAATGAAATAATTTCTTGGGGGTCACCCATTTTCTGGAGCGTTCTCCCAGATGAAAAAAATTCTAAAATATATAACAATTATATTTATGCAGCAGATTTGTCTCTATACGACTGGCAACTCTATGATCAAGATGATGGTCAGTCAGCAGATTATATTAAATACAAGAAAATAGTAAAATCCAGATTTTTCAAATACATAAAGGATATTTTTGATGCTTGTCTTCCAGATGAAGATCACGACCCTCAAGATGTTTTTGATGTTGAAAACCAAATTCTAGATGCAATGAACTGCACAAATAAGGGTATTAAAGAAGCAGGTGATAATTACAACAAGGTATCTGCAAAAGATGCTTTAGAAAAATATGGATTTGATTGGGCTACATTTTCAAGTAAACTAGGGTTCAAGAAGACTCCACCTTATATTATAACAAATAGTCTCAATTACTTGAAATGTATATCGGAGTTAATGGAAAAAGAGTGGACCAGCAAAAAGTGGCGCACTTATTGGCTCTACATTTTCTTACGTCAGATCATTCGTTTTGACAAGCATCTACAAGATATTTATTTTGAATTTCAAGGCGTTTTCTTGAAGGGATTCACAAAAAAGTTTCCAGATGAATTATATCCAATCTTCGGTCTTTCTGCCACATTTAATACATTTTTAACAACAGAATATGTAAGACATAACTGGAACCAGCAACACATTGATTATGTTGAAAATATGGCGGAAGATTTACTCACCGTTTTCAAGCGCATTATTAGTAGAAATACTTGGTTAACACCTAAGTCCAAACAATTTGCACTCAAAAAGTTGAATTATATGAACTTGGTTGTTGGTAAACCCGGTAAATTACGTTATGATCCTCTTCTTAATTACACTGCCGATGACCCTTGGGGAAATATGGAGAAACTCGTTTATTGGAAAGTTGAAAAATTTGTTAGCTTATCTGGTAACGAAGTGATTGATATCCCTCAAGTAGACTGGAATGAATTTAAGTTAGTGGGTACACAAGCATATATTGTAAATGCATTCTATCAAATGGATAAGAATGAGATATACATCCCTTTAGCATATTTGCAGAAGCCTTTTATAGATTTAGAAGAGCGCGGAATTGAATACAACTTGGCGCGCATTGGATATACGTTGGCACACGAAATGTCACACGGTTTGGATGATTTAGGAAGTAAGTACGATCATTTAGGTAATTTGTATGACTGGTGGTCGCCCGCAGATAAAAAGAAGTATCAAGAAATTATTAAAGATATTGTAGAGCAATATGAAGATGCGGCAGCTAAGGACGGAATACATTTTGACGCAAGTATTGCCACTGGTGAAAATATGGCGGACATTTCTGGTTTAGCAATTTGTGAGGAGTACTTAAGGGATTTTCAAGATAAGAATGAAGATATTGTTCCGATTCGTTCTCTCTCATTCCAGGCATTTTTCGTTTATTTTGCCATACAACAAAGACAACAGATCAGTGAAAACGCAATTAAGGCGCAATTAAAAACGAATCCCCATCCATTGGATAAATATAGAACAAATTGTCCATTGGCCAGGCTCAAATTATTTAGGAGTATTTATAATGTGAAAAATGGAGATAATATGTGGTGGAAATCTACCAACACTGTTTGGAATTAAAAAATATTATTTTCTAGAATTTATATATAAATGGCTCGTCGTACTCGTACTCGTTCTCATCACCACAAGCGCGCTCACCACGCTCATAAGACCAGATCTGCTATGAAGGCTGTCTCTCTTGCTAGACAAGCTGCTAGAACTGCTAAGGTTGCTGCCAAGGGTGTCTCTAAGGCTGCTCAACGTGCCGTCAAGGCTGCTCGTTCCCACTCTGTTGGTCAAGCCAGACAGGCTACTCGCAGCATCAAGAAGGCTCTTCAGAAGACCGTCAAGGCTGGTCGCCAAGCTCAACGCGCTGCCCAGCATGCTCAAGCGGCTCAACGCCAGTAAATATCATCTTGTATTTTTGATATAAAATGTGAGTTAATTTATAATTGATTATTATAATGAATTATAAATTATAATTTAATTAGAAGGTTCTATTCTCTTCTCTTTGATTCAATAATAGCTTGTTGATATTTAATATCATTTGGAACTTCTCTTTCAATCTGTTGACCTCGCATTTCTTGTCTTCCCATTTGGTTCCCTTCCAGTTCTTGTTGTCCGTGTAAATAAGTCAAATCTTCTTTCTTATTTTCAAGAGCACTAATTTGTTTTTCAACTAATTGAACAGATAATGACTCAACAATAGCCTTATATATATCAATGCCTTCATCATAATCATTTTGACAAGTTAAATACAAGTTCACAATAACATCTCTTGCTTCAGAAATCATTTTATTCAAACCTTCCATATTTAGTTCAGGGTTTACTCGGAAGTGTTTTTTGTTTGTAATAGGATCTTTATATATAACAAAAAGCGTATCAATAATTTTGAGAAGGACTCCTTGTTGTTCATTTACAAAGGATACCATTTTTCTCAAATTTTCTGCATATTTAACAAATAATTCGTTTCGGTATGAACCTCTGAATTCACCTAATGGAACAGCAGTTGCCTTTTTATCCTTAGAATCTGAAGACGAAACCGAAGCTTCTTTCTCTTTTTTATTTTGAATTTCTTTTTCTTTTTCTCTTTCTTTCTCTTTTTCTAAAACAAGTTTTAGTTGTTCATATTCTGGAATATGTCCATCACTTTTTAATTTTTTTAATTGAGCTTCCATTTCTTCAATTTTTTGTTTTTGTTCTTGTGCTTTTTGAATTTGGAGTTCTTCTTTTTGTTTTTGAGATTCTTTTATTTTTTTACATATTTCACCCTTTTTATGATCTTTCATTTTAATATCACTGAACCTATGGAGACCTGGAGGCATAGTTCCTTCATTTGAAAAACTTCTATAAAATCTTTCCAGGTCAGCGTGGTATTGTTCTTGCATTTCTGAACTTCTACCTTTGAATTTTCCAGTTTTGAAGTCATAATCATCATTATTGTATAACTCCTCTAATTGTGCAATTCCAGGTTGATTGCCAAGAGTTTCTCCTGTTTCAGACTCAGAGTCCGAGTCCGAATCTGATTCATCTTCACCCTTGGAAAATTTGCATAATTTTGGGTTAACCACAATTTCATCTTCTGAACTTGAGCTTGAAATTCCAGATTCAGTAGTTGTTCTCGGATTTTCGCTTTCACTTGTAGACTGCCTTTCTCTCTTTGAATCAATTTCATTATCACCTTTTAAGACATCAATATGTTTATTGCATAAATTGAGCTTAGTAACTTTCACTACAGCACTTCTAGGAATGCTACTTTTTTCAAAAAAAGATTTTTTTATCTTATTACCTAAATAATCAGTGTATTCATATTCAGGACTAATTGTAGTAACGATCGCTGCAAATAAATGTGCTATTTTAATATAAAACTTTGCGATTTCATTGCAAATCATTGTACGTTGGTCACCAGGTGGCATATTTAAACGATCTAAATCTTCTTTGCTTGTATAATAAATTTTTTCCTTACTTGAAGATAACTGTGGTTGTTGATAATCATTGAGTAGATATTCCTTTTCTTCTGAAGTTACTGGTTCAGAAGAACTATCAGATCTGTAACTGGAAGAACTAACGCTTGAATCTTTCATTTGTTGTGCAAATTTATCTCTAAAATTTTGAGGATTTTCGGGAAATTCTATTTCCTTTTCTTTCTGTTCCCTTTCTTTTTGTTCCTTTTCTTTTTGTTCTTGTTCTTTTTGTTCCTTTTCTTTTTGTTCTTGTTCTTTTTGTTCTTTTTCTTTTTGTTCTTTTTCTTTTTGTTGTTTTTCTTTTTGTTGTTTTTCTTTTTCAATATAAGGCACAAATTGTATTGGTCTATTTTGTTCTATATTTTGCATATTAGGTTGTCCTAATGGTTGTCCTAATGGTTGTCCTAATGGTTGTCCTAATGGTTGGCCTAATGGTTGTCCTAATGGTTGTCCTAATGGTTGTCCTAATGGTTGTCCTAATGGTTGGATTGGATTAACTTGTCTCTGCATTGCAATATTTACTTCTTTTTCTGGTGCAAAATTTTGTCTTTCAAAATCTCTTTTATAAGAAGGATCTGCTTTATGTAATGGATTACGATGTTCTTCATCAGAATAAATATCACCATATCTAGGATCAGGATATCTAAGATCGTCATACCTAGGATCGTCATACCTAGGATCAGCATATCTAGGATCTTCATACCTAGGATCAGCATATCTAGGATCTTCATACCTAGGATCAGCATATCTAGGATCGTCATACCTGGGATCAGCATATAGGCCACGAATATTGTAATCAGGAACTCCTCGTGTGTATAAAGCAGGATCATTTCCAAGATCAACATCACCGTAACGGTAACGGTAACGAGAATCATAGTCATCAAGTTCACCGACTCCTTGTTGTGCGACTCCTTGTTGTGCGCCTCCTTGTTGTGCGCCTCCTTGTTGTGCGCCTCCTTGTTCTGCAATTCCTTCGTTTACACGTTCACCAAGTTTATCAACCTCTAAATGACCAAAATTTTTGTCAATGATATTAGATGTGAGCAAAACCAGTTTTTCACAATATGCTTTTTCGTATAATTTTCTTAAACTATTGAAATCCATTGTCAATATGTAGTGAGTCGCAAGAAAATCTAATTTATCTTCAAGTGATAAGTTTTCTGGTATTTCATCAACTCCGGATTCATTATGACTCATTAATGTGGTTGTTTTGTTTCCCATATATGATAAATATATAAAATAAAATTGAATTAAAAACATATTATTATTATGAAAAGCACAATATAATGAGCCATCACCAACAACAAATCAGTAAAAAAAATAAACATCATAATATAAATAAGAAAGAGTTATGGAATACATTTGATATTGAGATCTGTAAAAATGACCCAAATTCACCAAAAATCGGACCATTGGAATGTATGTATCGCAACAGTGGCAATCGCGAATTTTGCGAATCTTGTGAAGCCTCTTTAGCTTTTTCAGAAGAAGGATTTCTTACGTGCACAAATTCAAAATGCGGGATTATTTACAAGGATATTGTAGATCAAACTGCAGAATGGCGATATTATGGAGCAGACGATAATCAAGGAAGTGATCCAACCAGATGTGGAATGCCGATCAATCCCCTTTTGCAAGAGTCTTCATTTGGATGCAAGGTTTTATGTAATGGTGGAACCAGTTATGAAATGCGCAAAATCAAACGATACACAGAATGGCAATCAATGCCATATAAGGAGAAGTCACAATACGACGAATTTCAGCGCATTACAGTAATGGCACAAAATTCAGGAATACCGAAATGTATTATTGATGACGCCATACGATACCACAAGAAGATCTCGGAATATGAGCTGACTTTTAGAGGAGATAACCGCGACGGCATATTAGCAGCCTCTATTTATATTTCGTGCCGTATTAATAACTATCCTAGAACTGCCAAGGAAATTTCAACGATCTTTCATTTGGATGTGGCGAGTGCTACACGTGGATGTAAAAATGCTTTAATCATTATCAATAATTTAGAAAAAGATATGGATAATAAGGAGAAGACAAATTTTGGTAGAACAAAACCGGAGGCTTTCATTGAACGTTATTGTAGTAAGCTGAACATTAATGGAGAGCTAACAAAGGTTTGTCATTTCATCTCTATGAAAATAGAGAAGATGAATTATATGCCTGAAAACACACCGAATTCCATTGCAGCAGGGGTAGTGTATTTCATTGCACAAATATGCAAGTTAAGTGTTGGGAAGCGAGATGTTAAGAATGTTAGCGAAATCAGCGAAGTGACAATCAATAAGTGCTTCAAGAAAATAGAAAAGATTAAGGATACTCTTGTACCTCAAGCAATATTGAAGAAATATTCCGAGTAAAAATAAATATTTTGTGTATATTTGCCTATATATTTGCCTATATGTGTTAAATCAATAAAAATATAGTATCTTAGATAATAAGTGTAAAAATGGAAGGACAATCAAATGGAGAGCAATCAAATGGAGAGCAATCAAATGGAGATCAACTTGTTGCAAATACAAATCAAAAAATACCATCCAAAATATTTGTAGTGCCTTATAGAGGTCGCTATCATCATAAATTCTTTTTTTGTAGACAAATGGATTTTATTTTGCATCACGAAAAAGATTATTTGATTCTGTTTTCTCATCAATGTGATGACCGTAATTTCAATCGTGGAGCAATGAAGAATATTGGGTTTATTGTTATGAAAGAGAAATATCCAGATGACTATAAAAATATGACATTTATTTTTAATGATGTTGATACCCTTCCTTTCTCTCGGATTTTTGATTATGAGACTGAAGAAGGAATTGTCAAACATTATTATGGTTTTGAAGAAGCGCTTGGAGGAATTGTAGTTATTAAAGGTTCCGATTTTGAAAAAATCAATGGTTATCCGAATTTTTGGGGATGGGGTATGGAAGATGCGTGTTTACAGAAGAGATGCAACAAACATCAGCTAACAGTAGATAGATCGCGATTTTACCCAATTGGGAGCCCAGAGATTCTACAATTATTTGATGGCGTATCGCGTTTGATTTCAAAGAAAGATCATACAAGAATGATGATGGATAATGGGCGGGATGGTATCAAAACAATTCACAAATTATTATATAGTATTGATAATGAGTCTCTCAATCCAGAAGATAATAACCATATTGTTTTCAATCCTAGAATCAAAATTGCAAATGTTACACAATTTCAGACATTGGTCAGATTTAAAAACGAAGAATTCTTTGAATATGACTTGAGAGAACCCAAAGAAAACATTATTTATTCTCAAGATGCAGAAACTACAAATAAAAGAGTTATTCCAACAAATGAATGGAGGAATATACCTTATATTCCTACTGTTGAAGAGAGAACAATGCAGCAACAACAATATATGCCGCCTTCACTTACGCCTTCACTTACGCCTTCAAATATTTACTCACAAAATTATGCCAGGTTAGTTGGTGCAAAACAGCGGGCTACTGGAAGTGTTGCGATTGGTCTAGGAGGAGTAAGATAACCTCAAATATAATTATAAAAATATAAAGGCAATTCATATATTTTTATATGCTCAAAATATTATTTAAAGGAAGAAATAATTTACAATGCATCATAAAAAATCAAGTCAGGTATAATTGTAATAATGTAGAAAGATTAAGATTTTCGCAAATAAATTCTGAAACGCGCGAAAATATAGAAAAATACATTTTAACAACGCAAATATGTACAATTCTTTGTACAACAGGCGGAGTTATTATATATGGAGGAGATGCATTATTGATCAATGTAGAAAAAAATTTTCTGGTTCATTTTATTGAAACATTGAAAGGTGCTACATTAGGTTTTATGTATGGAGCTTGGATAGGATTTTTCTGGCCAATAACAGCGTCGGTTTTAATGGTCAGATTTTGCGATGCATCTTTGAAAGCCCAATATAAATTTATGTGAATTTACTATAAATTAATATAAAGTAAAATAAATATATACAATATGGCGCAACAACAAACCCCAGTTCAAATACCAATAAAAATCCCAGATAGATTGGAAGAATTTGAACATATGTATTATATTAATTTGGAACACCGTACTGATCGTAAAGATCATTTGATAAAAGAGTTTGCAACACTTGGACTCAAGTCTGCAACACGATTCAACGCGATCCGCAATCAAAACGGTGCAATCGGTTGCACATTAAGTCATATTAAAGTCTTGCAAGATGCAAAGAAAAATTGTCTGCCATATGTTATGATTGTTGAAGATGATATTCAGTTTACCAATCCTGAATTATTCAAGAATCAGATCAATGGTTTATTACAATCGGGAGAATCTTGGGATGTGATTTTGATCGCTGGAAACAATTTACCTCCCTACAAAAAAATAAACGATTTTTGTGTACAAGTGGCCCAGTGTCAAACAACTACTGGTTATATTGCGAAGTTAGATTATTATGATACTTTAATAAACAATATGAAGGAAGGTCTTGTGAAACTTATGAAAGAACCACATAGACATTTCTTATATGCAATTGATAAATATTGGTTTTTATTACAACAACGTGATAAATGGCTTATTATCACACCTCTAACTGTTGTGCAACGCGTGGATTACAGTGATATTGAAAGAAGAATGACAAATTATCGTAAAGCAATGACTGACTTGGATAAGTTTCATATGATTAGAATGGAACAGAATCCAGCTGCACACATTCAAGCAAAACCTCTATAAATAAGGTTGGGCAATTATTTTGAATTCTCCGAAAAAAAATGTTTTTTGTATAATTAAATAATATGAGCTCTATATTTGTTCAGTTATTTCATATTATTTTTGTAGGTGGTTTTCTCTCTTATGTGGGATTAATAAGAACAGATGTGAATCCTATTATTTATAATATTTTGATTTGGTTAGCAATTTTCATTTTTTGTTTTCACTTATACAAGGCAACAACTAAGAAAAACCCTTGGATAAATGTAATACATATTTGCATTATTGCACCTTTGATCTTTTATATTGGCTATACTAGAGAGAAAACCCCAAGATTTGTATTTGAAATTTTATTGATGCTTGCCATTACAGCCATTGGATACAACGGGTTTTACTTGATTAAGGAAAATGTTTTTAGGTCTAGTGACAAATAATTTTTATCCAAGATGGATGGAATAAATCGCGGGTGCTATGTGGGAGAGAAGGTCCGAACCATATGCTTGGATAACAAACAGTCTTGTATGGGTTATTATTGAAATAAGCACCCCACCAACTAAATGTACTATTGGCAATAATATTATGTGTGCATAAACTCATCAATAACATTTCTTCCCAATCTTCTTCAATTTGAGACATATAAATGAATTCCAATTGAGGGTAATCTTTTTTTAGCTCAATGATAATATTGTTAACTTCTACAATATCTTTGATCTCGGTAAAATAGTAAACACGTTTTAATTCAGAATAACATTTTAGAATAGTTGATAATGAATTGCTATAATATGATTTTTCTAATATTGGATACTTATCTTGGATATCAACATAATCCCCAATCCTGAAATGCATAGATATACTATCATTGAAATCGTAGTTCTTATCTTTGTATTTATCTAAAACAAACTCTTTCTTTTTTTGAAGTTTAATCATATTACAAATTGCGTGATATTCGTCGTCAAAATATTTGTAACTTTGATAATAACCGAATAATATGACATTTTTTCCGAAAATTTTAGTCAAAGGGGAATATTCAAAACCTTTTTCTCTCATCATATCAAATTTGGGAATAATTTTTTTGACTAAAACTTGGATAGAAGATAGAAACGAACTCCAATATACCTTCCTTTCTGTGAACTTACCAAATGCTTGATCACTATATGGAAAAATAATAGGTTCACCTGTGTTAAGAGAATATGCCAATGCAGTAAAAATTTGGAACAACTGGTTGCCGAGTCCACCCATAATGTATGTGCTGATCATTATTAAGTATTTGAATATAAGTTTTATATCATTTTTTCACTTATCTAAAAGATGCAGATGGTTTTGCTACACTTTTTCTAAAAGATGCAGATGGTTTTGCTACACTTTTTCTAAAAGATGCAGATGGTTTTGCTACACTTTTTCTAAAAGTGTAGTTTATCAATATTTACCTTCAAAGAAGACATTTCTATAAATTTATAACATTATGTATTTATTATCTTTTTCTAAACTTTTTCCATTTTTCTAAAAAGTGGAAATTGAAGAATTCGCATATCCAGGTAACAACGACTCGTAGGCTCGTCTGGCAACTGCAATAGGATCATTTTCCATATTCCAAGTAACTTTGCATAGTTTTTTAACCATTGCATAGAATTTCTGTCTACAACGTCCATTAGACCAAGCATCCAAGTCTTGACGCGACCTTATATTTTCTTGTTTGAGAACATACTCAACTGCCTTCTTGATGCTATCAAATTCTTTTTCTTTGTTTATGTGTTCAAATTTAATCCTTCTAGGTCTGATTCCGAACAATCCATAAGCAATCTCACAAATTATTTGAATTATACAAAAGAGTATTAAAAACGTTAAATGCCATAATACAGTAGAGTAATACAAATTGAATATGTTAGGATCCATAGTTTGCGATAAATAATGTGTACTTTGAATCATAGTAGACAATTATTTTTCAATTTTTTTGAGCCTCCACTCGCTCAATTCGTGTGGGTTTAGAAAAATATTTGGCTCCACCTTTCTCAAAGGTGGACTTAGAAATCCGCGTTGAATTCAAACACATCTTCCGACTTCGTCTTATTGGCCAGCGCATAATCCCCCACCTTCTTTTCAAAAAAATTGGTCTTCCCCTCCAAACTAATCAGTTCCATCCAGTCAAATGGATTCACCACATTATAGATCTTATCGTATCCCAATTGGACAGCAAGTCTATCCGCGACGAATTTAATATACTGCGTCATAAGTTGTGAGTTCATACCAATGAGGCGACACGGTAATGCATCACAAATAAATTCGGTCTCAATATCAACTGCTTCTTTGATAATTTCGTGGATCCTCGCCTTCCCCATTTTTTTCACCAGTTTGGAATAGAGGAGCACAGCAAATTCGGTGTGCAAGGCTTCATCACGACTAATTAGTTCATTAGAGAAAGTGAGACCAGGCATTAAACCACGCTTTTTCATCCAGTAGATGCTGCAAAACGCACCGGAAAAAAAGATGCCCTCTACACAGGCGAAGGCGACCAGTCGGGTGGCAAATGTTGACCGATTATCATGGATCCATTTTTGCGCCCAGTCTGACTTCTTTTTTATGCAAGGATAATTTGATATAGCATTGAAAAGCTTATGTTTCTCATCTGGATCTTTAATATAAGAGTCAATTAAGAGACTGTAACTTTCAGAATGAATATTTTCCATTGCAATTTGAAAACCATAGAAGGCGCGAGCCTCTGCAATTTGCACTTCCCCCATAAAACGCTGGGCCAAGTTTTCCAATACGATGCCATCACTCGCAGCAAAGAATGCCAAAATCATAGATAAGAATTTGCGCTCGTCTGCATTTAAGCTGTCCCAATGATTCATATCTTTTGATAAATCAATTTCCTCCGCGCGCCAAAAACAGTCCACTTGTTTTTTATACATTTCCCATATGCTCTGATCTTGAATTGGAAACATAACAAACCTGTTATCGTTTGGTGTTAGTAGAGGCTCTCTCGCAGTCTGTGACATCCTAAATAATATATTGCAAAGATTTTATATTTGAATCTAATATATATTCCAATTTCAGAATCCAAACCCAGTGAAAAAATTACAAAAAAAATAATTGTAATTTAACGCAACTAGTGAAAGACAAATAGTAAAACGCAGTTAGAAAAAATAATCAGAAACTAATATAACAATGCCAATTCAAGTGATTCAAATAGAAAGAGTACCTACACAAGAAATAGAAAACCAAGATCCAATGCCTTTAGGAGAACGCGATCAAAAATTAATACAATTAGAAGCCGAGATAGAAGCCAAGCGTAACTGGTTATTACAACGTAGGAAGGTTTTAAAAAAGAATCTAAGAGAGAATAAGTTTTTGCAAGGAGTTAAGGAGGATTACGAGAAGTTTTATAATTATACTGTCAAACAAAAAGAGAGTCAATTAAAAGCGTTTGCAATGTTGAACCAATATGTGAGCGATATTATTATTAGTGGAAAATTGACGGATCGTGATATTCAGCGTTCTAAGGAAGAACAAGAACAAATAGTTGGGGAAATGGAGAAAATTAAAAGAAATTTAGATAAAATTATGAAAGAGGAAGAATGAATATCTATGCTATATATAAGATATGGCAGCCTTACCTCCAGACAATATTTTACCATCATTACAAAGAGTAAAAACTAGCTTGAATACCTTGAGCAACAATCTTAGGGTAAAATTAGCACAATACAATACATACAAAATAAAGGCCGGCAATTTTATTAATTTTTTAAGTTCTGTTATAATTAGACTTCTAGCAGATGAAAGACGACTAAGAGAGGAACTAGAAGAAGCACGGCTAAGAGGAGCGAATCAAGATGAGATTGAAAGACTACAAAGAGAAATTCAAGACTTAAATAGGCTTATTCAAAATTATTCTTTAGAAATAAATATAATTGAACAGCTAGTTACACGTATAGAAGAAAAAATAAATGATGCAAATTTTTCACCAGAAAGAGATATTACTAATATTAACGCTCAAATTGATCAAGTTTTACAAAGAGTATCTCCAGGTCTAACTCCAGAACAACAACAAGAATTACAAGACATAATAAACGAGCCACCTGTTAACCCTGATCCTCGTGAAGAAGAGCAAATTCCACAACCAATTATAAGAGGTGGTAAAAAATCTAAATCCAAAAGGAGCAAATCTAGAATGATCAAATGCAGATCTAGGAAACAAATGGGAGGCGCAAGACAAATGGGAGGCGCAAGACAAAGAGGAGGGTTTATTGCGATTTTTGATCAAAAACCTTCTTCTCCAATAGGGCGTTTAAGTGCGGAAAAAAACAAAAGAAAAGACAAACATAGATCCAAAAAGCATCATAAAAAATACGAAAATAAACAAGGTCTAGTATTTGCAAAACAACCACTTCAGAAAAAATATAAAAAAAGTTCATCTAGGAAATCCTCAAGAAGATCTTCCTCTTCTAGTGCAAATAATGGACCTTATTTTTAAAAGCTTTGCAAAAGAGACTGCAAAAGGAAGCTTAACGAACCATATGTCTGAGTCCAGGCATAAAAGAACAATTATCAGGCCATCTTCCACTCATTTGCCAATACAAAATCGCTTTTACACTTCTACGTAAAGCTTTTATTCTAGTACGTTCTTTGAAAACCCGTTTCCAAGAACGCTGCACAATTTTGATCCAAAATGTCTTTATAACTGCACAAAATCTCTCGTGAATATATACTTTTTCAAATATTTCCGGATGCAAATATTTTGAAGACTTAATAATATTTTGATAGTTTCTAATAGTTTTGCTCTTTAACAGTCTTCCATAATTATTTTCAATTGTATTATAAGCAGATAAGCACATATTTCGTATTCCTTTCAAATATTCAAATTCATTGGCAATTGCATAATTTGTTATATTAAAACCAGAACCAGAACCAGAACCTTGATTTGAGTTTGTAGTAACATTTGGTTCAGAATCAGTTTCGGAATCGGTTTCTGATTCTGTATCAGAATATACTGAATCATCGTACTCACCATTGGATAACTCCCCATTAGATAACTCCTCGTTTTCACATTCATCTTCATTTAAAAGGAAATTTTTAGAACAAAAGATAATATAATGATTCAATAGTTCTTTATAACTGGACGAGTCAAATCCGTGAATTCTGGGATGGAATAACTCAACTAGTCCAAGATATCTAGGACTTTTTTGTTTATTTAAGTTTGGACTCGCCGTTTGTTCTGTCATTATATAAAAAGACAAAAAACATCTATTTTATCTTCAATTTTTTCGCATAGATTTCCAGATGTTTGAGAGAAGAATTATATTTGTATTTATATATAAATATGAAACTGCCAAAGAATTTCATCAAGATGTTAGAAAACAAATACGTCCTTTATTTTGTTCTATTTTTAGCGGTTACAAATGTTCTTGGATATCTTGTATTGGGTAATATCAATGCGGTTATATTCTTTATTTTAGTCGGCTTTTTGGTAGGCAACTTTAGTAAAAATATGATTATCATTTTGACGGTGCCGATTGTTTTGACAAGCATTTTGATGGTTGGAAAGAAAGTTACTGAGGGTATGACGGATGGCGATTCTACTACACCTGTACTTACTGATGAGCAAAAGGCTGCTGCTAAAGCAGATCCTGCAGGAACCAAGGCAGCAATAAATACAAAAGTAGAAGATAAGAAAACTGCTATGAAATCCGCTGTAACAGATAAGTTAGCTGCAGCTGGAATTGGTTCTAATACTACTGAAACAGAAACGCCTACTACAACAGATACAACTACCACTACAACAGAAGTATCTGGATTCCAATCCAATGGAACCAATAAGAGCCGGAATAATCGCATTGATTATGCGGCAACAGTAGAGGATGCATATGGTGATCTCAATAAGATCATTGGTGGTGATGGCATCAAGAACTTGACTCAAGATACTCAAAAGCTAATGACCCAACAACTACAACTCGCTGATGCGATGAAGAATATGGGACCACTTTTGGAGCAAGCCAAGGGAATGTTGAAAGGATTAGACTTTAAGGAGTTGGGCGGTTTGGCCAATCTTGCTAAGAGTTTTACTGCAGGAGGTCCAGCGCAAGAGTAATCAGATGCAAAAGTAATACTAATAACTGAAAACAATAACATAATATATTATTCTGAATTATATTATGTTATATTATATGGCAAAAATTTCAAATTCTAATAAAAAATGTCCCCCAGGAGTCATATGCTTTGAAAGTGTTACATTAACAATAATTTTCATTTTACTTTTTTTTATAGGCTACTTGATTTATGCAAACATTTCCAAATCTAATGGTCCTTCATCACAAAAAATCATTATTAATCAAGAGGTTGAAGAGAGAAGTAATATAAATCCAAATGTTGGCTGGGGAACCGGATTTTTTGGAATTCCTAATTTTCCATACAACAATTTACAAGCTGCAAATAATATTTATAATCCATTGGCACCACCTTTGAGAGACGAGCGTTATATAATGGCAGATTTGGCTTTTGTACAACCACCACAACCTGGAAGGGTCCCAATTAATGTTGCAGTAAATGCAGTAGATACCAACTATAGACAAATGGGAATTTTAACACCGATCAATAATAAAACCGAAAATAATATTTTGCAGTTGATGGGGCGTCCACTTTATGTGAGACGTAGTAAATACCAATATTATGCGATTTCAAACCAGCATAATAATGTGAAACTGCCTCTTATTGTTAAAGGGCGTGATGCGTTGAATGATAATGGTGTGGATGAATTATATAGTGGAGATAATGTATTTGTGGAAGGTTATAATCAGCCATTTAAGGTGACCAAATATGAGAATGATACAATTAAATATTTGCCATTTATTTAGAATAATCAAATTACATTAAAAATAGTTGTCCTTATTATTTATTTGGACTTATTCTTTTTACTGTTATTTTTCTTGGATTCTTTAGATTTTTTATTTGTTTTTTTGGTCTTTGATTTTCTCTTTTTGTTCTTCTTCTCTTTACCTCCTTGCATAGATTCTGAAGGATCAGGAACAGGAGCTGTTAATAATTCTGGATCTGGTTGTACTTGTGGTTGTATATCTGGTTGTACCTGCGGCACTGAATTTGATTTTGTTTCATTAGGTATAAATGTTGAATATAAACCATGTAAACCTAGTGCTGCTAGTTGTAATAATCCAGAAACAACATTTGCTCCATTTTGCAAAACAGAATCTTTCAAGTTACTACTGTTTGATTTTATTTCAGCTGCAATTTCTGACGCTTCATTCTCTTGTTTTTGTAAAAAAGATGGATCTTTTGATTCAACAACCTGACTTAAATTAGCAATATCATTTTCACCTTCTTCAAGATCTTCAACAATTTTTTGGTTTTCTGGCAAATCTAATCCTTCTGCTGCAGCAAATATTTTTACAATATTGTCTTGTTGATCAGTAACAAATTGAATTGTTTCTTTGCTTAATTTTGAAAGTTCTAATCTAGCTTCTTCTAATTGATTTTTTAAATCAGTATAATCTGGATCTGTATCAGACATATTTTCAATTGCTTGTTCTGCACTATTAAAAGCATCCAATCTTTCTTTGAATTCAGATTCCTTGTTGGATATTTCTTCTGTTAACCTGATAACCTCATCACCTGCACTATTAGGTTGATTTGAGTTATCTGGTTCGGCGCTATCGCTAGAACTAGAAGCAACAGAAGGGTTTACTGATGCTGCACTAGTATCTCCTGCAGAATCCACAACTCCACCCAAACTATCAACTGTCTCGGGTTTCAACCCACTCGCCAAAATAGACATTGCCTGTTTTAGGTCGCCATTTCCACCGGCATTACTATCATTTAATTTTATAATAGTTGCGATCAAAATCATAAAGGTCTTCAAAAAAGCAACCATATTACTTGGTTGGAACCCCTCCATACCTGCTAATGCATCTATTTGACCTTCTGATAGTCCAAAAGAACTAGTGTCAGAAGCAGAACCAGTGCTGACGCTAGAACCCTTTTTGGCTTGTTTCTGCAATTGAACTATTTGTTGTTTTAGATTAGCAATTTCTTCTTGTAAAACTGAATTATCATCTTCAAGAGATACATCATTTAATTCTGTATTATTTTCTGTTAATACTGAAGAATCAACAAAATTCATATCTTGATTTTCGGCTTCAGGTCCAGGCACTACTCCAGATTCAGGTCCAGGCACTACTCCAGATTCAGGTCCAGGCACTACTCCAGATTCAGGTCCAGATTTCTTACTCATATCTTTCATTTCAATTTCCGAAGCAATATTTGGATCAACAAATTGGTTGTCTTGCATATATTTTGTGGCCGCATCTGAAGTAATATCAGCCTTTTTACCATCATATGCTTCTATAAATTTAAATTTTGGATTGCCTTTAACTTTCTCTGGAGTTAGTCTGAGATTTGTATAATTTCCGAGAAGAGGACCATCCTGAGTTTCAAATAAATCTCCAGGTGTACCACCAATAAGCCCGTAATTTTTCAATGTGGATTTAAGCAGATTGGTACCCTTCCTTTTTCTAAATGTTTTGGCCTTACCATGTCCACTGTTCTTCACATTCTTCCTCTTATATTTTTTCATACTCTGTTTCTTTTTTCTTATTGCTTTTGATATTTTTCCTTTAGTTAATTTCATTGCTATATAAATAAAATAATATTTTTATTTATTAATGACAACAATGAATATATCTAGACAAAATATTGCAGGGGTCTGTAATTTAAAATGTAATCTGTCATTTAATTACCCTACCAGCAATTGTACAGCAACCAATCACGGGACAATGATTGCTCTTACATACGACAATGGCACTGTACCTCCAGTTAAATATAATAATTTGGACTATAATGTACAAGACGTCTATATTGTATCTCCATCTAGACACGTTTTCAATGGGGAGCAGCTCCCTGGTGAAATCTTCATTAATCACGTTTCTACAAGTGGTGGACCTGGTCTTGTGATTTGTATTCCGATTATGGTAGGTAGTATTAGTGATGCAATGATGGAAGCCATTATTGGTCAGGTCTCCAGTGGCGCTGCGAATTCAGGTGAATCCACCACTGTAAAAACCGACTATAACTTGAAAAATATTGTACCTGTAAAACCGTTTTTTAACTATAGTGCACTCAATAAAGAATGGGTTGTATTTGGAGTGGTTGATGCAATACGTCTTAGTAATGGAACAACTCAAACTTTGAAAAATATGATTACTGCGATGCCGCCAATAATGGACGGTCCTAAATTATATGTGAATACAACTGGACCAAATCATAAAGTGAGCGATGGTCAAATTTATATTGACTGTCAACCAACTGGAAGTTCAGAAGAGACTACAGATGTAGAACAAGAAGCAAATATTCCTGATATTGAAGTCAATTTTACAATGGATGATATTTTGAAGAGCCCGATTGTAATTTTTTTGATTGCAGGTGCTATATTTTTCATATTAATATTAAGTTTTAGCGCACTTGTTTCTGTTTTTTCTGGAACCAAGATTCCGCTAGTTGAACAAGCCAAAAAGGCAATGCAACCAAAGGGTGCAGCAGCTACATAGTCCAGAAAAAAATAATCATAAAATAATAATACCATTTTATGATTTGAATTAGATCACACATTAGATCTTTTAGATCACACATTAGATCTTTTAAATTAGATCACACCAGTGTAACCAATAGGAGCAGCCTCGTGTAAGTTATCTAAAACAGGTCCAAAAGAAAACTGTTCATCGCTTGGAACATCAGTGGAGTTCAAAGGCGCCATTTTCTTGACGATCTCTTGCTCCAAAGTATAAGGGAATTGATTATACAAGTTGAGTTCACATTCTTTCTTCTCTTCTGTAGGAACATACTTCTGAAGAGCATATGTGCCAGTGGATTCAGAAGAACGCTTAATCAAGTCAAATGCAATATAAAATCCAAGAATACCTAAAACAGGATTAGTATAAGAAAACAATGCAATGGCAGCAATAACAACAACCGCTTTTCCGACAACGCTATCCACAGCGGAGGCCACAGGCTCAGGAACCTTATAACCCATTAAAATGTAAACAATGAAAAGAATGGTCAATAAAACTTCTCCACTTTTCTGTTTTTGAAATAGATCCTTAAAATTGTCCATATATCATAATTGTATATTATATTCTCCAAAAATATGGCCACCGAAAGAGCCCCCATTTTCCATTAAAATTTAAAACAAACAATTTAATAACATTGTCTTTATTATTATTATACCTACTAAATGACATCTAAACTTGAAACTACTTGCGAAACTTCTCTAAATAGTTATCTCGGACAAAAGGGATACACTGTTTTGAAAAAAGAGTTGACTCCTGAACAATGTGCGCAAATCAAGAAAGATCTTGTTGCTAAACCGTTAACTCAATCAGCACCTGGTCTAGGTCCACCTCCTATTACATTTCCAATATATCGCGAGTCACCTAATAAATTTTATATGCCTCGCTATTATGGTGAACAAAAATTCGGCAAACCTAAAAGCGTCCAAATTCCAGAAGGCGATCCTATAAATCTCACTTTCTCTGGCTCCCTGCGCGAAAACCAAATTCCAGTTGTTGAAACATATTTGGCACACGTAAATACGTCACTCGGGGGAGGAGGTCTATTGGAACTTTTCTGCGGGTTCGGAAAAACTTGTTTGGCACTCTATATTTGTGCGAGACTGAAGAAGAAAACGCTCATCATTGTGCATAAGGAATTCTTGTTGAACCAATGGGTGGAACGAATCTCGGAGTTCTTACCTGCAGCCAAAGTTGGCAGAATACAAGGCCAAATCATTGATATTGAAGACAAGGATATTGTTATTGGAATGCTACAATCCCTTTCAATGAAAGACTATCCAGATACAATGTTTTCCAGTTTTGGCCTCACTATTATAGATGAAGTACATCATATATCTAGTGAGGTTTTTAGTCAGGCTCTTTTCAAGATTGTTACGTTTCATACACTCGGATTATCTGCAACAATGGATCGCAAAGATGGTACAACAAGTGTATTCAAGATGTTCTTGGGAGATATTTTATACAAGAGTAAGAGAGAAGAAGATCAAAGTGTGGTTGTGCGAGGAATTGAATATATTTCCAATGACCATGAGTTCAACGAGGTACCAACAGATTGGCGTGGGAATCTTCAATACAGCACATTAATTGGTAAACTTTGTACATTTAATCATCGGAGTGAGTTTATATTGAAAGTTTTGAAAGATATGATTCAACAAAATCCGCAACAGCAAATTATGATAATTGCACATAACAGAAATTTACTCACATATTTGTATGATGCCATTGAACACCGAAAAATAGCGACTGTTGGATATTACGTTGGTGGGATGAAAGAAAAGGCATTGAAAGAATCTGAGAGCAAAATGGTAATAATTGCGACGTACTCAATGGCAGCCGAGGGGCTTGACGTCAGATCACTATCAGCTCTTATTATGGCCACGCCTAAAACTGATATAGAACAAACTGTCGGGCGTATTTTGAGAGAAAAACATAGTAGTCCAATTATTGTGGATATTATTGACAAACACGACACTCTGCAAAATCAATGGCGAAAACGCAAAACATTTTATAAAAAACAGAATTATAAAATAATTTGCACAAACAGTTTGGATTACAATCCAGATGTAAGTAAATGGTCTCAAGAGAAAGAAAAGACAAATAAATCTTTCAAAAAATGTTTTAGAGATTTTGAAGACAAAAATTCAATTTCAGGTGCTGGCATTGGAATCGGAAGATGTTTAATAAAAATCCCAAAACAAGATCACAAAATTTAATTCCAAATCTGAGCACCTTTACCTGCAAAGTGGTTATAGTTATCAACACCAGTGGCATATCTGGCAATAGGGGCAGGATTTGCTAGACCAAGTTCAGACGCAGGAAGAGCAGTTCCAGGTGTACTAAATCCGTAACTTCGTGCTACATTTCCCATAAATTGGTGATAGCCACCCTGTTGACTCTTCTTAAGTCCACGCCATCTTCCTACACCCCTTCTGGCGGTTCTTGCCCTAGTCTTTCTTTTCTTTCCACCTTGTAATTTCAAATTCTTCTTCATTGTCTTAAACATAGAGTTGAACTTCTTTTTCATTCCCTTTAAACTCAAAGATTTCGTTCCTTTCATATTCTTATATTTATTGGAGATTATTTTCATTTTCTTTTTGATATCTTTGGAAAAAGCGCTCACGCTGACATTACTCTTTCCAAAAGACGAAGATTTTTTATGTCTGCGTTTTCTAGAACCACCACCACTCAACGCACTTGCAGAAGCAGCATTCACATTATTAGAAGTCCAAGCAGGAGTAATTCCAAATTTTGAAGGATCTTCATTGGAACCAAACCCTCCAGCATAACTAGTGCCATTACCGACATAATTAAAATCAATATTCTTAAAAGGAGTTCCTAGATTTGAAATAGGTTGAGGATCTAATTTGTTCATATATATTATGCTTTATTTTTTTCCATATAATACACGTCTTTTTTAAAGGCCAGTTTTTCGCCTTTCCCCTCATTTGCGATTGTAACAGGTTCCCACTTTTTGAATTTATAATTATAAGTACAAACCATATTTTCTTCGCGGTCTAAATATACGTATTTATCAATTTTGTCATCTTGGAATTCTTCTTCGTCGTCGCTTTCTTCCAACGCATCCAAATTCTGATTTTCCTTAATATTTCTGAATAACTTGTTCATCATAACACTGTTATTATAATTAGAAATATAACCAACTCCCACATAATAATCATCTGCAGCATATAAATGATAAATATCATTTTGTAGGTCTGGTTTAACTTTAAAAACCATTACTTTTTCTCTCTTCACTTCTTTTTCATAACCAGAATTTTGATGAACTTTCCCATAAGAAAGCGATTTGATATCTCTTTTTCCATAATGTTTTATATAATGAAAACAACTTACTTTATATGGCAACAAAGAAGCCTCTTTTAAAAGAGAATCGTGGTCTTTCTTCATCAAAGGTAGACCGAAAAAAATACTGTTTTCAAAATAAATAAGCTGACTCAAGTCGTTTTTAAGTAGTGATTGCAAGTAATAATATTTACGCATAATCTTATTATCAAGAGAAGCACCGCTACAATAAAAAATGTCTTCAAAAGCAAAAAAACGGATACCATCTTTTACAAAAAGAGTGCCGTATAAAATGGTGCCGACTCCATAACACAAATTATCTTTGAAACAACAAGGTACAATCTCAATATTTGAGATCTGTTTATGCTCACTAATCTCCAGAAGTAAGCAGACGTTTTGATCTCTGAAAATAGTGAACCATACAAAATACTTCACACCTTCAGGAATAGCGACAACAAAGTCATAGTTGTAAACCTTCTTATGCACAATTGTTTCATAAGAAAGTTCTATATTTGGGAAAGAACGCAATAGTTCCGCTTTTTCGTGATCTTTGATAAACATTCCTAATATATTTGATACTGAAATAGCTTTATACTGTTTTACACTTGAATTTTCTTAAAATATTATTACAAAAACATTGATCTAATGCTTCCTTGTCTTTTTATTATTTTTTTTATTATGTGTATTTTTTGTTTTTTTAACATGTCTTCGTTTTCTAATAGTTTTATGTTTATTATGAGACCTATTCTTTCTTATACCACGAGATAATCCAAAGAAACTAGAAATTTTACTTGTAAGAGTAGGTCTAGGTAGAACAGATTTTAATGTTTTTAATTTTTCAATATTTGAAAGCGTTGTTGTCTTTAAAATTTTTAATTTTGCAAGTTTTTCTTCAAGTTTTTCTTTTCTTCTTTCATTTTGTTCGACCGCAATAAACGCATCAACATTTTCAATTAGTAATTTTATTCCACTTAAATTTTCCCTTTGATCGCTTATTTGATTTTTGATTTTTTCAAAAGATAATGTTTTATCAACTGTTTTAGAAGTTTTACCAAATTCTTCCATAGAAATTTCATTTGCACTCATCACACTCGCACTTTTAGATGAATTATGTGATTTTGACGCCATTCTATATTAATAAAGAGAGAAATTATTTGAATTAAAAGAGTCCAAGGTTGCAATCTCAGAATTATCTCTCTTATCACCAACGTTGATTCTATCGCCATTTCCTTTCAACTGTTTTTTTAAAAATGATTTCAATTCATTCTTCATTGAATTAATTTCAATCTTGACTTCTTGATTAGTATTAATATCATTTATATTTGTTGTTCCATCATTAGAATTAATTCCTACACCAATCCCACCATAAGATGAAGCCGAAGCCGAAGCCGAAGCCAAAGCCGAAGAATCTTTAGATAAAATATTATAAATATCCTCGTATTTTTTTTGGGGAGCATTGACTAAATCTTTGATCTTCGGCACAGTCAAAGTACTTTTAAAAAAGAGCAATAAATGATGGACTAAAAATATCATTATAATGGAAATTATACTAATTTGTAATGTCCATAATAACATGGCGTTGTATTACTTTAACACAGATAAAAACCAATCTAATTCTTCGGCAATTATTGGATTGTCTAGATCAACCCACTGATTCGCTAAAAAGTAAAAATTGACTGGTTCAAAAATCGGTCCATCATATTTCCCCTCTATAACAAGCATAATTTCCGCCGAATAACCATAATATTTGGCCACGACTTGATTGCAATAATGATGATAAGGTATTTGTGATAATATTTGTTCCTTACTAATGACGCTCTTGTCTATCAGAAAATTATCTTTTTTGATTACAGGAAAATCCATCGCTTTTTGTTTGTGCATTTTTCCAGATTCAACAGTTATGATCCCTTGATCACTGACTAACTCAGTATAATTTTTAGACTTCCTATAATACTGCTCTAACTTATACAAGTGAGGTTTCAAGTGTTTAGGATGAAATCCATTTATATAAATCTTGTATTGCTTTTGATCTCCATAATTATGACCCTCATACCCTGGGTGTCCTTTATAATAAGGATGTTTTTTTGAGACGTGATGGTTTTGAACTTGTCTAGGATTCGCTTTCATTATTATAAATAAATAATATATTTGAAACTATTTAAACCTATTCATTAAAATAATTTATAAACCCATATCATAATGTCAAAAACCACATCCAACCAAAATGTCGGAATTATTATTGTTGATAAGACTGGAACTTTGACATCACTCAAGGTAAAGGAATTTTTGGAAGAAGAATTATACAAAAAATGCAATTTCAAGAAGCCAGACGGATTTATTAAGCAAACTGTTTGGAAATTAAAAAGTGAAGGTAAGAAATGGTCGGTGAGCGTTTACGCTAAGACAGAAGGCAAGGCCAATATGGAAAACAAGTACGATTTCCCGCCACCGATTGATAGCACCCTTTTTTTTGGAAGTTGTGCGCTCGTTTGCCAACAAATAAAGGAAAATGGAACTTTGGAATATGTGTCGCTAAGCGTTGATCAATGGGAAAAGTTCTATGAGAAGTTATTTGGTGGGTTTGAGAACTTGGCGGATACTGCTGCAGCAGACGAGGAAGAGGAAGATGAATTGGCAAATGTTCCTGCGATTAAAAAGACAAAGCAAGGATATTTGAAAGATGATTTTGTTGTGGAAGATGAGGATGAAGCGGAAGCGGAAGCGGAAGCGGAAGCCGAAGAAGGTGATGATTATGACAGCGACGAAGATGAGGATTCTGATGAGTTGGAGGAAAGCGGTGAAAATGAAGAAGATGATGAATTGGAAGGCGAACTAGAGGATTTCGGATCAGAACTTTCGGAAGAGGAATACGATTATGACAGTGATAACAAAGAAGAGTAAACAAAATAATACAATAATGAAGAAATAAACAACACCTCAAAAGAAAAGGAATAAAACAAATAAAATTGATTAAGATTTAAATGAATTTTATTACAATACAATAAACAAGACAAGATGCGTATTATCAAATCTCCCGAAAAATTCAGGTCCAATATCCGTATAAAATTACAGGCATTTATTCCTGATGCAAAAAACGCTAAGAATTTGGAAATCGGCGTTTACAATTATGCTTTGAAGGAGGCAACTAGTAGAAAGGTTGTCAAGAAGTGGGATAATCCATATTTCGTTCAACTTTATACAGACCAGTTGCGCAGTGTTTATTTTAATCTGAAAAGTCAAAGTTTGCTTAGGGAGCAAGTAGAAAACGGCGAAATCAAAGCGCATAAGATCGCATTTATGACGCATCAAGAGATGGCGCCAGAAAGATGGGATGCATTGATTCAAGCAAAGATCAAACGTGATAAAACCAAATATGAGACAAATATGGAGGCAGCAACAGACACGTTTAAGTGCAGAAAGTGTCATACCAATAAGTGTACGTATTATCAGTTACAGACTCGTTCTGCAGATGAGCCGATGACAACCTTCGTTACCTGTTTGGAGTGCGGTAATAGATGGAAGTGTTAATCTTAAGAATAAATATAACAAATAATATTTTATTATTTTATTATTATAAATAATGAGTAATTTTTTAAATTTAAATTGGCTTCTTGGAAAAGGTACAAGAAAAAGAAATCATAGACTGAGTGCTCTAGCAATTGATTCAAAAACAGATATGGAACATTATAAAAGTGAAGGGTCCAATAATAATGTTCAAGTAAGGCGAAAACCTACATCTAGATCTGCAACTGCGTTAGCGCACAAACCAAATAAAAGAACAATGGCATTATCAGCAAGGAATGAAGATTTTGCAAATATAATGATAGCGAGTGTATTAAGAAAAACCAAGAAACAAAGGAATCAAAAGAGATCAAGAAAACAAAGGCGACAAAGAACCCATAGCAGACATTAATTCCAAAATCCTTTGATTACTTCATCTGGATATAAGGGATCCACTTTACGCAAAAACATTGTAAATTTGTTTTTTTTAAGGAAATCTTTAATAAAAACAATGTCTTGCTTACAAGGCACTCTAAAAAGATAAGGGCTCGTTGGGGTCATCATTCTGTCCCAATCTGTCGCATGAGTAGATCCATTTATGACCCCTTCTAAAAGCCCCTGAGCTTTCAACATAATTGCAAAGATACTTTCATTTGCAATGATTCCACTGCAAACTGTATTGTAAATAAGTCGGTTAACTTTGACATAACGGAAACACGCCAATGCATCTTCTCTCTTAAGTATAAACCAAGGATCATGTTTCAAACGAAACTCGGGGGTTAGAAGACGCAAATTTGCGCGTTTATGTATTTCAATATTCCAATGTGCATAGTCGTTACACAAAATGCTTTTGTCATAATTTTCAAAAAAGAGCTCTCTAAATTTAGAAGGCGAAATAATGGGCACACAAGCTTCCGTTAAAAAGCAGAACCATTGATTTTTAACATCGTGATTTACCGCATAAGAGAGAAGATTGATATAAGCGGGTACAACGTGATAATAACTGGTTTTCACAGTGAACGTCAATGGAATACAATGCTCTTTTATCCAAGGGCTTTGAATGGTGCCATAGTTGGTATAATGAAAATACACATTGATTATGTCTTTATTAGGTTCAATCCATTCCTTCCAGAGTTCTTCTTTATTGACAATTTGTTGATAACTTATGATGAAACATAAGGCGGCCTTTTTATTATTTTTCTGAAAAATGGATTCTGGTTCCGATTCCATAATTGTTAATATTATGATAATATATTATGATCATAATATTTAAATGAATTTCTCTCTAACCATAATAAACTGTGTCAATATAAATGGCTAAAAGCATCGGAAATTGCCAAGTGCTATAAATTTTTTTATGTTTTCCATCTTGAAAAACCAATGTTTTCACGAAAATATAGAAACTAATAAATAATGCAACAAGAAGCGCTAACTGAAAAATCTGATGCATTGTATTACCTTTTAAAAAATCCATTTAACATAAGTTAATATTTTAATAGACAAATATTGGATTTATTAATTAATACTATAAAAAAATTTGTACTCTTATTTCATATAAATCCTAAACATAATCAATAATAATTTAAAATGCCACCA